>Ga0172367_10002105_pt1 | contig 27787 bp, 16 predicted proteins | sample Lak10m_FD_114542 | JGI IMG/M metagenome (GOLD analysis project Ga0172367, IMG submission 114542) | Freshwater microbial communities from Kabuno Bay, South-Kivu, Congo - kab_022012_10m | ecosystem: Environmental > Aquatic > Freshwater > Lake | place: Democratic Republic of the Congo: South-Kivu...
GGCTTAGAGAAGAATAAGACTCCAGCTATGGCGATCGGGTTATATCATCGACCGCTTTCCATGCTGGAGTTGCTTTCATTGTGCGGCTTTCACTGCCTCACGTCTTAACCGACCAGTGCCCGGAACCATAAAAGCCCAAGGTCACATTTTTGATTTCCATATCATCCATATAAACCCGTCCATCTGCCCAAGTTAAATGTTGAGGTTCATTCTCATAGTCGCGGGTCACTGTAAACCTGCGTAAAAATCTGCCCGTTTCCTTATCTAGCACTACAAAATTACCACCTGTATTCCCTTTTGATTGCCAGACCAAGACTTCGCGATCGCTCACAGCTTTGACTTTACCAGTGATGATGTATGACCATTTCTCTTTACCAGTTTGGAGAGTGATCGCGCGAATACGTCCTGATGGCTGCATCTTGCTATTACCGAATACTGAGGTATATATCGTATCCCCAAAAACATTAGCTGACCATAAGCCATTAGGCTTTTGTGGCGCTTCCCAAGTCCAAAGAACTTTACCAGATGCTACATCCATTACCGTAAATTGTTCGATTCGACCTGCGGTTGTGTCATGAAAGGATGGCAACAATAGAATTCCATTCTGTACCACTGGGTTGATTGCCTGAATACCAATCAACCCATTAGTCTTGGGGAGCTGATATGACCAAAGTGGTTTCTCTTTGTTGATAGCAAATATTTTGGTTTGATAGTTGACGCTACTAGAGCTATTCTGACCATCTGGGATAGAATCTCCATATACGGCGATGTCTTGGGATATTCCCAATGTGCGATCGCGGATACTTCCATCCATATCTTCTACATACTTAAACGATGTTTTAGGAGAACCAGTTGCAGGATCAAATCCCACAACGCCATTGTCATGACTAGCGTAAATAGTTCCATTCTCCAGAATTAACTTGCGATTACCAAGACTCTGATAAGACGGCAATTTTTGCTGCCATTGCATTTTCCCTGATGCGGTATTAATCGCAAATAAAGTAGCCGGATAATCTTTTAAATCTTCACCATACTTCTGATTGCCAATTACAAATACCTGCTCACCAGTCGTAATCAGTGGAGTATTCGCTTGTAAATCAGCAGTCCATTCTGGCTCAATGATGACTTTAGAGTTATTGGCATTTGCGCCCAGATGTAAACATAGCAACAGTACTAGGGAAATCAGAAAGTAGTAACCAAAATTGAGCGGTTTTCGGGAATTTGGCAATTTAAATTTTGAGGAGATGACATGCATATAGATTCTCCAATTTAATAAGAAACCGATTTTTAATCAGCAATTCTCATTATTAAAATAGGTTTTTTGAAAGCCCGCCGTTGGCGGGCTTTCAAAAAACCTATTTTGTTGTTTCCAGCGCCTTCGGCGCTGGAAACAACAAAATAGGTTTCATAGTGAGAATTGCTGATTTTTAATAGTATGGCTTGACCATGCCACAAAAAATTGGTTCCTTATTTTAACGTCATACCAAAGAACAAAATGGCGTTGCCATTTTGTTCTTTCAAAACCCTTACAGAGTTTGGTTTTTAATTCACATAAGTGTAGCCATACTTCTGTGAATTGGTATCAGTTCGACGAAAGCGAAAAATGGTAAGAATCGCTTAGCGATTCTTACCATTTTTTGGCATTTGCGGCGTGCGAAGCTCGATGCAAATGCCGATATCGAACTCATGTTAATTTGCATCTTGTTTTTACTTTAAATTCATAAATAAAAGCAATTATTAAAGTTAAATCAAATTCAAATATGGGTATCACTGTTTTGGTAGATTTGATCTTGGGAAAGAAGTAATAATAAATACAATTTAATTAATTTTTATATGGATCGGTTTAGAAATATGAGTAGTAAACCCAATCGCGTTGTTGTGATCGGAGTTGCAGGTGACTCTGGTTGTGGCAAATCTACATTTTTACGCAGATTAATAGATCTGTTTGGCGAAGAGTTTATGACCGTGATTTGTCTAGATGACTATCACAGCCTAGATCGCAAGCAACGGAAAGAAACAGGAATTACTGCGCTTGATCCGCGTGCGAATAATTTTGACTTGATGTATGAGCAAGTCAAAGCTCTCAAGGACGGTAAATCGATCATGAAACCGATTTACAACCATGAGACAGGATTGATCGATCCTCCCGAATTGGTTGAGCCAAATAAAGTAATTGTGATCGAAGGTCTGCATCCAATCTATGACGAGCGTGTACGCAGTCTCCTCGACTTCAGTATTTATCTTGATCTCAGTGATGAAGTCAAAATTGCTTGGAAAATTCAGCGTGACATGGCTGAGCGTGGTCACACCCTTGCTGATGTTATGCAAGCGATCGAATCCCGTAGACCCGACTTTGACGCATATATTGACCCTCAAAAAGCTCATGCTGATGTGGTTATCCAAATCTTACCTACGAATCTGATTGCTAATGATACGGATCGGAAAGTATTGCGGGTACGTTTAGTTCAGCGCAGCGGTGTTGATGGGCTGGAGCCAGCTTATCTCTTTGATGAAGGTTCAACAATTTCTTGGATTCCCTGTGGCACAAAGCTTACCTGCTCTTATCCAGGAATTAAGCTTTTTTCGGGACCTGATAGCTGGCTTGGTCAACCTGCAAGCATCTTGGAGATCGATGGACAATTTGATCGCCTTGAAGAGATGGTCTATATCGAAAATCATCTTAGCTGCACCAATACCAAGTTTTATGGTGAATTAACCGAGCTTCTGCTCAAGCATCCTGATTATCCAGGCTCTAACAATGGTACTGGTCTGTTACAAATTATCGTTGGTCTGAAGATGCGTGCAACCTTTGAACGTCTCACCCAACAATCTGAACAACTAGTTGCAGCCTAAGTAAATAGGAGTGGCGGCGCAAAGCGCCGCCACTCCTATTTTGGGTTTTGTGTCCTAAATTTGACGTGAGTTCTCATACCATTTGCGGCGTGCGAAGCGCGCCGCAAATGGTATGAGAAACCCAGAAGAAATTTTGAAAGTGGCGCGAAGCACCACTTTCAAAATTTCTTCTGGGTTTTAAGTTAGAGCAAAGCTCTGTAGCAATATTTTCGTTGCAGTAGCAAAGAATTATCAAGGGAATTAGCTTTGCTAATTCCCTTTATTTTTGAGTAACAAAAGGACTGCTAAACCAAGAGCCTTGATCATCGTGATGTTCAAAAAGTAAGCGGCGGCGACACAAATTTAGTGATTCCAAAGAAATAGCATGATCGTTAGTCAGGCATTTCTCTAAAGCTAGGCGATCGCTCTCTCTGATAGTTGATAAGCGAGTGGTGCGATCGCTCTCCAAAATGTGGTTGACAGTTTCTAAATTAATCGGCGGATCTTGTGATTGCAAACAACCTTGTAAAAGTGATAGTAAATATGGCAGATGACCATAACTTGCTAGACATAGCTGATCAAGAGTTTTCAAATGATCAAAGCTGTTAGTAATTTGCTCTAATCGTTGATCAGGGGAAATATTTGGCATCATTCTCGCTAAAACAACTTGGCGAAGTAGATTTAGAGTTTCAAGGTTAACCACACCGTCTCGATCATATAGCTGTAGATTTGACAAGATAATGGGGACATTACCTTTTAAATACTGTTGAAATCTTAGCTGAAACTGCTCATCAGGATTAATGATCGCTAACAATGGCACACAGTAAATCATGTGACATTGAAATTGACGCAAATATTTCCCCCCTTTGCCAAAAATGTTTTCGATCTGCTCTACAGATAGCCGATCAAGGTTATCAACCAAAAATACTAGCCCTTTTTTCCCAGTTTGTTTCAGCCGATCAACAGCAATTCCTGTTACTTCTTCGATCGCCACAATCAGCAAATTGGGAAGACGTGTTTCCAAATGACGATGTAACTGTCGGCGGTTTTGCTCACTATCTTGCAGTGCTTGCAAAATTTTTTGTAAGCGCTGTACATAATTAGAGCCTACCGATGGAGTCATTTTTATCCATTTTTCGATTTCGGCAATCGCATTGGGTAAGTAAGCTAGGGATAATGAATCGCCTTTGCTTTCTAGCTGCTGCAAAATCAGCTTCAAAATCACAAACCAAGGCTCAGTTAATCCCACATCAGTAATTTGGAGATATTGGTCAGCCATACAATAAATTACGGCAAAGCCTTGCTGCTCAAGCTCAAATTTTAAACGTAGCAGTTCCGTCGATTTTCCACTTCCTAAACTTCCTGAAAACAATTGATAGGTTGGTTTGTTAGGAGATAAAGCGATCGCTCTCCGCATTCGCTTCACCACATCTTCTCCCCTTGCTGATGCTAAATCTATGTAGTAATGAGATTCTTTTTGGATACAGATATTAAAGCTAGGGTTGCAAGCATGGAGAGATTCAAAGTTTGTCATATTACAGAAATAATTGAGTGAATCACAATGGGCTTAAGACTCTTATCCCAAAGCACAAAATGGCTACGCTATTTTGTGCTTTCAAAACCCTTACAGGGTTTGGTTTTTAATTCACAGAAGTGTAGCCACACTTCTGTGAATTGGTATTACTTAAGTAAAGTGGTCAGCTTATGCTAACCACTTTACTTAAATAAATACTCGATCGCACAGACTCGGCACATTTGCCAACGAGATATTTCCCCAATTAAGGCAGGGCGACCGCATCGCGGACATTTGGGCATTTGATTTGTTCTTGACTTCATCACATTTTGCCAACGTTGAAATGCTTCACTGGCTGTTGTCGGTGCTTTGGGAGGTTCTGATTTAATTTTAAGATTTGGCTTGAGTTGATGATGGGATGATTCGTTAGCGATCGCTGGCGGTAAATAACTAGGATGATCTTCAGTGACAACTTTGCGCTCTTTTAAGGTTTGCTGTTGAGTCGCCCATTTTGCAGTTGAAAAATGAATATCAGCGATCGCTAAATTACCTGAGCCAGAAAACAGAGCATTTATTTTCGCCAAAATCCTTATTCTTTCAAAGGTCAGAGCCTGTGACCAAACCGAACTGGACACAGCTACCTGTAAAGCTTTTTGATATACGCCAACTGGGCAAGTTTGTTTAGCTACCGACTCACCAACAATATCTGCCCATTTTTCGACAATCAGCAAATATTGACAGCGTTGCTGCCAACTAGTACGCGACTGAATGTCGTTCAAGATATTTGGTAACCCCGTTAAGGACATGCTCGTAAACTAAACAAATACGTTGCTTTAGGTTAGCATTTTTACAAGTTTGAAAACAGCGATAATATTAAAGTTGATCCTAAGTAATAATTTTCTATGTTTGGAAGTTTGTTTAAATCGCGATCGCCAAATCCAGACCGTGTTCCTAGAGGACAGAGGCTGACTAATGGTTTCCCAATTATGACCTATGGAGATACTCCAAAAATTGCTACTCAAGATTGGCAACTAAGAGTATGGGGACTCGCCACAGCGAAAACCTTCACATGGGATGACTTCATGGCTATGCCACAAACAGAATTCACAGCCGACTTCCATTGTGTCACCACATGGTCAAAGCTTGATGTGCAATGGAAAGGAGTCAAGGTTACAGACTTTCTCAAATATATTGAAGTCGATCCTCAAGCTATACATTTAATGGAACATTGTTATGGCGGCTACACGACAAACATTGCGATGGAAGATTTTGTCCGAGAAGAGAATTTCTTCGCGCATACACTTTTTGATCAGCCGTTACCGATTGACAATGGTGGACCTATGCGGCTAGTAGTCCCCCATCTCTATGCTTGGAAAAGTGCAAAATGGCTGAACGGGCTTGAGTTCCTTGATAAAATGCAACTCGGTTTCTGGGAACGCAATGGCTATCACCATCGCGGTGAGCCTTTTGCTGAGGAAAGATATAGCTCGTTTTAACATCTTCAAAAAAGTGTTGCTCTGCAACACTTTTTTGGTTATAGTGATCGCGATCACACATGTTTAGTGATTACAATTACGAAACTATCAAGGCTTATATCACGTCATAACTTAAAGAAAAATCTGATACTAATTACATCAAGAATTAAGGAAGTGAGGAGCAAAGCGATGTCAGTATTTCATTTTGGCGGATTTATCTTTAAGTTTTACGCTGGCTCGATCGCTATTTTAGTTTTAGCAAATGCTCTTTCTACGCTCTAAGTATTTCAAAATCCATGACTATTTTTGATCTCCTAGTTTTTCTTTTAAGTTTTTTGTGAGTACGATCACGGTTTTCATTCTCGCAAATGCTGCTTATAGCTTTTAAAGTTTCTCCAGAAAAATGTCAAAGCACCTTATCTAGATTTTGGTTAAGGTGCTTTTTTATTGGTTGCTAAAGATTAATGGCAGAGATTCGTGCGCCATTAATCTTTTGGGGTTATGCAAACAAAGGCACTGGTCATGTAAAACGTGATCGACGTATTTCCGCCTTTTTTATCGGCTTGAAATGGACGTTTCAGCACCTATCCCTCATTAGCTGACCAGTGCCCCAAACAAAAACATGTTGAGGTGGAAATTGTGGAAATGAGAACTTCTATTTCGAGTGTATTTGAGAAGTATCCTACTTAACATAAATTTTTACTTTTACCTACCTTAATTTCCCCTTGCAAAAGGGAGAAACTTAAATTCTCCTCCTTATACCAAACCACAAAATGGCTACGCCATTTTGTGGTTTTAAAACCCTTACAGGATTTGGTTTTTAATTTACAGAAGTGTCACCACACTTCTGTGAATTGGTATTAGATTGCACTTAGAGCGTGTTTGAGAAGTTTTGCTTTAGCCACTCCTAGGCTTCCAGAATTGGAGGGAAGAGATTAAAGTCTCCCAAGATTGGGGGATTTAGGGGGCAGAAACATTGGCTTTAGCTGCAAATTTTGTATGTATTAACTTCTCAAATAAGCTCTTAGACATGATCAGAGATCAGAATAGATGCAATCCTTTCTTCAACTTGTTGTGATTTTCCAACAGGAAAATACTGCATCGCTTGGCGCTCAAACTAACTACAAAGAATTTTTTGAAAACGTTACGAAGCAACGTTTTCAAAAAATTCTTTGTAGTTAGTTTGAGCGGGAATTACTGTAAAATAGCTATCAGAGAAAATTTAAATATTTCTTAATTTCTATTCATTGCATAGTTAAATCTCTAGTTTAGACAAACTCAAGGTCAAAAAAATCTATGGTCGCCACCCCTAAAACCACAAATGTAGCCACTCCCGATTTTTGTGAAGGCATTCAGTACTTTGGCGAACCGTTGGAGGGGTTCGACGAGCTAGGACGGATACCCGTTCTTAGTCCTGACAAATCTAGTGTTACCGATCCAAGCGATCGCGCTGCGGTATTTCAAACCTTACTAGTGGCTGATGCTTTACGTTATCTCACCTTACAAGTCACAGCCAGCAAAGCGTCGGGTCACCCAGGCGGATTTGCTAGTAGCGCTGAAGCGGTAGCAGCTTTTTATATGCTTGGGCATAAGAATATGCCTACAGAAGTGGGACATCATGCCCCCGGATATTACAGCGCCATGTTTCTCGATCGCTCCCTTGAGGATATGGGCATCAATAATGTCAGCCAAATGCGCGAAAGATATCGTGAAAAGCATGGCTTGCTCGGTCACTTGTCAGGATATATCCCCGGAATTTTAGCTCCTGCGGGTCCCCTTGGACAAGGACAACACTTTGCGATGGCAGCCGCCCTGTTGCATCGTGACAAACTTTTCCCAGTAACGATGGGTGACGGAGGCATGGGTGAGCCTTATCCAATTAGCTCGATCGCCCATTTCCATACCGCCTATCCTGAAGTTACCAATTTCATTCCAATTCTGGTGTGGAATGGGTTTAGCCAAGAACACCACAGCATGGTTTCGACAAAGACCAATGCGGAAATGATTGCTTTTTGGAAGGGGAATGGCTTTGATGAAGTGATTTTGATCGATGCGAAAGATTTTGATGATCAGCAGCAGGAAGGAGCTTATGTGGATAGTACTGTCTTCTCTTTGAAGCAACGTCTTGCCTTTACAGAAGCAGTTCTTGTTGGAGTGGATAAAGCCGCAAAACTTGCCTTTGGTGGTAAATTAACTGTGTTTATCATCAAGCAACTCAAGGGCGCAGGAGTTCATGCACGCGGTGCAAAATCCCATAATCTCTACGCTCATCACACCCTTGACAATCCTGATGTCGTTGCTGGTCTAAAGTCCCGTGCGCTCAATCCTGAAGCATGGCAAACCGTTCGCACCAATTTAGAATGGGCTGGTGGTGGCTCTTCTTCTAAAACTGCGGTTACGGAATCAGTTCTAGCATTAACGGATTTGGGAACTTTACCTCTCGAAGAATATGCGGCTGGCGAAGCCAAGGTCTCCACAACTGCTATGGGACGCTTAGTTGGTTATGTTGGACAAACCGATAAGCGTTATATCGTCACCAATGCTGATGGGAACGAAGCTTCAGGAATTGCCAATATTAACCAAGCTCTGAAAATCAATCACCCCACCACTGATGCTCTCTATAATCAAGAACCTGGTGGACAGGTTTACGAACCTCTGAGCGAAGATGCCTGTGCAGGTTTGGCAGTTGGCTTAGCGCTGATGGGTAGCCGTACTCTCTGGTGTTCCTATGAATCCTTTGCAATTAATGGACTTCCGATCTGGCAGACGGTTACGCAAGCGATGGCCGAGTTGCGTCGCCCTACACCCGCCACAGTATGTCTATTTACCGCAGGAGCCTTAGAACAAGGACGGAATGGCTGGACGCACCAACGCCCTGAAATCGAAGGTTATTTTGCGGCAATGATGAGAAATGGCAATGTGTTCCCACTGTTTCCTCTTGATGCTAATAGCATTCAGGTTTGCTATGACTGGGCGCTAAAAGCGGTTAATAAAGGTGTAGTGATTACAGCGAGTAAATCTCCTTTACCGATACGTACTACCTTGGATCAAACGAGACAGGCACTAGAAGATGGCGCGATCGCTTTGCAAGAAATTTCAGGTGATAAGAAAGTCGTTTTCGCTGTCATTGGTGACATGATGTTGCTTCCTGTTTACGAGGCTGCTCAAAAGCTGGCAGAACAAGGAATTGGCTCTAAAATTGTCTCGGTGATCAGCCCTCGTCGTCTTTATCGGTCAACTGACGTAGCTTGGGATACTTGCTCTGAGCCAGATGGTAAATTTCTAAGTGATGCTGATTTTGAGGCTTTCTTTGGTGGTGATGCTTTGCTTGGTGTCGTTGGTGGTGCATCGGCACTCCTTGAGCCAGTGATGCTTCGTAGCAATAGCAAGCGCGATATTTTCTCATGGAAGCGCGGTGAAACTACAGCTTCGGCGGGTCAATTGTTTGATTTTAATGGCATGAATGCTGAGGCAATTTGCGATCGCGCTAAGCTGTTGCTTAGCTAAGAGGGAATCTGCCCTCATCCCCCGCCCCTTCTCCCGCAGGAGAAGGGGAGAAAAACCCATCTCATATGTTCCCCTCTCCTGCGGGAGAGGGGCTAGGGGTGAGGGCTGAAACTTCTTTTTAGGATTGCAAATAAATTTTCTCGACTTCTGAAGCAGGTAAAGGTCTGTTAAATAAGTATCCCTGTCCATACTGACAGGCAACTTTTTGTAACCATTCAAGCTGATCTTTAGTCTCTATTCCTTCTGCAATTACGGCTAAGCCAAGCTGATTACTCAGAGCAATGATCGTATCGACGACATGATAGTTGCGATTTTCAGTTTGAATTTGGTTTACAAAGGAGCGATCAATTTTGAGATTATCGACAGGGAAACGATGCAGATAGCCAAGAGAAGAATACCCCGTTCCAAAATCGTCAATGCTGATTTGCATTTGACGCGATCGCAATTCTTTGGTGATGGCGATCGCTGGTTCGGCATTGTCCATAATCGCACTTTCGGTAATTTCTAACTTGATATTCGCAGGATTAACTTTGGTTTCCGCAAGAATGCGATCGATATCAGCAAGCAGTGTCGCACATGAAAACTGTCGCACTGAAAGATTGATACTCATGGTTAGTTCTGTCCAGCCTTGCTGATGCCATATCCGAAGTTGCTCACAAGCGTGCTTAAATACCAGCATCCCCACAGGTACGATTAAGCCAGTCATCTCCATCGAAGGAATAAATTCTGCTGGTGAAACCATCCCCCGTTCTGGATGTCGCCATCTCACTAAGGCTTCAAATCCTACTAGTTTTTGAGTTAGTAACTCGACGATTGGTTGATAAAAGAGAATAAATTCCTGTTGTTCTAACGCTCGTTGCAGATCGTTCTCTAAAATCAGGCGATTGTACATGGCAAGATGCATTTGGCGATCAAAGATTTGATGACTATCTTTGCCGCGTAGTTTGGCTTGATACATGGCTGTATCTGCATCTTGCAAAAGTTCTTCAGGTTTACGATCGCTATATTTGCCCAGCGCAATTCCCATACAGACAGTGATAAAGATTTCACAATTCGCTACTGCGAAGGGTTGAGTAAAACTTTGGAGGATTTCTTGCAGAAATGGCTCAAGGGATGATTCTTCTTCAATTCCCTGCAATAAAAAACAAAACTCATCGCCACCCATTCTTGCTAATAAATCGTGGGGACGCAGATGCTGCTGTAAACGTTGGGCGATCGCTATCAGCAACTGATTCCCAACCGCATGACCAAAGGAACCGTTCACCAGCTTAAACTGATCACAGTCGATATAAACTAGAGCCAAAGATGAGTCTCCTGCTTTTAACCTCTCTTTTAGTTCTTGAACTAAGAAAGTCCGACTCGGCAACTTTGTGAGTGCATCCTCCAACAGCATATTTTGTAATTGGGCAGTACGACTCTGCACCATTGCCTCTAGTTGAGTATTGAAGGTTGCTAATTGTTGATATTGTTGGTGAATGCGGATCATTGATCGCACTCTGGCGGTTAACTCCAAGCGATTGACTGGTTTACTGATAAAGTCATCAGCCCCCGCAAACAAACACTGAGCAAGGTCTTTTTTGGTGGTTAGCGCTGTAACCACAATAATTGGTACTGCGCTCCATTGGGGCATGGCTTTAATACGCCGACATACCTCAATGCCGTCCATATCAGGCATCATCACATCTAGCAAAATTAGATCGGGCTGAAATATTTCTAGAGATGCGATCGCATCTTTACCATTAGCTGCGTAATGCAAATTATAGTCTTGGCTTTCCTGTCCAATGTCCTCGCTGTTACTTAAAAGCGTTTCAATCACATCAAAATTATCAGGTTCATCATCAACAACCAAAATAGAAGGCTTATTCATAGTTAATTAAATTGGGGTGAAAGATAAAAAATTAGGAGTTATAGCGATTGCCGATCCAACGAACTATACGAAATTCTTTAAAAGCCTTGCAAAGCAATCTTTTTAAGGGGTTTTCTGGTTTGGATTTGCTTGTACAGAGTTGTAAAAATTGGGAGTGAAAAATTGTTGAATAATTTTTGTTAATTGTCTCAGCTTAACAGGTTTACTCAAATAATCATTAGCCCCTGCTTCAAGACATCGTTTGACATCATTGTCCATCGCTAGCGCTGTAAGGGCAATAATTGGTATATTCGCCAAATCGGGGATTTGACGAATTTGTTTTGTAGCCTCTAATCCGTCCATCACTGGCATTTGCACATCCATGAGAATTAAATCAGGTTTCTCTGATTGGGCTAAAGCGATCGCCTCCTCTCCGTTATTCGCTATAACAATGAGATAGCCTTTGGCGGTTAAGTAGCTAGATATTGTAATAATGTTGGCTTCGTTATCTTCGACGAGTAAGATCAGAGGAGGATGGGGATTTTGCTGGCTTTGGTCAGGCTCAGAACTCATCTCTTCTGCCTGACGATTCATAGTTATCGATAGAGGTGATTCTGGCATCTCAGCACAGGGAAGGATCACTGTAAAACAACTACCCACACCCAATTCACTGGATAACATTACCTTGCCTCCGTGCATTTCCACAATCCGCTTTACAAGCGCTAGCCCCAAACCTGTTCCTTGATATTGACGATTGAGGGCGCTATCGATTTGGATAAAGGGCTGAAACAGCTTACTGATATTTTCGGGGGCTATGCCGATACCTGTATCACTTATGGTTATGTGAATACATCTACTTAAGCTTAATTCTGGTTGATTATTCACAAGAGGAGAACCAAGAGCTTCTTGAGCCGAAACAGATAGAGGTTGACAGCTAACATCTAAGGTAACTTGTCCACCATCTGGCGTAAATTTGACCGCGTTATTTAGTAAGTTAATTAAGACCTGACGAATGCGCCGCTCATCAACATTTATTTCAGGTAAGTTTGAGGTTATTTTTGTCTCTAGTTGGATCGATTTTTTGAGAGCTTGCTGTTTAATGAAGGTGAGACTGGATTGACAGAGAGCATCCACAGAGATAGTGGAGTATTCTAGTTCGATCTGTCCTGATTCAATTTTGGCGACATCAAGAATGTCATTAATCAGTTCTAGCAGGTGAGAACCACTACGCTCAATCGTTTGGAGAGCCTTGGTTTGGGCATCAGAGATTTTACCGAAAACTTGCTCTTGCATTCCCTCTGTCATTCCGAGAATGGCATTGAGTGGAGTACGGAGTTCATGGCTCATATTAGCCAAAAATTCATCTTTGAGTCTTGTAGCACGGGCGAGTTCTTCATTCGACTCTGCTAGCCGTTGGTTGATCTCAGTGAGGTGTTGCTGTGTTTTCTGCCGATCGCGAAGTTCTTGTTGCAACTTTTCAAATAAGTCAGCTTGTTGAATGGCGATCGCTAACTGATTCGCAATTTGGTGGAGTAAATTAATTTCCCATGTTTGCCAATTACGCGGGCGGTCACACTGGTGAGCGATTAGCAATCCCCAGAGGGTATCATTTTGAATAATTGGAACGACAAGCTTTGCTTTGACCTGTATTTCTGCAAGAAACTCGGCTAAGCATGGTAAGATCTCCATTGGCTCGGCTTCGCGATCGGTGAGGGCAAATATTCGACCGTTAACATAGCGATCATAATTAACTTGAGGAAAAACTTCTTCAGGAAAAGCAATATCTAAAATAGTCTGCCATTGCGGTAAAACGGATTCAGAAATCGCAGCGCCTGTTCCGTCAGGAAAAACTCGATAAACTAGCACTCGATCTGATTGTAAAACCTGATGAACTTGTTGCACGGTGGTTTGCAGAATCTCAGGCAAATTCAAGGTTAAGCGAATTCGTTGAGTAATTGCGGCAAGTAATTTTTCCTGATCAACCTGTTGGCGAATCAATTCCTCGGCTTGCTTGCGATCGCTAATATCCACTACCACAAATACACATTCGTCATCAGAGAGCAGCGCCAGTCCAACGAGCACGTGAACAGAATGCCCATCCTTGTGATAATAGATTTTTTCCCAAGGTGCAATCACCCGACTAAGTTCTAGATGCTGGATGGCATGGAGATCGCTTGGTAAATATTCAGCAGGAGTAATAGCTTGCAAATTAACTCGCTTGGCAATCAAGTCTTCGCGATTGTAACCGAGTAGTTCTAAAAAGCGATCATTTGCATCGCTAATCTGACCGTTTAAGTCAGTAAACATCATCCCGACGATGTTTGATTCAAATATACTCCGAAACCGATTTTCACTTTTCTGTAGAGCTAATTCTACCTGTTTTCTTTCAGTTTGATTGCGGACAATGAGCATCGCCTCATCATTACCAATCGGGACAATCCGTACTTCTTCAAAAACTAGGTGATTGTCTCTGAGCAACTGATGCTCATAAACCTGTAATTCTTGCGTAGTGATTGCTTGTGAGATCATTTCTAGCTGCTGCTTTAATAAATCAGGTGACAATACTTCCGACAAATGCTGCTGAATTGGGAGGAACTTTTGTTCTTGCCCCTGATTAGTGATATATTCCAAGCACCTGCCATCGCGCGTCACCCGCAGTAATAAGTCAGGAATAGCCTCGATCATTGCGCGTAAATGGGATTCACTGCTGCGAAGAGCTTTAGTCCTTTCTTGGACTATAATTTCTAAGGATTGATTGAGTTCGATGAGTTCTGCTTCTACTTTTTTGCGCTCATTTAATTCTTCCTGAAGCTTTTGATAGTCTATGACTTGTTGATTTTCTAATAACTCATTGCGACTTTCCAACAAAGATATCTTTTCTGCCTCTAGTCGCACCACCTTTTGCTCTAGCACCTCTGCTAAATTGTATAGTTCAATTGGATTAAGCGCTTGTATTAAGCTCGTCTGGGTGATAATCCCCAAAATTTCTCCCTCTTCGCCTACTACAGCGATGCGGCTGATGAAACGCTGCTCCATAATTTGATGTACCATCCACAGCGAATCGTTGGGACTGACCGTAAAAAGAGGGCTACTCATCATTGATTTTGCTTGCCACTCTTCTAAATTTAAGCCCAAGGCTTGAAACTGGACAATATCACGCTCAGTCAAAATCCCCACAGGTAATCGCACATAACGATCTTGGATTAATCGAGTTTCTACAATGATCACGGAGCTAATGCGATGGTGAGCCATCAGTTTGGTGATCGCTAGCATTGAATCTTCGGGGGCGGCCCAGATCACTTCACGAGTCATTACTTCACTTACGAGCCTTAGTCGCAAAAGATCGATCAGTCGGGAGGTTTGCCGTAAGCTTTCGTAGGTGACAAGTCCCACTAGGCGATCGCTATCATCAACAATTGGTAAATGACGGATATGGTGCTGTTGAATGAAATTTATAGCAAAAAATAAGTCTGTAAAAGCTGATTCTCGTAAGGTGAGTACAGGACGAACCATAACTTCTGCCACTGTAACGTCTAGAGTTAGTTGCTCGGCGCTCAGGCGTACAACATCTCGCTCAGTAATGATGCCTTCAATCTTTTGATTATCTACAACTAATACACAACTAGATCGCACATCTATATGCAGTTGAGCTAATTGGTTATCTACAGTTTTATCAGTAAAGCATTTCGCTCGCACCCCACTCATTAGCGCGATCGCCTCAAATACCTTGGTTTTAGGCGAAACAACAAGCGGTTTACGGATTATGGCTGACGCTAGTTTTAGTTGCGAGGAAAAGTTAAACATAAATTCAATAAAAACTTCACTTAAATAAATTGGGTTGAAGTGCGGAGGGGTAACATAATATGTACAGTCGTCTCTTGCTGATAAATGCTTGTAATGGAAAAATTGCCTCCAGCGAGTTCAACAATTTTTTTGACTACCCTTAAGCCTAAACCAATACCTTGTTGCTCATAGGTTTTACGCTCAAACTGTACAAAGGCATCAATACGATTAATCTGCGCTTCGGTCATGCCCCGACCCAAATCCTTTACTGACAAATTAAACATGTTTTCTACCACTTGACTACTAATTTTGATCATTGTCCCTGCTGGGGAGAACTTCACTGCATTATCGAGCAACTCATGGAGGATCGTCAAAAGGTAGCGATCGGATAGGGCAATCTCTGCTTCCTCAAGGTCAAATTGGAGATCATCACTACGTTTAAAATCTTTAACATAGGATTTTAGTGAAGATGTAATCATATCCCTAGAGAATTTAGTATGCGCGACTTTAAATGATTCTTGCCGACTTGGGGAAACCTCAAGCTCTGAGTAGATCAAAAACTTTTTGGTTAAACTTTCTAAACGCCTTGCTGATTCGTCAGCCCAACCTAGCATTTCTTGAATTTCAATAATATCCATACTTTCGATATCTTCTTTCAGCATGGAGATCGTGCCGATAATGCCATTGAGAGGTGTATTTAACTCATGGGACATTCTTGAAGCTAACGTACCACGCAATTCATTGAGAGTACTTTCCAGAATATTAATCGTATTGGCTTGAATATGGGATAGAGTTTGGATATTGTCATATTGTTGCTTGATTCTCAGCATTGAATGCACCCGCGCTCGCAGTTCAATACTATTAATTGGCTTACTAATAAAATCATCGGCTCCAGCATTCAGGCAATTAGCCATATCAGATTTAGAGCTTAACGCTGTCACCATAATAATCGGCACAGTTTGCCATAACTCACTGGCTTTAATCCATTTACAGACCTCAATGCCATCCATCTCTGGCATCGTCACATCCAGCAAAATCAGATCGGGCTGAAATGCAGTGAGACTAGCGATCGCACTTTTACCATTAGCCGCATAATGTAATTCATAGTTATATTCGCTCAGGAGAGCCTCAATTACATCAAAATTATTAGGCTCGTCATCAACAACTAAAATTGAGAATGAGTTTTTCATCGCTTTACTTTAAACAACCTGAAGTCCTAAACAATAACTTTTTAATTTCTGATCTAGAAAGCATCATAGGCGGTGCTTTGTGCTAACTATCATGAAGAATTCTTAGCCAGATAATCCTCTAGATAAGCAACAACTAAAGGAAAACTTTGATCAATATCGGCAACTAAGCGATCGCTACCATCTAATTGATGATTACGCCCAGCAGCTTCCAATGCAAAACAAATTTCAGAGAAAGATCTAGCCCCAAGCATTCTACTACTTCCCTTTAAGGTATGTGCCACATATTCTATTTGTGAAGCATCTTGATCTAAGATAGCTTGATGCAACTTTGCTAAGAGAACTGGACATTCTTCGTATAAGAATATATTGATCATCCGTTTTGGCAAATTTAATGAAACCTTCTCAATTTCCTGAAGCGCATGATCATCAAAGTCTTTATTTGATTGTGGTGTAGCTTGTTGGACTTCAATTCCTTTAGGAAGATTACCCCAACGCTCAATGATTCTTTGTAAAGTTTCAAAAGAGACTGGCTTACTGATATAGTCGTCCATTCCTGCTTCTAAACACATTTCGCGATCGCCTTGCATAGCACTAGCTGTCATCGCAATTAGAATCGGACGTGATGGATTAGTTGATAGTTTTGCCCAGTCCTCCACAATATAAGTAGCCGTTTCCAGTCCATTCAACCGTGGCATTTGCACATCTAAGAACACAATATTAAATGTACTACTTTTAATTGCTTCTAGAGCTTCGATCCCATCATTGACTATTACAGGTGCATAACCCATTTTACTGAGCATTGCTAAAACCATTTCTTGGTTGATCAAATTATCCTCAGCAACCAAAATATTCAGAGGTAGTTGAGTCGCTAGCTTGGAACTAACGGGCTTAGCATAGCGCGACATCGTTCTCCCCTCCAAGGGAGTCATTGATTGAGGGCGCTCATAGGTAACTGAGACTGGCAAAACAAAGAAAAAGCTAGAGCCACTACCTAGAGAGCTTTCCGCCCAAATCTTGCCTCCCATCATCTGTACTAGTTTTTGGCAAATCACCAGCCCTAAACCTGTACCCCCATAATGACGAGCTGTAGCGATCGAGGCTTGGGTAAAAGGTTGAAATAGCTTTTGTAATTGTTCTGGAGAAAGTCCGATACCTGAGTCCTGTACTTCAAAAAGTAATGTCACTTCTTTCTCGGTCTGTGAAGAAATGGCTGAAGATACAGATACAGACAGGCTTACTGCACCCTGATGGGTAAATTTGACGGCATTATTTGCCAAATTCAGTAGGATTTGACGTAACCTGATGGGATCACTAAGGATATAGGCAGGTGTTTGCGAATCAATCTGGAAATCTAGTCCAATTCCTTTAGATTCCGCTTGCTGACTCAGGAGCGCACAGGTATCGGCAATAATTCCATGGACATCAATTGGTAGATGCTCTAGTAAAAGTTTTTGGGACTCAAGTTTAGAGAAGTCGAGAATATCATTAATGACTGTTAATAGTATTTCGCCACTAGCTTGAATAGATTGAACAAACTTATTTTGTTCTGGATCGAGGGAAGTCGTCGCTAATAGCTCCGTCATTCCCAAAACTCCATTGATGGGGGTACGAATTTCATGACTCATCATCGCTAAGAAATCTGACTTAACCCGCAATGCTGCCTCCGCAACTTCTTTGGATTTTTGGAGATTGGTTTCGTATTGCTTGCGATCGGTAATGTCACGAAATCGCCAGACAAATCCCCAAAAACGACCATTAGGAGAAGTTACCGAACTACTAAAATACTCATAGGTGAGTTGATTAATGACAATCTCCCCATGAGTCACTTGATCTGTTTTATCGTAGGTCTCTTCCAAAATCTGGGTAATGGCTTGGGGGGAATTAGCCGATTGCAATAGCGGTAAAAGCGGTAAGTCTTGATAATTATGATTAGCGGTAATGGCGTTGATATCACATATTTCACATATCTTTTGATTATGTGCAACTAACCGTCCCTGCTCATCAACAGCAATAATTCCCTCTAGACTCGCTTCAAGTTGTGCATGGATCAGAGCATTAGCGCGTTCTAACCGATCGTGTTGCTCCTTAATGCGTAACATGGAACTCACCCTTGCTCGGAACTCCAAAGAGTTTAAGGGCTTGCTGATGAAATCGTCGGCTCCCGCATTCATACACTTTGCTAGGTCTTCCTTAGAGTGAAGAGCCGTAACCATAATAATTGGCACAGCCTGCCATGCAGGTAAAGCTTTAATTCGTTTGCAAACCTCAATACCATCCATGACTGGCATCATTACATCTAGCAAAATTAGATCGGGCTGAAATGTGTCGAGATAGGCGAACGCATCTTGACCGCTAGCAGCGTAATGCAACTGGTAATTTTGATTGCCCAAGATAGTCTCAATCGCATCAAAATTATCAGCTTCGTCATCAATGATTAAAACAGATGCTAAATTCATTGCCTATCTTCTTAATTCGCTAAAAGTTGATGGATAGTAGCCGCCAGTTGCTTTAGCTTAACAGGTTTAGTGAGATATTCATTAGCTCCCGTGTCTAGGCATAGATCGCAATCATCAGTCATTGCCAAAGCTGTCAATGCAATAATCGGAATATTAACTAACATAGGAATTTGGCGGATCTGTTTGATAGCTTCTAGCCCATCCATTATTGGCATTTGGATATCCATCAAAATTAAATCAGGTTTTGCCGTTAGTGCTATGGAAATCGCCTCTTCTCCATTTTTTGCTATACAATACGATAACCTTTGGCGATGAGGTAGCTAGAAATTGTCATGATATTGGCTTCGTTATCTTCAGCGATCAAAATCAGGGGAGCTTGAGACTTGAAAACAGTTGTAGAGTCTAAGTCGCTACTCTCGGTGGTTTGATTTCTAGAAACCATTTCAGAGGCATAGGTCGTATTGGGGACACAGGGTAACTCAATGGAAAAGCAACTACCAACCCCCAGTTCGCTAGTTATCCCCACCTTGCCACCATGTAGTTCTACCATCTGTTTCACTAGGGCAAGTCCCAAACCTGTACCTTCATATTGACGATTTAACGCACTGTCGATCTGCACAAAAGGCTTAAATAGTTTCTGGATGTTTTCTGCAGCAATACCAATGCCTGTATCAATTACCGAAATTTGCAAGTATTCCGTCACCTCCTCGTTAGTTTTATCAGGGAAAGAAGAAATCAACTGGAGTCGATTAGCTTCTAAGGTAATAACTCCTCCGTCTGGCGTAAATTTGACAGCATTATTCAAAAGGTTAATCAAGACCTGACGGATACGCCGTTCATCTACTAGTAGGTTAGGTAAATCTCGCGGCAATTTGGTGCGAATCTGGATTCGCTTTTGTAGCGCCTGCTGCTTAACAAATGACAGACTAGTTTGAAAGAGTTGATTAATTGAAGTGGGCGCACAATCCAGTTCAATTTTCCCAGATACAATTTTAGAAACGTCAAGGATATCATTAATCAGTTCTAATAAATGCGTTCCGCTAGACTCAATGGTTTGTAATGCTTTGAGTTGGCGATCGCTAATCTTACCAAATACTTCTTCTTGTAAACCTTCAGTCATGCCCAAAATTGCATTGAGCGGTGTGCGGAGTTCATGACTCATATTCGCTAAAAACTCATCCTTAAGTCGCGTCGCGCGGGCTAACTCTTGATTGGTTTGTTGCAGTTGAGCCTCAGCCTGTTTGCGATCGCTAATATCTCGCACAAAAAAGACTACTTCATCATTGCCACAGGGAGCAACGCGCACCTCTTCATAAATACATTTACCTTCAGTCTGAATCTGCTGCTCATAAATTTGTACAGTTTGAGTGGCAAGGGCTTGTTGTAGAGCTGCATATTTGCGTTCCGCATAAATCCCTGAAGTAGGTATGGGGAAAGCTTCGTAAATACTTTTACCAATAATTTGCTGGGGATCAATGAGGTTTTTACCTTGAGGTGACACCATAAAATCGACATATTTACCCGCACTGTCAACTCGAAATACGAGGTCAGGCAATGCTAAGAGGGTAGCGCGAGTACGTTCTTCACTGCGTTGGAGAGCTTCTTGCATGGCATAGCGATCGCTAATATCCATAGCGATCCCCATCAGTCGAGTCACTTTCCCCGCCGAATTCCAGATCGGCTCAGTTTTAATAAAAACATAGCCTATGGAGCCATCAGCACAGATAATTTCGGCATCAATCGTAAAAGATTGTCGATCATTAATTGCGCGTTCATGAAGTAGTTTTAAACGTTCCTGCTCAGGGGGGCAAAAAATTGAAAAAACTGCTCATAGGTTGGTGCGGGGCTATGGGGATCAATAGCTAGAATCTTAAAAATCTCCTCTGACCAAGTTACTTTCTTGGTGATGACATCTAGCTCCCAACTGCCAAGGTGGGCGATTTGTTGTGCCTCTTGCAAGCGAGCCTCACTCTGCTGCAAAGCCTGAGTGCGCTGTTGCACGCGATTTTCCAGCTCTTGATTTAACTTTTCTAGGGCTTGAGTGGCTTGTTCGCGCTCGATCGCAATTTTGACGATATTAGCTGCAAGAGCGATCGACTCTAGCTCTTGCGGCTCTGGATGATGAATATCGCGATGATAAACAGCAAAAGTGGCTAGGACAGATCCATCGCTGGCGATCGCAGGAAATGACCAGCAAGATCCTAATCCATGGGCTAAAGCTAATTCTTTAAAATCTTGCCAAAGTGGATTGGTAGTAATGTCGGAAACAATCACAGGCTCTTTGCGAAAGGCGGCTGTGCCACAGGAGCCAGCCTTCTCTCCAATTGACATTCCCTCGATCGCTTGATTGTAAGCATCTGGCAAATTAGGAGCTGCCCCAAGATGCAGTTTACCTTCGCGATCGCAAAGCAAAATAGAACAAATTCCCTCTTCGATTTGATCTTCTGTTGCCAGCACCAGAGCATCCAGAATATCTGGCAAAGCATCCCCTTTAGCAATGCGCTCCAAGAGTGAGTTTTGCATCTCCACCCGCAATTCAGCTTGTTTGCGATCGCTAATATCGAGAATTGTCCCTGTCATTCGTAACGGCTTGCCATCTTCGTCCCATTCCACCACCTTACCCCGTGACAAAACCCAAGCCCATGCCCTCGACTTGTGTTGCTTCCGTAATTCGCATTCATAGGCTAGAGTTTTTTGTTGAAAGTGGCTTTCCATAGCTAGTTTAGCTTTCTGCGAATCTTCAGGATGGTTCAACTGCCACCAATCTGTAGTCCCAAATTGTTCCAATTCATCAAGGGTATAACCAAAAATCTCAGCTAATCGTTCATTAATAATTACCTCATCTGTTTGAATAAACCAATCCCATAAGCCGATACCCGATCCTTCAACGGCAAGTTGCAGACGTTCTTTGACGAGATCTAGCTCAAGTTGCGATCGCTGACGCTCCGCCCGAATTTCCGCATCTCGAACTTCTCGACGTATCGCTTCAGATAGTCGAGTGAGATTCCCTTTCATTAAGTAATCATGAGCACCTGCTTTCATCAGTTCCACCGCAGCAGTCTCACCAATCGTGCCAGAGACAACGATAAAAGGAAGATTTGGGCATCTACTTTTCACGATTTGGAGTGCATCAGAGGCGTTAAATTTGGGTAAATGATAATCAGAAATAATCACATCCCAAGTCTTATTTTCCAAAGCAGCACGCAAATCTTCGGCTGTTTCTACCCGTTCCCAGATAATGTTTAATCCAGAACGGCGTAGTTCTCGTTGGACTAAAAATGAATCATCCTCCGAATCTTCAATATTTAGTACATTTAGGTTTAAGATGTTGTCAGTCATAGCCTATCCACCTTTGGGTAATACTTCATTAATTACGGCCCAATACAGCCCTAGTTGACGCACAGCCTCCGTAAACTTCTCAATTTCCACGGGCTTGCGAACATAGCTATTTGCCCCCAAGTTATAGCTATTAATAATATCTCGATCTTCACTGGAGGAGGTGAGTACCACCACAGGTAATAAACGTGTATGTTCATTAGCGCGGATCTGTCTTAATACTTCTAGTCCATCCACTTTTGGCAGCTTGAGATCTAGCAAGACTACAGATGGTAGTGGATCAGCATTCAATACCATTTTTAAAGCTTCTTCACCATTATGAGCGACGAGAATTTCGTTGGCAACATTGCCCCGCCGCAAGGCGCGAATGGTTAACCTTTCGTCATCAGGGTTATCTTCAACTAGAAGGATTGGATGCAAAGTCATGATTTAATCTCCTATTCCGATGGATAAATTAGATACAGAGCTAGACGAGATGTCAGGTATGGTGAAATAAAATGTTGCGCCTTTCTCGATCTCCCCCTTTGCCCATACTCGTCCACCATGCCGATGAATAATCCTCTGCACAGTGGCAAGCCCAATTCCCGTCCCAACAAATTCATTAGTGTTATGTAGTCTTTGGAAAACCCCAAAGAGCATATTGGCATAATTCATATCAAATCCTGCTCCATCATCACTCACAAAATAGGTAAATTCCCCATCTTCTTTATTTTCAGAGGGGATGACCCCAAATTCAATTCTCGCAATGGTATGCCGACTGGTAAATTTCCAAGCATTTAGGATTAAGTTACTAATCACCATCCGCATTAGGGTCATATCAGCATGGACATATACATTTGGAGCAATCACGGTTTCTACTTGTCGTTCTGGATCTGATGTTTGTATCTCTGTAAACTGCTCAGCAACCAACGCACTGAGGTTGATTTTTTTGCATTGCATCTCCGAACGAGATACCCGCGATAGACGCAATAAGTCTTCAATCAACATCCCCATCCGAGCTACATTACTGCGAATTCGATCAAAATAGCCTTTCCCCTCTGCATCGATTTGGTCACCATAGTCTTCTAGTAGGGCTTTGCTAAAGCCATCGATCGCCCGTAATGGCGATCGCAAATCGTGGGAAACCGAATAGGCAAAAGCTTCTAGTTCACGATTAGAAGCAGCCAACTGAGCCGTTATATGCATGAGTTGAGCCTCCGATTGTTTACGATCAGTAATATCTAGAACTGTACCAATCAGTTGTCTTAATTGACCTGTAGCATCCAAGACTGGTTCTCCTCTGGCAAGTAAGTAACCTAATGATCCATCACAACGATAGAATCGAAATTCAAGGTCATAGGGTTGAGTAGTGGCAATAGCTGTTTGGACTATTTGCTGATGATAGGTGCGATCATCGGGATATATTTGCTGTTGGAGCTCATCAAAACTAGGTGGTCCCATGGCTGGATCTCGACCAAAAATTTGAAATACTTCATCCGACCAAATAACCTGCTCACTATAAGGCTCAAACTCCCAACTACCCAATTTACCAATACGCTGAGCAGTTCTCAGATGAGTCTCACTCTTAAGTATCTGTTCTTCAGATCGTTTGCGATCGGTGATATCAATATGGCACCCAATCATTCGCAAAGGCCGATCATTTTCATCCCATTTAATCACTTGCCCCGAACAAATCACCCAAACCGTAGAGCCATCTTTGTGCCGATACCTGACTTCATTACAAAAAGGAACTTCGCCCCGGGTTTGCACATGTTGCTCAAAACAATCGAAGACCCTTACTAAATCGTCATCAAAGATCAGATGTTGCCATGTCTCAGGAGAATTGGGTAACTCATCATCTTCATAGCCAAACATTTTTTTGAATTTAGGACTGAGGTACTCTTCGTTAGTTTGCAGATCCCAATCCCAATAACCTGCAAGGATTATGTCCAAAATACGTTCTAGCAGGTTTAGCTCTTGGCGAACTTGCTCAGCAATCAATCGTTCTGCTTCTGCTTGTTTGCGATCGCTAATATCTGTATGCGTTCCCAGCATTCTCAAGGGATTACCTGACTCGTCCCAAGTGACAATGCGCCCTAGCGAGAGAATCCATTTCCATTCTCCAGTTTGAGTATGTTGGCGAAATGCCACTTTATATTCTGGCAAAATCCCAGCCACATAGTCTTGATAGGCTTTGGAAACTTGCTCGCGATCGTCAGGATGCATACGTTCTAGCCATTTAGCATTAGTTTCCTGAAAAGTGCTTGGGTTATAGCCTAACATCGTGGCATATTCAGGACTTGTGATTGCTTCTCCCGTCTGTAAGTTAAGATCGTAAAGTCCTTGATTGGTAGCCCGAAGCGCTAGTCGCAAACGTTCTTCATTCTCGTATAATTGTTGCTCGTCTTGGGCGCGCTGTTGGGCATTGGCAATGGTTTGCGCCATTACTTGCAGCAATCTAATTATTTCCTCGTCCCAAGTTACTACGTTACTAAAGGACGCAAATCCCATCACTCCTGTGACAACGGATTTTTGGATGATGGGAACCGATAGGACTGACACAATGTTAAACCTTTGCCAACTGGCTTTGTCGATCGCCGCCTCAATGGGAGCCTCACTGACTCTAGGCATATTCACAATCTCTCGTCTCAGTAATTTGGCATTACACCAAGGAAACGCTGAAAAAGGAACATTCTGTAGTAGTGTGATTTGTCGAGGATATTTTGGCTTAGCCCATTCATGGGTCATACTAACCGTGCCATCGGGGATCGACGAATCAACCTGCTCTCTGAGAGAGAATTTAATCAAGTAGCTGGTGTCTGAGTTGGTTGCTTCCCCAATTAGTTGTAAGGAGCGATCAATCTCAGTATCTAGTTGATCTGGGCTGATATCGATAAATCGACTGCTGATTTCCGCAATCAGGTGATTAAAGTCTCGCTGCAATTTCAAAGCTTGTTCAGTGGCTTTGCGATCGCTAATATCTGTAATCGTACCGATGTAACCAATAATTTTGCCAGCCTGATCGCATTCAGCCACAGCCTGACCGTAAACCCAAGTAATTTCCCCCGCTTTATTTTGAAACCGATATTCTAGTTGAAAGGGACGATTTGCTTGGACGGCACTATTCCACTCTGTCGTCACAAGTTCGCGATCGCTGGGATAAATGCCATCGATCCAACCAAAGCCCTCCGCCTCCGTTAAAGTTAGCCCCGCAATCTGACACCAGCGATCGTTTACATAGCAACAGCTACCAAGAGCGTCAGTATGATAGATACCCACAGGCAAAGAGTCTGCCAGTGATATAAACATTTGTTCACCTGCTGACCTTAGGTCACTTACAGTGATTCTATTTGTAGGGTTAGACATAACATTGTGTAGTCTAAGAAATACACGCAAAAGGTCAGTAATTAATTCTTATTTTACCCCCGATACCATCATTCATACGAAAAAACAGAGAATCACAGCAATTATTTTCTAATAGTGATAATCAGACTCACGGTCAATGAAAGCGTCGCTTCGCGTCGCCTTTATTTAACATGCCATTTGCGCGTTCGTCGAATCCCTAAAACAAGGATTTATTTTAGTAATGAAGGGCAGCGCTTTGCACTGCCCTTCATTACCTATTTAAAAGCTCTTGAATCATATTCTCTAGCTGTCTCAGTTTCATGGGCTTACTTAGGTATTTATTCGCTCCCGCCGCTAGACAGCGCTCGTGATCGCCTGACATCGCTAAAGCTGTCATTGCAATAATTGGAGTATCAACCAAGTTAGCATCAAGACGAATTTGTTGAGTTGCCTCAATTCCGTCCATCACGGGCATTTGTATATCCATCAAAATCAGATCTGGTTGGTGAGATTTTGCCATTTCAACAGCCTCTTCCCCATTATTTGCTGAGAGAATGCGATAGCCACTAGCTGCCAAATAGCTGGAAATAGTCAAAATATTCGCTTCATTATCTTCAACTAACAAGATTAGAGATGATTGCCCATTAGTTGCTTTGATGATTGGGCTATTTAACAATAAAGTTGTCTCTGGTTCACTATTGAGAACTATTTCAGGAGAAGATTCATAGGGTAGATTAACTATAAAACAACTACCCACGCCCAACTCACTGGTTAGCCCTACATTACCACCATGAAGGTTTACAATGCGCTTCACTAATGCTAGCCCTAAACCAGTTCCTTCATATTGTCGATTTAAAGCACTATCGATTTGGATAAATGGCTGGAATAGTTTCTGGATATTCTCTGGAGAAATGCCAATACCTGTATCAGTTATGGAAATTTGTATGTAATGTGATGAAGGGCGATCGCTCATAACCATATGTGAAGGCAACTGCTTAACTTCTAGAGTGACTCGTCCTCCCTTTGGCGTAAATTTAACAGCATTGTTCAGCAGATTAATCAAAACTTGGCGAATACGGCGTTCATCGATAAATATCGGCGGCAGATTATTCTGAAGTTTTATGTCTAATTGAATATGTTTTTTTAAGGCTTGTTGTTTTACAAAGGTTACACTGGATTGACAGAGATGACTGATAGAGGTGGAAGCACAGTCTAATTTGATTTGTCCTGCTTCAATTTTGGCTAAATCAAGAATGTCGTTGATTAGCTCCAACAAATGAGAAGCGCTACGCTCAATAGTTTGCAGAGCTTTAAGCTGTCGCTCATTAATGTCACCAAAGACCTGCTCTTGTAAGCCTTCGTTCATACCGAGTATGGCATTAAGTGGTGTGCGAAGCTCATGACTCATATTAGCGAGAAATTCATCCTTAAGTCTTGTTGCACGGATCAATTCCTCGTTAGTTTGTTGCAATTGCAGTTCAGATCGTTTGCGATCGCTAATATCAAAATTAACTCCTATCATGCGTTGAGGGTTGCCCTGATCGTCACGCACTACAACCCCATAGGCTTTAATAAAGTGGATGCTGCGATCAGGATGTATGACCCGAAACTCTGTATCATATTCAGCATTTCCTAAGACAGCCTGTTGGAGCAATGTTTCCGTTTCTACCCGATCATCAGGATGTAATCCGTTAGACCAAACATCATAGACCACATTGCGGTTTAATTCATATTCATCCTTCTTCAGTAACTCAGATTGTCCTGTGATTCCATATAGTTCATACATACGATCATCCCACATGATCGTATTTTGCCCAATATCCCATTCCCAAGTGCCGATTGCTCCAGATTTCAGTGATAGGGCAAGGCGTTTTGACAGCTTTTGGAGTTCTATTTCTCGTTTTTGCAATTCCGCTGTGCGTTCTTCGACTTTGGTCTCTAGAAACTGATTAAGTTGTTGTAATTGCTGTTCTGCCTGTTTACGCTCAGTGATATCCCGACAGATTCCAAACTGGACAACCTCATCCGACCAATTCACACTGCTGGCACTAATTTCCACCGTAAAGATCGAGCCATCCTTGCGCCGATGTAAGGTTTCAAACTTCACACTCTTATCTTTAGTAAACTCTTGAACTCCTCTTTTCAGTTCTTCTATTGTCCATTTAATATCAATATCGTAAATACTCAGTGCCATTACTTCTTCGCGACTATAGCCTAACATGTCCGCAAAGCTTTGATTTGCGTCAATGAAATATCCTTGTAGATCTAATACAAACAAACCATCTATAGAAGTATTAAAGAGCATGGCACTACGGTAATATTCTTTTTCTAGCTTTGCTTCTGCTTGCTTGCGATCGCTAATATCACGGATCATAAATAGAACTTCGTCGTCACCACTCTTAATGACCTGATTGACTGACAAAAGACTAGGAAGCCCAGTCGAGAGTAGAAGCATAGAATGAAATACGGAACAATTTCTGAAGATGTTTTCGACGAGAAGCGATAGCAGGGTCAGAGTCAAGATA
>Ga0172367_10002106_pt1 | contig 27783 bp, 46 predicted proteins | sample Lak10m_FD_114542 | JGI IMG/M metagenome (GOLD analysis project Ga0172367, IMG submission 114542) | Freshwater microbial communities from Kabuno Bay, South-Kivu, Congo - kab_022012_10m | ecosystem: Environmental > Aquatic > Freshwater > Lake | place: Democratic Republic of the Congo: South-Kivu...
TACATCTTTTCCTTATAATATAGGAGATAGAGTGGCTCAAATCTACTTTGAACAAGTGGCTCCTATAACATTTGAGGTTGTGTCTGAGCTAGAGCAATCTGAAAGAGGAGAAGGTGGGTTTGGTTCAACTGGTTTAAAATGAAAGCAAAATGCAAAACATGTGGTAATAATTGTGAGGGAGAGTATTGTTTTAGACATAAGCCTAGAAAGAAATTGTCCAGTAAATTAAGTAAAAAACTTGACAAATCTGAAGAAGTAATTCGACAGATTTCAGAAATGCAAGAGTTTTTCTTACAAATATGGAAAAGAAGACTCCATTATTCTCAGGTGAGTATGGACTATCTAGGTAGTGAACCTTTGACAATATTCTTCCATCACATTCTACCCAAAGAGAAGTATCCCCAGGCAAAGCATGATGAAGATAACATCATATTGCTAACTTTGGAGGAACATGATAATGTAGAAAGAGACATGTATAAGTATGAAATTATTAATACAATGCGTCAAAAACTATTGAAAAAATATGAAATTACTTAAAGACTATGTATTTGTAGCTATTATGTCCTTGAATCTTGGATTCCTTGTATTTATATTTTTTTATAGTGAAAAGGATGCATTTCTTGGCCCATGCAAGTTTACTATTCCTGGTGGTACATTTGACTTAGATGTTAGAGTGATCATTACAAAGGACACAGCCTACGCTGCTCAGTATATTAGAGAGAATCTAGATGCATCAGTGACAGGAAGTGACCTAGATTGTAGAGGTGTTACTATTGGTGCATATGAGGGTAGAGGTCCCATCATTTGGCTTCCTACAGCAGAAGATGTAAGCATAAACAATCATGAGCTCTTTCACGCTACTATGAACATCATGCAATGGGCAGGCGTAGAATATTCTGACAAGACAGAAGAAACTTATGCATATCAAATGCAGTATTTATCAAACCAATTTTATACTAAAATCAAATAAAATGAACCATTTATTCTTTTACACAAGAAAGGTAGCAGAAGACAAAACTTACACAGACAGCTTTAATTTGAACAAGGTGATTAGATCTGTACAAATGGAAGATGATAAAGTGTTGGTATTATTAGATGACTTGCACGAGCGTTCAGAACCTGTGCCTGATATTGATCCTAAAACAGGAAAGCAAAAAGGCATGAAAAGAGAGCGTCATACATACCAAACTGAAATTACTCTCACTGGTGCAGATGTAAACAGATTTATCAACTTACAATTTAATGACTAATGAAACTATTAGGTAATCGCATCTATATTGAGATGCCAAAGCAAGAAGAAGAAAGTAAATTAATTGTGGATGAGAACACAAAAGAAGCATTACAAAAAGAAATGCTCAAAAAGTTCTCTAAGCTAACAATTCACACAGTGGGTGACACTGTATCAACAATGAAAGCAGGAGATGTTGTGTTGGTTGATCCAGGTGTATTGTCTAAAGCCCCATTGATCAACTTATCAGATGATGAGCAAGTGTTGCTTGTATCTCCATTTGACGTTATAATGATCTGGTAAATAAAAAGCCTCAGGAATGAGGCTTTTCTATTTCTATTATACCATTTCCCAGATTTTTCACAGGGACAGGGTTTCTATCTTTTAAGTATATATCACGTATCTTAACAAACTTATTGTATTCTTCATAGTTTGGATGTATTTCAAATACACCATTTTCTAGACGCATATTGGTTATCTGATTCCTAGCTATGTCTTTTATAAGTGACTCCTCTGTATGGGAAAGATGATAGTTAACCCCTCCAAATATATACACTGAATCTAAATGGTCTGGGTTGGATTTTACTACCTTGTTTCTAAAGCTTTCTTCAAATGCCTGGTCTTCTCCCTTATTTGTTGTGTGCTTATATCCCCCAACATCAAACCATCCTTGCCTTGTGTATGAACACATGTTTATAGAACTTCCATCTACATATACGTTACTTCCATATAGAATGAACCCTGTGGTGTTCCTGTAGTATGCTATATCAGGGTTTTTTAAATGGAAATCAACATGATTTGATAGTCTCTCTGGCATGTAGACATCATCATCATCATGAGGTATGTATAAATCATGATATCCAAGATTGGTAGCAAGATTCTTCTTTTGACCAATTAACATCTTGGTGGTTAGATTGATCACTGTTACACCTGGATAGTTACATTTAATTGTTACATTCTTGTCATCATTTACAATGACTAGTTCCTTGTTTTCATAAGTTTGAGCTAGAAAGCTAGCCAAAGCTCTTCCTAAGTAAGGGAGCCTACCATATGTGGGCATTATAACTAATACTTTCATTACTGTTGGTTTATAAAAAGACAGGCTAATTGAGTATCCCACTCTTTTGACATGTCTTCTAGTTTAAAGTTATAACTTTTCAATAGTTGTACAACATCCCTGTGTACCTTTTGACCTATCCATTCGTCATTATTACCATTTTGGAACCAGTTAGGTATTTGTTCAGTTTCCACTTGTATTGCTTTGATATGCTGTAGTTTATTCCCAAAGCCCTCTAATACCTCGTAAGCAAAACCTTCTACATCTATTTTTACAAGGTCAATGTTTAACTGTTCTTCTTCTAAGAATGTATCCATTCTCTTTGTTATGACATCTATAAAATCCTTTGAAGGATTGTATGCTGTGTGCAATAGAAGAGAAGACATTCCCACCTGATTCATGTTGTCTGAGTGTATAGCATTAAACTTAGCAGTGCCATTCTTATTAGACGCTGCAAACTCATAAACAGGAATATTAGGATAGGTGACTTTAATTATTTCAACCATAGTAGGATGAGGCTCTATAATATACGTTGGAATCTTCCAATAGTTCATTACATAATTAGCATCCCAACCATCTCTACTACCTATCTCCATAAAGGATGTAGGCTTCACGTTATATCTTTCCAGCCTTCTTGTTAGTTGTACTATATCTTTTCTCATATAAAAAAGCCCCATATAGGGGCCTTTCTTTTTATTTTGATAACCTCTTAGACTTCATAGGCCACATCTTACTCTTGAGCCTGAGCTTTGTATCAGCCTCTTTCATATAATTGTCCTTAGGTCTAGGATTGTGCACTTTAGGTGCTTTGCGTGGTTTACCTGATTTCATTAGCAACCATATTTACATTTACCCATAGACTTACCATATTTAGCTTTTCCCTTGGTATTCTTACCAATAACACCTTTGTAAGAACCCAATTGCAAAGACAAGCCAGCTTTCTTAGGAGCAGACAATACACCACCAGATTTCATCATCTTTTTAGGTGATTTACCAGCTTTCTTCATAGCAATAGCAACAGCAGCTTGCTTAGCAAGTTTCTTACCAGATTTAGCCAAACCTTTAGCACCTGCAATTTTATCTGCAAATGTAGGCTTAGGGTTTTTATCAATGCCAGCTTTTACAGACAGCATACCAAAACCAGACTTAGCTTTCTTTACAACACCACCTTTTTTGTATTGTGTGTAAGAATCAGGTTTGCTTGCCTTACCTGCATAATCTGTAACGCTATCAGCCTTACCAGACTTTTTACCATAATTGGTGTAACTATCAGCAGCTCCTGCTTTTTTAATTCTTGTTGCCATTTTATTTTAATTTTAAATTGTTAGCATTTCCATTTACGTAAACTCTTATTGATTCTGCTATTTGGATCATTAGCTGTCTTAGCAGATGTAAGTTTCTTTTTCATACCTGACATCCTAGCACAGAATGATTTCTTTCTAGGACCACCTCCAGGTTGAGGGGGCTTAATGTTGTGGCCAGCAGCCTTTAATGATGCTCTTCCTTTTGCGTTTAGACCACCAGAAGGACTCTTTCCTTCTTTTCTTTGCCATGCTGGAGACTTAGCCATGTTAGTTAATTTTTGCTACGTTAGAATCTAATACAACTACAGCACTATCAGCTACAGCTACAGAATCTACATTTACAGAATCTGCTTTCACTTCTACAGACTCTGAACCAGAATTGCAAGATGTAACTAAAAATGTCAATAGAATAATAAATAGAACTTTTTTCATTTTGATTTTTTATATTTATAATTAGGATTGTCTCTATGCCATTTCTTTGTAGAGGCAACTCCCTGTTTAACAGTTTTAGCTCTGCCTATTTTAGTGAGATCTATAGTGTCCCATTTACCTTTGTCTTTTGTAGGATGGTTCACCATGATGTGTCCTTTCTTACCCTTACCAACACCTGTTGGACTAGTCTTCTTATACACAACATGTTTCTCTCCACCAGCCATTACAGTGACCCTCCCCCCCTTCTTTAATGTAGAACCTTTGAACACACCTTTCTTTTTAATTAGTGGTCCATTTGGTACAGGAGTGAAGGAACCTTTAATTGCTGTGAGCGTATCACCACCATTTTTAAGAACTCCTTTGCCTACATAAGCTGTTGCTTTTTGTGGGTTACGTACGCCATTGCCATATGTAATATTCTGAGGCTTTGAATTACGCAATCCAAGCAAACCTGCTGTAATAAGCTTCTTTGTCTTAGCCATTATTTCTTTCTCATCTTTTTCAAGGTCTGAGCAAGACGTGCACGTTGTCCTAGTTTACCAGGCTTCTTTGCAGCTGCTGCAAGTTTACCAGCAGGAATAGGCTTACCAGGTTTAGCACCAAGTTGAGCACGTAGAGCTCCAGGCTTTTTAATAGCCTTCTGGATCCACTTGCCATCTTTAGCTTTAGGTTTACCAGCTGCTGCCATCTTACCAATTTTACCAGTCTCATAGTTAGATTTAGATGCTGGAATCTTCTTTCCAGGAAACATTTCACTTTCAACTGAATCCTTTTTAGAAAATGTATCCTTATATTTTTTGATTGTTCTAGCAGTGTCTACTTTTACACTTTTTGGAATTCTTCCAGAGATACCACTTTGTGCTTTCTTTGTATACTTCATGACTATTTCTTTTTAGACTTTAATCTAGGAGCCATCTCACCACTGCGTTTTTCAATCACCTCAGCTTCACGCTTGAGTGCAGCTTTTCTAAAGCTTGCAGGATTGATTTCTTTGTGAGCAGCTGACTTCTTGTCAAGACCATATTGCTTCTCAGAACGTCCTAGCTTACCACCACCTTTCATTTTGGTAGCACCTAGTTCTTTGTCTTTTGTCAAAGGAGCTTTCATTCTAGCATCAGCAAGAGTAGCTTCTTGAACCTTAGTCCAAGCACCACTAGGATCCACAGGTCCTACACGTTTGTCAGAAGCTTTGAGTCCTGACATACTGCCCATTGCAGACTTTTTAAACTTTCTCATTATTGTTTCTTTTTAAAATAGTTAAACCATTATTGTTGGTGAACCTTTCATGGATGGTCCAATGAGGATTCTTTTCTAGAAACTCTTCTATGGCTTTCCAAATACCTGTTTCATCATAATCAAATCCACCAAGCTCAAAAGATGTAGTGTCATGAAAAACTACATACTTATTTGACTTATTAGCATGTAATTCTAGTTCACCTTTCACCTGTTCATAGGTGTGATCTGTATCTAAAAACAGCAAATCTGTCTGCTCAATTTCTATCTTTAGCGTATCAGCAACATGGAATTCAAAGTGTATTCCATTTTCCTTAGCTAGATTTGTAAGAAACTCTCTCCCAACTCCCCAGTTTTCTATGGGTTCAATGTCATAAGAGATGAGTGTCTTAGGTTTACCCATCATGAATGCATACGTAGACACCACCCATCTAACTCCCATTTCTGTAACATGATTACACTCTTCAGTGTATTTCTTTAGGGTGGGTAAGTGTTCATTTATATCAGAAGGTAAATTGCATTTCTCCTGATATATCTGCTTTAGTTGATTCATTTGGTTTATTTATTACTCTCTTCTAAACACTTGGAACACAATCCATCAGCATCCAATTCAATTATATGGATGCCACAGAGTTTCATTTCTTCTTAGCCAACTTACCACCCTTCTTCATAGATCCTGCTTTCTTAGCAGCTATCCTAGCCTTAAGAGCTTCTTTAGCTTTATTTGTAGAAACACCAACACTGTCAGCTTTTCTTTTAAGAGCAGCAGAATCTCCTATTGTACGCTTAAAGCTAGCAGCAACAGACTTAACACTGTCTCCCATTTGTGCTTTTGCTTTGATCTTACGCTCTTGTTTGAGCATTTCTGCTGTAGGTTTCTTTCCAGATCCTTTAGCAGCACGAATGTTATCCCAAAGTCCTCTTTGAGAATATGAGCCATCTTTACGTTTAATCATTTCTTTTGCCATGTTATTATATTTTATTCTGGAAGTTCTACCACCACACCAGACTCAACAGCTTTCTCCAAAGCATCTTCAAGTACATCACCTGCTTGCTTAGCAATTAGGATGGTTTGTGCTTCTTTTGTGTTAATCACTGCACGTAATGAGTTCAATACCAGTCCAAAGTCTTTACCATTCAATACAAACTGGGCATTGTAGTCCCATGTATATTTCTTAGTTGGGTCAAACTTAGGAGCTTCTTTTTGTTCTTGCATGTTAATAATGTCTGTCATAAAATTAATTTTTTGGTTTACTTACAAAGATATGTATATTTTAGCTATCTTCCAAATTTATTTCAAATACAATTGTAGCAGAACTTTTAATACTTTTAGACAGGTTCACCTTTATTTGAAACAGGTTGTGTAATTTTAGTATCTCCTGTAACAACATCTCATTGTACTTAGGCAATGATGGTGCTAGTCTAAAGTGGTACGAATTAGGATTCTTTGTAATCTCTAACGTAGAAAGTTCATCCACTGAAGCTATTATTCCCTCAAGATGGGCAAAATAAGCTATTTCATTATCTGGCAATACTTGAGGGAAAAACTTCTTATTTATATGCATTAAGAAAGAGTTAGCAAATACTTGGTTTTAGCTGCTTCCCCAGATAGAGCATCAGCTAGGTTTGAAATGTCATGGTAGCTGTTGCTTTCACCAAAGCTCTTAAGGCTTGAGGCGAAACTCATGAGTTCACTAACCACCAGACTAGCACTTGCTGAGTCAGATAGAGGCTCTATCTTTGGTACTTTGGGACGCTTGCCTGTGTAACCCATAAGTTTCTCAATCACCCCATCCTTAAAATCATGTACATAATCATACAACCCACCAAGAGCTTGGTGTTGTGCATAACTAGTTGTCTGCCAATGTAATAGATGTAGTTGCTCATGAAAATAAGTTAGCTTCCCTATAATACTTTCAAGCGTTAATTCACCTGATTTCATCATTTCCTCAGGGAATAATGATTTTGCCATATTTTGTTATTAGTTTTACTTTCCTATTCTGGAGCTTGTGTAGTAGTAGTGGTAGTTGTGCTAGTGCTAGTGCTAGTAGACGTAGTTGTGCTAGTGCTAGTAGACGTAGTGGTACTAGTGCTAGTAGGATTGCAACATTCGTTTGCATCAATCTCTACCCAATTTCCCACCTTTGGTTTAAATCTTTGTAGGATTAAGCTACCTGCTATGACACGTCCTGAACCATCATAACGTACATATGCTTTTAATTTACTATTATTTCCCATTTTTATTTAAGTTTTAAGGAGCTGCGGTTGTAGTGGTGGTAGTTGTTGTAGAACTACTTGTACTAGTAGTGGTTGTTGTAGTACAGTTTATACAAGGTTCTTCAGTTCGTATAGCTGTGCTTGCATTAGTAATAATAAACTGTACTGCAATTTCAGCATCTTCATCGTACACATAGATAGTTTGACCTATTGAAAGACCCTGATCTGTAAATAGAGTTGGAGAAGAAGTTAGACTAACTACATCACACAATGGTCCAGCAAAAGGAGCAACGCTAATTGGAAATCCTCCTTCACCAATACAAGAACCATAATCATAGTTTGGTGTGTATGAGAGTAAAATTGGTTCAGGGGCTGCTGTTGTTGTTGTGCTTGTTGTGCTTGTTGTAGTGGGATCATTGTTACAGCACTCATAGGCTGGGATCTCTACCCACTTGCCCACTTTGGGCTTCTTCCTTCTGAGAATTAGGCTGCTGGGAACTATCCTCCCAGTACCATCAAAGCGTACATAAGCTTTGAGAGGGCGATTGTCAATTGTGGCCATAATTAATAATTTAGATTATATTTGTTTTTTAATTCCAATAATTGTTTTACATAGTAGTGGGTGGCATGTTTCTTAGACTTCTCATCTGTATCCACTACGTATAGATGTGTGTCTGTAAAAGGATCTTTACCAGTGTGGTAGGCTCCTTTGTAGAATGCAGGATAGCCCATTGTGTTCTGTCCTGTAATACCTGCGTTATGTAATATTGTTGTTCTGTCTAGCTTCTCTATATTATCTGAAGACCAACAGAATTCCATTTCAGGAATGTTTCTTGTCTCTTGTTCTCTAAGCCAAATGTTCCATAACACAGCCCACATATCTGCACACCAGCTTTGAAACCCTTTGTCTTCATTTCTGAAGAACTCTTTATTTACATTTTGAAGATAGACACGTATAAGTAGGCAGTCATTTAACACCTTCTTCCAAAAGTCTGAGTCTATGTTCTTCAAGAAATACTGAGCACCACCTGAATGTTCATTGTTCTTCTCAGCTATTTCTCTAGTGATTCCTACAAGGCTAGTTGCCTCAGCTAGGATGTCTCTAGTTTTATATTGTTCTGCCTTGTCAGCTAGAACATCTTTTAATTTACTATCAAAATATGAAGCGTTGATGTAGCTATTTGTATCAGAGAGATAGTTGATGTCATCATCTTTGAACTTATCTATATTGAATTTCTCTGTAAAGATTACGTCACAGTCACAATAAAACACTGCTTTGGTGATCATCTCAGGATGCTCCTGGAAATATCTCATCAAGCAATATGGACGTAGAACAGGAATATACACTCCCAAATACTTACTTACATCTCCTGTATCTTTGTAGAAAGCAAAGTCTGCTTCTGGATACAGTGCCATTATCTTTTCCCATTTCTTGTTGTATTCTCTGAAACTGGGTGTGTACACTAGGACAATTGCCTTGTCTGAGTGTCCAAGCTTCTTCAAGCTTTCCAACCATAGATGAACTTGCCATGTATAATAGACATCATCTGGCTGGGCACAGATAAATTTCAAATCCTTCATATATGTAGTTTGTTGGTTTATATACTGTTAAGGAGCAGTTGTAGTGGTGGTAGTAGTACCAGCAGCAGCAACAACCTGGGTCAAATATTCTAATTGCTTAGATATCTGCCAAAGCAAATTGTCTGTTGTACTCTGACCTATCTGTCTAGATGGTATTGCCATTTTAATAAACTTTATTTAAAGTAAAATATTCAGAATAAATTGAATTTAGAACATTTGCTGCTCCCCACTGAACTGTAATATCTAATGTATTACTAGAAGTGGTATCAAAAGTTGTGTTATTTATAATAGAAGAATCATATCCTTCAAATGCATTAGATGCATCTTTTGAATAAGTGAACACCATTCCTGTTACAATAGATGCTACTCCTGCAGCACCTGTTGCCCTGATTGTAAAGTTCAAATCAATAGTATAATGCTTATCTGTAGTTTGAGGCATAGTGATTAAGCCACTGTCTCCTAAAATAACACTGCCTGATTTAACTTTTATTCTGATTGTATCATTGTTTTTAGAAGAAATATGTCCAACTAATCTACCTGAAAAAGAATCTCCAACACTAAATCCATTTGCTGGAACAGATAAACTACCCACTCCACTTCCTACAATACTAGTTTCTGTAGTGGTATTTGTAACTGTTGAACTATTACTTGTTTGTGCAAATAACCCATATACTAAAGGATATGGAAAAGATGGAGATGTTCCAGATGTTCCTGATATACCAGAAATACCACTAGTACCAGATGATCCAGAACCACCAGATGTGCCACATGCCACTACACATCCAAGCTCTTCTATCTGCTTGGATATTTGCCACAATAGGTTATCTGTTGTGCCCCAACCTATTTGTCTGCTAGGAATTGCCATAATCTAACAAAGATATGTTACTTTTTATTATTAACAATGAGTATCAATAATTTACAATAACCAAAAAAGTTATAAGTGTCTTAACTTTTTTAGTTATTTTCCTTGTCCTCTATATTTGCTTACATTTTTGTCCTTAGGACCTTGTGTCTTTTGGGCTTTGCCCTTCTTGCGTTTGCCAAATGAGACCTTTCTAGATTCTCCTGACTTGCTGGTTTTTGATTTTGCCATTATTTATATTTTTTTAATACTTCCAAATTGCTCTTAATAAGTGCAGCTTTCTTGAGTCCAGATCTCCTAGATCTCCTAGGCTTAGGTTTGGGTTGTGCGTTTGCCATTATGCTAACAGATTATGATATTCTTTAAAGTGTTTGATACGATCAGCTAAACCTATGGTTCCACCGTTTACCAGCTTGGTAACCTTGGTAACCACATCATCCGTTGCTCCCTGGTCAGCTATGCTGTTCAGCTTCCTGCTATTCCAGAACCAGGCTGCTGATAGTAATGGATATTTAGTAGCCACCAAGTCTGGATTAGCAAGTATATCATCCTCTACAGTGGCATCAAATGCTTTATAATTGTCCTTTCCTGTCAGCTGGATGTAACCCCTGCCCTTAAACTTGAACCCCTCTTTTGTAGCCTCTGGACCATTTCCCATGCGTCCACCATACACTCTGCTAGCTATAGCTTCTGGCTTACGCTCATATCGCTTAGCTACAACAATGTCTGGGAAGTATTTAGGGAACACCTTTCTGAGTATTTCAGCTGAGTAGTTCAGGTTCTCTGACTTAAACTTAAAACCACCACTCTCATGTCCACACTGGGCTAGGAAGTGAGCTAGTCTTAAGGGTGTGTTAACAGCAAACTTTTCTTGTACACCAGGGATTTGTGCAATCACCTCATCTGGTACGTGGCCTTTGAGCTTGTCTAGATTCATTTCTTCTTTTTTTTAGCAGCTTTTTTAACTACCACTGGTTTCTTTTTCTTTAACAAGTTTTTAATAAGCTCAATAATGTTTTTCATTTATGTCTATTTAAGTTTCCAATAAGCATCCACTCCATACATAAGTTGGTTGTTTCCATAACCAGCATGCACACCAATCATGGTGTTCTTCTTGGTTTTGTAAAGCAATCCTGTTCTAACAGAGTTTATTCCATTGGTTTTTTCTCCACTAACACCTCCACCAATGTACAAAGCTCCCTTAGGAGGAGCATATTTTGTAATAGTATTTGTAACAGTGATAGTGGGTATTTTATATTGATAGCTGTATGCTCTATTCAAAAGTTCATTCTTCTGTACAGTGTCAGCTACAGCTATATATCCCAAGGTGTCAAGTCTTAATGTATCAGCATAGATGTTCTTAGCCAGATATCCCTTTACCAAAGCATCATATTGAGCTTTGAGCTTAGGATAGTTTGTATCAGCTATGTATTCTGGAGGAAGAGTGTCATGGATAGTCTCAGTGACTTTCATCTTCTTCACTATCAAACTATCATGAACTTGCCATGATGTGTCATGTACCACTATTGTGTCTGCCTTAGGAGCAACATTTCCACCACAGCCATTTTCTTTAAACACTAAAAATCCTATAAGAACAACTATAATTACACTAAGAAGTTTGTTCATCCTAGTCTTTTTTACTATTAATGTATTTATCTACAGATGCTATACCAAAGCATCCAAGTGTGAGGTAGAGGAATGAATTAAAGATGAAATCATTGACTACTAATCCTTTACCAAGAGATCCTGTGACAATATCTGACACAGCAAACACCACCATGATTACAAATGCAAGAAAACCAATAAAGCTTTTCTCATTAATCTTGTTGTCATCATTAAATAAATCACTAAAGAACTTTTTCATTTGCCTTCTTTTTTGTTTCAAAATTGTTGTTTGGCAATATTGCCACAGACCTGTCTAGGCCATTGAAGGAGGTTTTTATTGGTTCTGTTGATTTAAAAATTATTCTTTCCAGGTTGTCTATCCTGGTTTTATCTATATTAGACTGGGCCATCAGGGCTTTTATATCAGCTTTAATTTCTTGTACATCATTCCATATGATGCTAGCTAGTAAAGTGATAATACTTGGGAACAACCATGCTTTGATCTGCGTAATAGAATCTCTCATATCTGTTTAATAAAAATATATAGCACACAGCTCCTTAAAAGAACGTGCACTATGTAGTTAATAATGTATTTTTATGGAGTGACTACGCCTTTCTTGCTCACAACTACAGAAGATAGTTCATTGGCGTATAGGATGGCTTGCTGCACATCCTTTGTTTGTAGGTATTTGATTGTAAATGCTGCAAGGAATGTATCACCAGCACCACTTACATCTATGGTTTCTTTAGGGCTTGGAGAATTATAAATCACATCTTTATGTCTAGCTCCATTTGCACCAAGGGTGGTTATCACCTTGGAATCAACATAGTCAAGTGCTTTGTAATTCGCATTATATTCAGACTCATTCACCTTTATAAAATCATATTGGGAAAGAGTGAGAGACTTTAGTTTCTTCTTTGTATCTAGTACACAGAAGTTAGATTCTATGCCTATTACAAGTATATCTTCTTCTGTTAATAACCCCTTATCATAATCGCTCACTATAACAACATCAGCTTCCTTTATTTCAGCTGTAAGAGCTGGTGTTATTAACATCCTATTCAACTTAGGTTCTTCATCCACTCTTATAAAAAGATGATTAGTCTTCTTATCTACGTACCTAGTTTTGGTAATGTTCTCGTGGTTATGATAGAAGTTTATTTGTAATTCAGGATTGATAGCCATTAGATTGGCTACAACATTACCAGCCATTCCATCATTCTCCACTGTATATAGAGGATTGAACACTGGAACAGGAGCTTCAGGACTCAATCTTTTGCACTCTCCATATATAAAGACATCCTTACAGGTTTCCCCTATCACTACTATTTTGGGCATGTTCTAGTATTGCTGTTGTAGACTTATCATAGATCCTATCAAAAAAGATGATGTGATCAATAAACTGGGATCCTATGATTGTCTTATTTGCGTAATCACTACCTATCACCATGTACTTTGGACCAAAGTCTTTTATACATTCAATCAGCTCTTCCTCATCATTAAATACTACCACTTCATCTACATATTTGAGAGCCATTAGCATCTCCATGCGATCAGCAGCAGTGTTAAAAGGTCTGTCTGATCCTTTCATATGCTTGATACGTGCATCACTATCTATACCCACTCTTACGTGGCCATACTGTTTAGCTCTAGCTAACAGTCTGATGTGTCCAATGTGGAGCACATCAAATGCACCATTCACCCAAACATTGTTCATATCTCTTCTATGCGTTTGGTCTTATCACAAATCAGCAGGTCATATGCTGGTTTGCTTTTTAATACAAGCTTATGGTATTTACATCCCCAGCTCTTTAGCTGGTCATATGTAAGCATCATATAGTCTTTGCCTGACACAGCTCCACGTGCTGTCCAATAGGTTATATTATGACCCTCCTCGTACAGCTTATTTATCTTCTCAATGTTCTCCTTTATAGGTCTTGAGCAGATGTAATCACTGCCTTCTGTGTGGCAAATTGTGCCATCTATATCTACATATATGTTCAGTCTCCCTTCCATAGTCTGTAAGAATCTTCGTCAAAATGCTCTGTGCTCACCTCAAAAATCACCCCATCTTCCAGGGCTTCTAGCTGGTGGGCATGATATGGCATAATTGTCACATTGTCTCCTTCCTTGAGATAGTCTGTGTGTAAGGTGCCTGTTCCCCAGTCTATCCAATTGTATTGGAAAGAACCCTTGCTTACAAACCAGCTCTCCTGTTTTAGCTTGTGGAAATGCATGGAAAACTTCTTTCCAGCTTTAAAAACAAGTAGCTTGCCACAGTATTTGTCTGAGTTATGAATCCAGAGCTCATGGCCCCAACCCTTCTCAACCCTATGTAGTTTTTCCATAATTTGATATAAGTACACTCTACGAGGCAAATGTAAGTAAAAAAGTTGAAACTACCAAATATTTTTTGTTACCAAATTAGGTTGGTTAATTGGTCCAAATACAGTAACTTTGTCCCAAATATTTAGGGATGCCATACAGCTCTACAGCGTTCAAAGATGAGGTGAAACTTCACATGCTTTCCCACCTCCCCCCACACACTAAAATACTGGATGTAGGACCTGGTTCTGGGACATATGCTCTGCTGCTACGTGGCTATTTCCAACTGGATGGGCTAGAGATACATGAGCCATATGTAGACAAGTTTGACCTTAGGAGCATATACAGAAAGGTAACAATAGGTAACATTGTTACATTTGACTTCTCAGAATATGACTACATCATACTTGGGGATGTGCTTGAGCATATTCCAAAAGATGAGGCTATTGACCTTGTGAATAGGATAAACATTGCTGGGAAGAAGTGTATGATAGCAGTGCCCTATCTGTATGAGCAGTCTGAGAGTGATGGTAATGTGTATGAAACACATCATCAGCCAGACCTGACACATGAATTATTTCTAGAGAGATATCCAAGCATGCATTTGTTATACAAGGATGATGGATATGGTTACTACATAAATTATAAATCAACTATGAAGAAGCTATTAGTTATTGTTCCTCACCTATCAACAGGAGGATGTCCACAGGTCACACTGAACAAGGTGGAACTGTTAAAAAACAACTTTGATATTAAGGTGGTGGAGCACTCATTTATTGCCTGGAACTTTGTTGTTCAAAGAAACAAGATTATTAATCTGGTGGGAGAACACAACTTCTATTCTCTTGGACAGAGAAAGTTTATGGAGCTTACAACCATCATTAATAAGTTCCAGCCAGATGTAATATCTATGGAGGAGTTCCCAGAGATGTTCCTAGAGAATGATATATCTGAGCAAATCTATAAGGCAGACAGACCATGGAAAATAGTGGAAACCACACATGATAGCTCTTTCAATCCTAGACACAAGAGATGGATGCCTGACAAGTTTATATTTGTCAGCTCCTACAGCATATTCAAATATGTACACTTAGATGTTCCTATGGAGGTGATTGAGTATCCTGTAGACATCAAGACTAGGAATAAAGCACAGATGCGTGATAAGTTTGGCTTAGAGCATAACTATAAACATTTTGTTGTTGTAGGTTTGTTTACACCACGTAAGAATCAAGCCTATGCATTTGAGATGGCTAGAAGACTCAAGAACTACAATGTAAAATTTCACTTCCTAGGTAACCAAGCAGACAACTTCAAGAGTTATTGGGAACCTCTTATGAATAACAAGCCAGAGAACTGTGTTGTGTGGGGAGAGCGTAGTGATGTAAGTGAGTTTCTCCAAGCATGTGATGTGTTCTTCTTCCCATCTAAGGGAGATAGAGGCAATAAGGAGCTCAATCCTATTGCTATTAAGGAAGCCTTAGAGTATGACGATCTCATCAAAGTGATGTATAACTTAGATGTATATTGTAACAAATATGACGAGGAAGAGAGTGTAGTTTATTTAACTGGTGATATTGATACTGACAGTATAAATATAATGAACAAATTAAACCTCAGTACCATTGATGAGGAAGCTATTATTGTAGGCACCTATCCCAACCTAAAGAGACGTGCAGAACTTACAAAGCAATGTATAGAGTCTCTCAAGCCATTAGGTAGAAAGATTATACTGGTTAGCCATTATCCTGTAGACCAAGAGACACAAAGGATGGTGGATTATTACATCTATGACAAGCACAATCCTCTCACTACACATTCTTATTACACTCTGTTCTATAACAGGGCAGCAGAGTATGACGTTGATGTAAATATTAATCAGTTACACAATGGTAATCAATCACTTACAGTGCTCACCAATATATTCAATGGGTTTAAACATGCCAAAGCACATGGATTTAAACGCTCCTTCTACATAACCTTTGATGTTATTGTTGACCCTAGAGACATAGACATCATTAATAATTCTTTTAGAACAGTTGCTTCTGATAAGAAAGCCTATCTAGCTTTGTTCCATACAGTGTTTAACAATGGGATACAAACTAATGGTATGACGTTCAACACTGACTTCTTTCTACAGAACTTTGATGATGTAAGAACTCCTGAGGAGTACAATGAGATTTGTAAGAAGATAGGTGCTCAGAACTTCCTAGAAGACTACTTAGCTAAGAAGGTGAATGGGTTGAACAAGGATGATCTATACCTGAGACCTATGCAGAAGCAGTCAGGAGATGAGACATTCCTTGAGCACAGTGGTACAGGTGTATCTTCTCACAGTGAGTATTATTCTATTCTACCAGTGGTTGGCAAACCAAACACATTTATGTTCTATTTCTTTACATACAATGTAGATAGTAGGGTGATAAAGGTGAACATAGACAATTCTATGTTTATAATTGACATTGCTAGCACCAAAGAATATAAATATGAGTTTGAATATAGAGGTAAACAAATAGATATAAGCTTTGAGTTTTATGATGGTGATCACATGTATAAGAAAGAAACACACACTATCAATGACAGCACATTAGAAAAGTATAAGAACACAGGAAAGTTCTTATGGAAGAATGTCAAGCCTAGAATTAAACTAGTTCATATACAAACTACAATAAATGATGAAAGAGAAAAAGCAAGCAGAGAGTCTCTTGAAAGAGTCAAAGAGTATGGGTGGAAATATGTTCTACACACTAACGAGCCCTATAGGTCACTGCCACCTAAGCATAACTGCCTTAGACCCAATTGTGTTTCACTCCAGCTCTTCGATGAGCAGCAAACTAAGCAGTATGGTCCTGCACTTACCCCAGCACATTATGGATGCTATGAAGCATTCAAAAATGCCATCTTAACAGAGTTTCATGATTGTGACTTCTTGATAGTGTGCGAAGGAGATTGTTTGATTGATGTACACATACAAGACTTCATACAGAAGGTTGAGAAGTGTTCACAGCTAATGGAACCAAATGGTATAAACTATATGTCCTTTGGAGACACAGCTACATTAGACAATGCATGGCCTCAGAGTCCTGTGATAAAAGATATTAATGAAGACATGTATGTTACAGATCATATCATTGGTTTACAATGCATTATGTTCCCTATATCTATAGCTGATTCCTTAAAAGATAAACTAAGAACTCACCCATGGGATGCAGCAGATATGTATTTTAATAATATCTTTGCAGGACCACAAATGGGTATAGTTAAAGAGAGACTTACCACCCAAGCAGATGGCGTATCACTAATTGATAATTCACTAAAAATCTTTATAAAGAAATGAATATAGTACAAGTTGCCACAGGTACAATAAGCATCCCACCTAATGGTTGGGGAGCTGTAGAGCGTATAATATGGGCATACAAACAAAAGCTAGAGAAGCTAGGAGATGTAGTTGATATACAATATGTTAACCATGTCACCAAACAACCTAATACAATTGTCCATGCACACATAGCAAACCTTGCATTAGAATGTAAGAACAAAGGCATACCATATGTGTTCTCTTTGCATGACCACCACACTGAATGGTATGGCAGAGACAGCTATTGTTACAAGCATAATGTAGAAGCCATCAAAGGATCTATCATATCCTTTACACATGCTGAGCATTTAGTTGACTACTTCCAAGATACAGACAAGCTTTTCTATCTAAGCCATGGTGCTGACACAGAGTTCTTCACTCCCAACTATGCACCTAAGACACATGCATTGTTGATGATAGCTAATAATGGACTAGCTGGAGATAGCAGTATAGACAGGAAAGGATTTAGATATGGCATTGAAGCAGCTAAAGAATTAGGTTTGCCCATCACTATAGCTGGTCATCCTGATAATAAGAACTTCTTTGAGCACCATCAAGATCTCCTTGATTACAATAGGCTTACACTCAAGCTTACCAATCCCACAGATGAAGAGACCAGAGAACTCTATCAATCACACACCATCTTCTTACATCCATCATTCTTAGAGGCAGGTCATCCCAATCTAACACTTATGGAAGCAGCAAGTTCTTGTGTTCCCATTGTGGGAACTTATAGAGGATCCAAGCATATTTATGGTATGTGGGCGATTCCAGGAGTGAGCACAGCAGATGTGGTGACAGGAATTACAGAAACCATAAAGACATACGAATACAGGAGAAAAGAAATGTTTAGTGTACGTGAGAGCTTAGACTGGCAATATGTAGCTAACACCCTGCATAAGTATTATGAAAACGCACTCAAGGTGACTGAGAAGTATAGCTCAGAAAGGACCAAACAATTATATATAAACGCTTATAACAATGCTTAGGTACAATCTTAATATAGTAGATGGTTTGTATTTTGAACTAGTGGATGCTCCAGAAGACAAGGAGTATCATGTTGAGTTTTTGGAAAGAAAGGATGGTAAGATACATGAGTTGTATTCTACTATTCTTAGAAAAGGACACTGGGGAAAGATGAATAAAAAGTACCTAGCTGACTACATTATAGAGATATGGGATAGGTCTGATGAGACCAGACATGTTCTTGTAGATAGAATATCCATACTACAATATATAAGAAATAAGAAGGTGTTTATCACCTTTGAATCTAAAAGTTTGGGAGATACACTTGCTTGGATGCCCTATTGTTTAGAATTCAAAAGGGTATATGATTGTGAGGTGGTGGTGTCTACATTTATGAATGATATGTTTGAATCAGAATACCCTGAACTTGAGTTTGTAGGAAGAGGGAAAGTGGTTCATAACATTATAGGAATGTTTAGACTAGGATGGTATTGGCATGGTGACTTTGAGCCTGCTAATCCAGTGACCATACCTCTACAGCAAACAGCATGTAATATTTTACATTTACCATTCACAGAGATAAAACCTAGAATGTCATTTAGACCAAATGACAGACCTATATACAACAAGTATATAGCTATATCTCCTATTGCTACGTCTGGTTGTAAGGTGTGGGAATACTGGCAGGATTTAATATATGCTTTGATAAACAAAGGATACATGGTATATGATGTGTCCAAGGAAGGAGAACCATCATTAAAAGGACTTGTAGAAGTACCAGAGAGATCCACCCAAGCATTGATGAATATCATCCATCATGCTGAGTTCTTTATAGGACTAGGTTCAGGATCATCTTGGTTGTCCTGGGCACTAAATAAACAAGTGGTAATGATTGCCAACTTCTCACAAGAAGGACATGAGTTTACAGAGAATACAATTAGAATTACAAATAAGAATGTTTGTAATGGATGTTGGAACAATCCTAATTTTAAATTTGAAAGAGGAGATTGGAACTGGTGTCCTGTGCATCAAGGAACAGAGAAACAGTTTGAATGCCAGAAGAGCATTAAAGTAGAAGATGTTATTTCTAATCTACCTTTAGGCCATATTTAATCCATCTATACCATATACGTTCGTGTACATAGTATTGTATGGGCTTCCATAGAAGTTCAGCAATACGAAAAGCTACCCCTGTTTTTACAGAACCTGTAACCACAAGCATTGTAGCAAACCCAATAAGGGTACTGATGAGTCTATAACTAATGGTTTTGGCTATATGTCTTTTCTTATCCACCTTCATAATGTACCCTCTGCTTTCATTTTCTCACGTATCTTGGTGGCAGATATATCATGTACCTCTTGAGGAGGAACGTGTTCTATAACGTCATAACCAATACCCCTACCAATATTAACAGATTCAATATCAGGTATAATAATAACTTTAACTCTTCCTGATTTAACTAAGTCTTGTAGTTCATTAAATAAATTCATCATCACTTCATATGCACACCAAGGATTTTTCTCATCTGGTTCAACATCTCTAATACACAGAAGAACATTCTTTCCTTCATTAAGTCTTTGGTCAATTAACCATCTGTGTCCAGCATGCCAAGGTTGCCATCTACCAACAAACATAGAATATTTATTTTCATTAGAAGATGTAGGTCCTGCTGCTTTAGCTAAGAAGTTTTGCATAAGACATTATTTTAGTTATACAATCATTTATAGATGTAGTAGATGTATTTAGTTTGAGTACTATTTCATTATCATCTGGTTCCTCAAAGTCAGCTACATGATAAGCTTCTCTACCTCTCTGTCCATCGTATGTTAGATAGATCCAGTAGACATCTTTACATAAGCTGTTTAGGTAGTCTCTAGCTTCTTTATATGGATAGACAAGAGACACTACAACATCATCTCCCATATTGCTTAAGAATATAGCTATATCACTAGCTCTGTTTAAGTTTCTTATTCTACCCTCTCTACTGTAGTCTTTGTTTATAAATATCTCTCTAAGCTTATCTCCATCAATATTTATTAACGTAAACTTTTCTTTTATAAGTGCATTAGCTAATGTAGACTTGCCACAATTAGGCTGACCAAATAATACTGTTATCATTTTTTAACATTATATCCAATTATTTCAATAAATGATTCTTCAAGTGCATCATTAATATAACCTATATCTTCTGATGTAAGATATTTTGTTTCAAAGTTTTGATATTCTCTAATTTGTTCAAATTTAAAAAACGCAGATTGTTTAACTAAATAATTTGGTATTTCTATTTTATTAGATAAATTTATTATTTTATTTATTTTTTTAGTTGCAGTTACTTGATTAATAATATCCTCATATCTCATCAATATACTATTATTTAACCATCCTAAATAATAATCCTTATATAATTTTAATATATTCTTCAAGCTAATATTAAAATTTCCAATAATATATTCACCATTACATAACTTATAATCAGAATAATACTCAATTATATCTACACAATTTCTAAAACATATTGATTCTATCCACGTGTAGGGATTTTTTATAATTGTTATAGTAGTGTAATTGTTTAATGTATGTTCCTTATTAAACATATTATGTTTTGTATATTCTTCTGTATAATCTGATACATTGCAATCAGGTAAATTATTTTTAAATAATTCTAAAGCATAATTAGTTCCACTTCTTTGTAATCCATTTATAAATATATTTGTTTTCATTTTTTCAAAGAATCTATAATTTTATTTATATTAAATATTTCAGACTCATTTTTATAAGGACATTCATGAGGAACACCCTCAAAGTTATAACTAAATAGATAGCTATCTGGAAGTTTAAATTCAGGTTTCTGATTAGCTAGAATATTATCATGTAGATTGTATCCAAATATTTCTGGTTTAGTACCTATCCAAAGCACAGTGGATTTTAAGCCTAGTGCTGCTGCTCCATGTTGAAAGCATGAATCAATTAATAGACGCTTGCTACTCACTAATAGCAAACTCATAAGTTCCATTACAGATTGTTGTTTATCAATAATATTAGCACCATTTATTACAAATCCTCCAGGTCTAGTTACTTGGAATATATTGTAGCTTTGACTGAACTCTTCGTGCACAGCTTGCATTACAGAAGGGGGCATATCCCTGGTCCATCTATAAACTGGACCACTTTCTTTGTTAAACGTTCCTCCAGCACTATGTAAAAGAAGAATAGGTTTATCACTTTGCCATAGTCTCTGAGTCATTTGTTTTTCTATATAATTAAATTGAAGAGAAGGCATTTCTCCATTGTATTTAAGACCATATAAGTTACACCAATTCTTGATTAAAGGAAGTTGTCCATGTATATGTTCAGTGGTGAAATAGGGCTCATGTTTAAATATGAGAGAATCTTTACCATCAATATAATCTTGATAGAAATAAATAACATGTGAGTTTGGATACACTCTATCTACAAAATCTAGATTTATAAAAGGTGCAGGCCATGCACATACAACAATAAGTTTCCTGTCAGGGTAATTATTTTTTATGCAGCGTGCTACAGCTGTGGCAGCTATATGTTTTCCTAAACCTCCCTCTATATGAAATATTGAATACTTTTCCATAACTTGTTAGTTTATTTTTGCAAATATAATAAAAATTTTACTTCCAAGACGCTTTATACCAATGTATACCTCTTGTATTCTGAGTTATACATTCTTGTGTAAAGTCTTCATTATAGTAAAAAGGATAAAAATATTGCTTAGGAAGTGTTATGAGGTTTTTATACTTTCTTATTTTCTGTAAATCTATATCACTTAACTTACCACCTTTTAAAGTTTCTACATAGTCTGTTAACATGTAAGGGCCACATGCAACTTCTATTGTATTTAAATAAGTTCTTTTTCCTGTTATTACATCAATATAGTTTTTTAATATAATGGCATGATGTTCACTGCCTTTTTGACCTCCACTGACAGCTCCATTTGCCCATATACATCCATCATCATCTTTTCCTTCAATGCATACAAAGTTTTTTAATTGTAATAGATCATCTATTGGTGCTATTAACTCTACATCAAAGTCTAAATATATACCACCATATTCATAAACTGCCCACCACCTAACAAAATCAGACAAGGGGGAGTACATCTTTTTATCTATTAGTTCTTTAAGTTCTGGATATTTATCAGTAGGCAGGTTTGAAAAGTTCCAATGAACTATCTCTAGATTAGGAGCATGCTTACGCCAGCTATCTCTATAGTCAAAGTTTAAATTCCCTTCTAAAAAATAGTGTATCACTTCAATCATTTATAGATAAATCCATCTTTTTTCTTTGCATTTTTTCTTATTGTTTTCAACTTGTAAAAGTTTCTAATAAACAATATTAGTCTTTTAAACATATTTGTATTTTTTTAATATTGATCTTACTATGACATTTTGAGCATCTATTCCATAATGCATTATGTCTCTTGCTCTATTATAAATATTATGAGAATCATCAGGAAATAACATTGTGAGAATATCATCATGATTTTTATATCCTTTAAACAAACTAATCATCATAATTGGTACATTATTCATTTTACATAAACTAATTACTTGTTGTTTTAATTCATTAAATGAATGATGCATTTCTTTTTCATGAAGTAAAAATTCATTGTAAGAACCTTCCCACTCTATTGGTTTTTTAAACCATCCTTTATCTCTTTTATCAACAATTCCTTCTCTTGATAAAAAAGATTCAGGAAGATGAAATATTAATTTATCTTCATCCCAGAATAGTTTTCTGTATATTGACGTCCAAGCTACAATAACTAACTTGGGTTTTTTTAAATTAGAAAGTATTCTTATTAAGTTTATCAAAATTAAATCATTTGATGAACCTGGTGCTGAACCATTTACCAAATGTGCACCTAAATGTTGTGACAATTTATGTGCCCATGTTTCTTTAAGTGGTAGTCCTAAACCTGCAGTGTGACTACATCCTAAGGTGACTATATAGTTATCTTGATCTATCTCATCTATTTCATTCATTCTATACCCTAATGAATTGATCTTATATGATATTGGATTTTTATTTTCCCAATAATCTTTCCACTGATCTCCATATTTAGTAATATTATTATCATACAACTCTTTAGAATCTACTTCATAAAAGTTATGTGTTCCAATTTCTGAAAATGGTCTAGGATGTGGTATTAAATATTCCATTATGACAATATCTTTAAACTATACTTTTGGCACCATCTATCTACATCTTCCTTACTGTTTATTAATGGTTCTCCTTTAATATTCAAACTTGTATTTAAAAGTATTGGACATCCTGTTACAGAGTACCAGTTAGTCAATAGATTATAAATATCTGAATGTGAACCATCTACTGTCTGTACCCTACTTGTATTATCATAGTGAACAATTGCTGGAAACTGTTCTGGATGTTTACAAGGAACAGCAAATTGCATGTAAGGATTATCAAAGTTATCTGGTACATCAAAGTATTCATTTACAAATTCTTTGAGAACCATTGGAGCAAAAGGTCTAAATTTTTCTCTCTTTTTAATACTATTCACCCTATCCTTTACATCAGCTCCTCTAGGATCTGCTAGAATACTTCTGTGTCCAAGTGCCCTTGGTCCAAATTCAGCTTTTCCACTTGCCACTCCAACAATTTTATTGATAAGTAATTCATCTATAATAGCTTGTGTAGGATATTGTTCTCCTATGTTGTGTCCTAAGAATAACGAATCCCAAGGAATGTGTCTATTCAAATTAGCTAGAATACAACCTACACTACTACCAGCATCTCCAGGATTAGGCATTATCCACACATTCTTGTAATGTTTAAAAACTAATGTATTAGCTACACAGTTTAAAGCACATCCTCCTGATAGGACTAGATTAGGTTCATCAAAATGTTCCTTACACCAAACTACAACCCCCTCAAATATATCTTCATATATCTTTTGAACTGCAGCAGCAATATCAAATCTATCTTGTTCACTATTTAAATAAGTCCTCCAGTTTAAACAACCCCTATGTAAGTTTTCTCTAAACTTAATTGCTGGGCTTTTTTTGTCAGGAATCTTTATAAAGAAGTCTTTCAGAATAACATCATAATACTTTTTAGGATCTCCTAAACAAGACATTCCCATAAGTATATACTCCTCCTCCTGTGGCTTTAAACCAATTCTCTGTGTCATTGCACTATACCAGAGACCTATGCTGTCAGGGTACACTTGACTAAATACTTTCTTAAGTCCTGATTTATCAGCTTTCCAAATTGTAAATGTGTCCCACTCTCCAATAGCATCTAGACAAATAACTATAGCATCATCAAATTTACTTGTATAAAATCCTCCTGCAGCATGGCTAAGGTGATGATCAATATACTTTATATCACAAGTTATACCAAACTCTTTTAGATGTTCTTTAATTGATTTAGATGATAGTTCTGACCACTGACCAGCATAAGCTTGTCTTGTTTTTTTTAGAAATGGCCTTTCATAGAAAAATATCTTTTCAGGACTTCCATATTTTAAACATTCATTAATGAGCTCTTGATTAAGTAGATGATCATTTTTTATTCTGCTATATCTTTCAGAATGGCTAGTAAATATAATACTATCACCATCAAAAACAGCAACAGCAGCATCATGACTCATCCCACTAATTCCCCATGTTATACTGGTCATTATTATTTAATTTTGTAATGATTGGTTGTTGCTTTTATTTCTCTAAATAATTTATCATTATAGATTTCATTTTTAAAAGGACAAGGTTCTCCTCTATGAACAACTAACTTATTATCATTATTTCTATAAGATGTATAACTATCATCTAAATGTATGACATAGTTATTTACATCAACATTTATTTTAAACCCATCTAAGGTTATTTTTTTTGAGTATATTACATCTTCATTTTTATAGAAACCTAGATTTTCATCCCATTTATATTTATTAGCAAACTGTCTTTTTCTTATAATAAATGCACCACTGTAATAAAGATTATTATCATAAGGAGCATCGTAGTCTATCATCCAAGACTCACCATTATAATGAACAGGTCTATCCCAATACCTTCCTCCAGTTGATCCTATCACTTTAGTTGTGAATGCTTCTAAGTCCTGGTTTTTAGTAATAAAATTTTTAAAATGTTTTTTAAAACATATTGAAAAAATAATATCATCATCACAGTTTATTATATAATCACCACTTGCTGCATCTGCTCCTATGTTTCTCATTTTTCCAATATTACCTTCTTCAGCTAAATCAGTAGCATCAATTAATGTAATATTATAGTTTTCTAAACCAGCAATATTTCCAACTAAAATAATATCATCAGATATATCTATTGCAGATTTTATACAAGAATGTAACACATCCAATCTTTTACCATTAGTAATTATAACTATAGATATATTCATTTTTATGCAAATGATGTTTGTATAATTTTTGATAACTCATCCCAATATGTATAGTGTGTATAATAATCACTGTTGTTTATATAAGGACTATTAATTTCTTGAACAAATAAATCATTTTGATATATGTCTACTTTATTACCCATTTCTATTATGGAATTGTACATCTTTTGATTTTCATCTTTGTAAAAGTAATTATACCTATTGCAATATATCAATCTATCATGTAGCCTATTTACAACTGTGCTGTCCCATTTAAAATGATGTACTTGTGTAAAATTTTTTTCTTTTGGATATAAGTATTTATTTTCCCAAATCTTGTTTTTAATATTTATTTCTATATTATCAATCCATACAAAATGCTGACCTTCTCCCAAAGAAACATCACCTTTACATAATGTTATCTTATTTGAACAAGCATTACTATATTTGTTTCTAAATGAACATGCGATTGGAAATCGTTCCCATATATTCATTTCCTCCTCTATTTTTTCAAACTTTCCATCTCTACCAACTCTATCTATAAATCCACCAGCAACAAATTTATGTTTTTTATCTTCACACTCATCAATTATTAATTCAATATCTTTTGAATAAACTTGAAACTCATCATCATCTGCAACTATCCACCAATCATTAGGATGTAATAGTTTTATATCATTATAAAATTTTGTAACTTCTGCACCACTATATGGCTTTCTTTGTTTTCTGTGAAAAATTTTTACATTATAATCTTTTGTAATTTCTAAAACCTTTTCTGTTATTGGTTCACTATTAAAATTTTCAAATATTCCAATATGCATTTCACTTACCAAATCTTTGTAATGATTTAGCTGATGTTTTAATATATCTGTTCTTTGACCAACTATTGTAACTAACTTTGGTTTCACTATTGTTTTATTCTTTTTTGTCTCAACTTTATGATATTTTTTTGTTCCAAAGTTAATGGTTTTAAGTTTAATGACAAAACTTTAAAAATATCATCTTTGGATTTTAATGATTCCCATAAATTATATTTACTTTTTCCTGTAACTCCAATATTGTGTACAAACCTAGAGCTTATTTCTGGATGTAAAAATGTTTCATTAGGATCTGATTGAATGCCACCTTTTCCATATTTCTCATTTAAATCTATATATTTTACTTGAGAGTGGTCTAAGCTTCTTCTTGTAACATGTCCATCATATGGTTCTCCATAGTTATTTACTATCTCTTGTAGTGAGTAGTTGTGAGTGTAGGACTCTCTAAAGCTTTGAATATCAGCACTTTCCATATTAAAAATAAGAATCCCACTTTCAACATGATTTCCATCTTCCACTTGACAAGCAACTGTTTCATCATTGAATAAACAATCAGGGAAATGAGTATAATCTGCATCCTTAAAAACAACATCTCCATCTGTCCATATTAAGTATCCTTCCTTAATAGAAGATAGAGCATGCTGTATTACAAATCCTTTGTGGCTAAATCTTATTGTGAAATCTTTAACGTGCTTAGAATGATTACTAAGTCTTATATAATCCTCTTTCCATTGTTTGTGTTGAGGTAAGGTTTGTTCATAATCAACCACTTTGATTTGTGGATGTGTGATATTTATATTAGGAATATTGTGAGCATATATTATGGCATATATGTTATTTCTTTTGTTCACTACATTCTTCATAAAAGAATTAATCCATGTTTTACCATATAAATCATACCCATTTTTATGGAAGGTGGTAATAAATGTAATAGGTTTTGTGCTATTAGAAACATTTTTATATTCCTCTTCACTTTTTTTCCAGCTATTATACCAATGATGCTGTAGCCAGTTTCTACTTTCTAAATATGATAACTGTTTTTTATTACCTAGCTTAACCATCACCTCATGAAACAAGTTCATTCCAAAGTTTTGAACCAAATAATCAGAATGCGTATCATAGCTTATACTTTGATGCATTACCATAGAATCTAAAACATGTTTTAAGGCAGGGTGTTTAGGGGAGGCTGCAAAGAAAAAATTAGATGTACCTCCAGACTCCTCCAAAAACAAAACTAGCTCCTCACCATGGGTGAGAGGAGCTAGATTCTGTACACAATGTACATCACAGTCACAATAAATTCCACCATTTACATATATGACAGCAACACGCCAAACGTCTGCTCTCATGATGTCTAGAGGAAGGTTTTCATACATTCTAAGAAAGTTCTCATCAAAATTATTTTTTATAAA
>Ga0172367_10002108_pt1 | contig 27746 bp, 22 predicted proteins | sample Lak10m_FD_114542 | JGI IMG/M metagenome (GOLD analysis project Ga0172367, IMG submission 114542) | Freshwater microbial communities from Kabuno Bay, South-Kivu, Congo - kab_022012_10m | ecosystem: Environmental > Aquatic > Freshwater > Lake | place: Democratic Republic of the Congo: South-Kivu...
AGGCTAAATTCCACAATGCTGCCCAAGCCAGACGCTGGTTCGCCGCGCACCTCACCGAAGCTTTTGCCTTACTCACTACCCCTTTTTCCTGACTTTGGAAAAGCCATGGAATTCCTGTCTCAAATCATTGACCATTCTGATTTGGGCTTGTATAATCATAAAAAAGGCTTATAAAGCAGTAAATTTAGACTAATGGGTGGCAATTAGTAGTTTATGTCCCCCCAACCAAAACTGAATAGAGTTTTTCTCAAAAAAGAGGAAACAAAATGCGCACAATCCCAAAAACGTTTTTGCTTATCACTATATTGATAGTGCTTTCTGTTTCTGCTGTTAGCGCGCAGGGAACGGCGAGGGCGAATATTGAAAATATTGATAATGGGCAATTTCCTCTTCTTGAAGTTTATCTTTCAGTAACAGATGTTCAGGGATTTCCATTAAAAAACCTGGATAATTCTAATTTTTCCATTTCTGAAGATGGGCAATCCGTCACAAATTTTGAAGTAACTCCCGTACAAAATACAAAACAACCGCTGGCAGTAGTTTTAGTGATTGATACAAGCGGCAGCATGGGAGGAAAATCTTTACCTACCCCATTGGAGAATGCAGTTGTGGCAGCGAAAACATTTGTTGATTCGCTCTCCCCACAAGACCAGGTTGCAATCGTTGGATTCGCAAGTTCTGATTACGTTGTTCAGGACTTTACTGATGATAAGGGTGTGATCAGCACAAAATTGGATTCCCTGACTCCCGATGGCAACACAACCATGTATGACGGGATTGTACAAGCGGTAGGTTTGCTCAAATTGCGTTCGGAACGACGGATACTTGTTTTGATCACCGACGGGAAAGATACTGGAAATGGTCAATTCACTGATGTCGATGACGCTGTTGGCGAAGCTGAAAGGTGGGGAGTACCTATTTATTCTATCGGCTTTGGTAATGTGGATCGAAGTGAACTTGAAAAAATCTCCACTCTTACAGGCGGAACAGCACAAGTTAAACCAAACTCTTTGGATTTGCAGTCTGCGTTTGGTACGGTATTGCAAATCTTGCGTGAGCAATATTTGGTTCGTTATACTTCCAGTCTTCCCGCGGATTCTAATCAACACGATCTAAAGATAACAATTGATGCTCAAGGTTTGAGCGTTAGCGCTGAACGCTCATTTGAGGCGCTTCCAGGTGAAATCACGATCACTCTTCCCTTCAAGGATGGTAAGACCGTAGGCGGTAATTTGCTTCTAAAGCCGAAAGTGATTGCCCCAGCGGATTTGGAACAAATGGATATACGGATCGATGGTGAGATGCTCCAAAGTGTGCTTTCTGAACCATTTGAATATGCGTGGGACACTACCACGGTTGATCCTGGATCACATAAATTTACCTTCATCGTAACTGATAAGGCTGGCAATACAGGGCAGGCAAGTGTTGATTTGAATATTGAGCCACCCATAACAGTCAATATTATGACACCTGTTAAAGATCAAGAAGTTGGTGGTTCGACAAAGGCTATCGCTGAAGTTTCGTCTCTGGCAGGAGTTGCCAAAGTCGAGTACTTGGTAGATGGCGCCGAATTGCAAACTCTTACCGCCTCGCCGTATGAAGTCACCATCAATTGGTCTAATTATTCAAAAGGTCCACATTGGTTGGAAGTGAAAGCGACTGACGTCAATGGGTTTTCAGACACACAAAAAATAATGGTTCAAGCAAGGGGAAGGGACTTTTGGTTTTTGATCCTTGTGCTAGGTTTGAGTTTGGCTGCTCTTGGCATTCCAATAGCTTTGCGGGAAAGAAGAAAAGTAGCGGGGACGGTTGCAAAGGCTGGAACACAAGCGAGCCTTCGTGAACTGGAAGGTCCAAATCAAGGCGAAGTTTGGCAGTTGGGATCCCAGGACGTTCGCTTGGGACGCAAACGAGATAATGATATTCAGTTGAGAAGCCCTGGAGCATCTCGCGAACAGGCGCTTATAAAATACGAAAATGGAAATCACGTGCTTTACAATCTCAGCCAGGAAAACCCGCCTATTATTAATAAGGTTGAGGTCCGTCAGAAAGCCGTCTTGCATCCCGGTGATGTAATCCAATTTGGCAAAACAGATCAAGAAATCATCCGCTATGAACAACAATAACGCCACATTTCGAATTCAGTCCTTTTCCTTAACAGACAAAGGACGCCGCCCAAATAACGAGGATTTTGTTGCTTTATTTGAGCCTTCCGATACGCAAGAGCGTAAAGCAAGCGGTTGTATTTATATTGTGGCAGATGGAGTTGGCGGTGCAGAAATAGGGGAGCGTGCCAGTAAGTATGCGGCCGAGAAGGTGGTGTACGAGTATTTAAAGCATCCTGAAGTTGAACCTAGCAAACGACTAAAGCAGATAATGTCTCAAGTGAATCGGGATATATTCAACTACGCAGACGGTAAAGATATCCGAATGGCGACAACCATGTCAGTGGCTGTCGTATTTGATAATTCATTGATTGCCGCGAATGTAGGTGATAGCCGTGTCTATCTAATTCGCGGTAAGGATGTTCGTCAGGTAACACGAGATCACAGCCTTGTAGGTGAATTGGTGCGTGGCGGCTCGATGACCGAAGCCGAGGCGATGAAATCGAAGATGAAAAATCGTATAACACGCAGTATTGGTGGTAACGAAGATGTGCGGGTTGATGTTTTTGATCCAATTCCTTTACAACCCGATGACAGAATTGTTTTATGCACCGATGGGCTGACGCGTTATGCAATGAAAAAAGATTTTTTACAAATGGCGGTAACTGGTACAGCGAAGAAAATTACTACTGACCTGGTTGCCTTTGCCAAGAAAAAAGGACATGGCGGCGCAGACAATATTTCTGTGATCACAGTAATTTACGAACCTTCAACTAATCTGGAAACTATGGCGCAACATCCCTCCAGACCAATCAAGCCAGAACCGTGGGAAGTTATGCAGACAGACCTTGGTCTCAAAAGTAAGAAGACCTCAGACTTTAAGTCCTGGGCATTTTGGTCTTTGCTTATCTTGGGAGCGTTTGCTGTTCTCGCAATGATGATTATTTATTTATTAGGTTATTTTCCTTCTCCTGTGTTGACGCCGACAAACACGGCTACGGTTACTTCTACTGTCATTGTTGAACCTACCGTGACCTTTACACAGGATACGCCTACTATTCAAATAACCCAGGATAATCAACTGCCAACGAGTTTACCGCCTGTTTTAGGTAAGATCAATAGTCAATCCGCTAGTGTTGATGTATACGATCATCCTTCAATGGACACAAGTTTTGCTAAATACCTAACAGTATTACTGCCTGGAAATGATGTTGTCTTAACAGGAATGTATTTTAGTGGAAGCCGAGGATGGTATCTGGTAGGATTTTCTACTGCTACTGGTGGAGAGCAATTTGGTTGGGTGCTTGCAGATAAAGTCGAAGTTACACAAGGTGACATAGTGAACTTGCCCACACTGGATTATAGTGGAGTTGTCATTACTCCTTCTCCTGTGCCATCATTCACTTCAGCCCCTTCTCCCGTGCCGTTACCTACTGCAACTCCCGAACCTGTTGTGAATTGTGTTTATACAATTACTTCCGGAGACCTGCTTGAAAATATTGCAAGCAGATTTGGACTTGGGGGAGATAATTACCCCCAAATAATTTGTGCTGACGCTTCTACTGATAATTGTGACCTTAGCAACACTCTGAATATTCAACCTGGATGGCGTATTATTATTCCTGGCGTCAATAGTAGTATTTGCACACAAAATGGTGGACAGCCTCAATAGTTTTCAAGGATAAGGAGAGACCTATGCCTTCTGCACCTGACACATTTTTTCTATGGTTCTTTTTCGGTTTGAGCGGCTTGGGCGGATGGTTTATTTTCTTTTTGCTCTCGCTTGCTGCGGTGATATGGCTGTTCTATGATAGCGCCAAACGAAAACTACCAGCATTAACTTGGCGGTTGGTTGTTGCATTGACTGCAAGTTTAATACTGCCAACCATTTTCTACCGGTTTACCACTAGCGCAAGTGATAGAATTAACCTGTCCCCGTTGGGTAATTTTAGCGAGCAAATTTTCGGCTTGGGCATATTAGGTGGCATATTGCCGGGTATGTTGGCTATTGGCTATTATATTTTTTACCGTGGTATGGTAGTCTGTTCTCAGGGACATGTTTATGAGGCAAAACTTGGAAAGTGCACCAATCCTGAGCATTTGGTAACAAAAATTACGCACATTACTATAGAAAAACGTCCTGAGTCACGCAAACATGGCATTGTGGAAATTGTGGAAGATGAGGTCGGGACTCCCCTGACGCCAGTAAAAAAACATGTGCATGCATGGCTGGTAGCTAAAAATGGCAAGGATTATCAGTTGTTTGCAAATGAAACAAGAATTGGACGTTCTCTAACAAATGATATCGTCCTGGAACATGATAAGACGGTCAATAGGGAGTCCGCTAAAATTCTGGAACAGAATGGACACTTTCGATTATATTCGCTTACTACGCAAAGATACCCACGTATGAATGGTCGTTTTGTACGTGAACCCATCCTGCTAGATCATGACGACGAAATTGAATTCGGCGATAGAACTGTCTTGCGATTTGTAAAATCTCGTTAATATTTTTTTTCAAAGGAGCTTACTATGTCTGGATTTTGCCCTAATCACGGTCCCTATGATAGTGCGACTTGTCCTTTTCCACCCCCGCACGGTGATAAAGATCGACCAGGAAAACCTTTCCTTTCGGATGACGAAGCCACAACTGATCTTGGAAATGGACGTGTCAGGCGTGGTCACAATGATAGCGGAGAGGAACCAACAGAAATCCCAAATAGGAACGGACGTATACTTGACGATGACGATGAAACAACCGACTATGGTTCGGGTGGTTACGATGAGTTGGATGTCACCGAATTGGAAGCCCCTTCAACTGTAACCTTGGCAATGCTTTGGATCAAGGAAGGCCGCCGACGCGGTAAAACATGCAATGTCTATAATGGAATGGTTGTTGGTCGTAAAGAAAGTGGATTAATTCTGGATGATCCCAAAGTTTCCAGTATGCATGCTAAATTCAAGATGGAAGGCGATAATCTCGTTGTTTGGGATCTTGGTTCATCAAATGGCACATATGTTAATGGAAAAGTGATCCGTGGGGCAACAATACTCGACGAAAACGACCTTGTAAAAATTGGCGATACGGTTTTTGTGGTCAAGTTATTAACGCCTCGTCCTAAGCGAAAGGTTGCTACTACAGCACCAAAGCAAAAAAAAACCGCGGCTAAAAAGTCTTCCAAAAAATAGGTTAGTTTGTACATACTGTAAGAGACTATTTTTTAAAGTATTTCAAATTATAAGCGACGGTGCTTTTGAGACCAAAACCCGTAAAGTCGGGCGAAATCTATTCGGCTAGTTTCTGCACGGTTAGCGCTAGCAAAAACTGGCTTAATAAGGATCACTCTCTAAGCGTTTTCAATTTATATCGCGAACTATTCTTAGATAGGGTAGTTTGTAATCGTTGAACATTTTTGTCATCTTGATATATTTTCAGGATAATATTTGGAGGCTTGTATGAAATCAGCATCAAAATGGTTTGTGGCGGGTGGTGCTTTGTTACTTATTATTGGCTTCTTCCTTCCAGTGGTTACGATTTCTGGACAGAATGCGGGTAATACCATTAATATTAGTTTGCTGAGAGTTGCAGGTTCTCCATATTTGTTTTTTTTGTATCTTGTTCCAATTGGGGCATTGGTAATGATACTGTTGTCTTTCATTCCTGCTGATGACCAGATGATGAAAACGGCCTTTCTCATTGGACGGGTTGGTGGACTGGTAATGGATTTGTTTCTTCTTTTGGGGACGCTAATCTATTTTTTACTCACACCTGAAAAATTGAAATTACTAATAGTAGATGCTTCGTCTTTGGGATCCCAATTAAATATTTGGCCCGGAATCGGACTATTTGTCCTATTGTTTGGCATAGGATTATCTATTTTAGGGATTTTGGCTTACTTTTTCCCTGCACAGAAACAGGCTGATCCAGCCATTTCTCCTGAACCTGTGAAATCGTCAGCAGTAGAAGAGGAGGCTAAGCCAATTATAAAAGAGGCATACTTAGAAGCTATAAAAGGGAAACTATCGGGGCAAAGATTTTCTTTGGACGTAGATGATTTCTCCGTTGGGCGCAGCCGTGATAATAATCTGCAATTATCCGATATAAAAGTTTCACGCTTGCATGCCAGACTTCGATATGCCCAAGGTTCTTGGTTCATTCAAGATCAAAATAGTGCAATCGGCATCTTTGTGAATGGGAAACAGGTCAAAGCTATGCGTTTGAATTCGGGGGATCACATAAAAATTGGAGAAGACACATTTATTTTCCACATTTAAAGAGGAGAGGTATATGAAGGATTTAATTGGCAAGGTAGTAGATAAAAATTATCGTGTGGATGCTTTTATTGAATCAGGAGGCATGGGGGCCGTTTATCGCGTTTGGGATCTCAAACGTAATGTAGCATTGGCAATGAAGGTTCTTCATGAAGATTTGGCTGATGATCCGTCAGTTTTTTCCCGTTTTGAACGTGAAGCGAATGCATTAAAAAAATTAGCACATCCAAATATTGTTCCTTTTTATGGAATTCGTCGTACATCCGATTTTGCATTTCTTCTTGAGCGGTTTATTGATGGTCCCTCACTTAAAGACATTCTAAAACAAAAAAGAAGACAACCTTTTTCTATAGATGAGGTACTAATATATTTCAAGGCAATTTGTTCTGCTCTTGGATATGCACACTCTAACGATGTTGTTCATTGTGATGTTAAGCCTGGTAATGTAATTGTTGACCAGGGAGGCAACGTTTATTTAATGGACTTTGGCGTTGCCCGCCATGCAGATAGTACAAAGACATCATTAGGGACGGCTGGCACGCCAGCTTATATGGCGCCAGAGCAAATTCTTGGAAAAATAGTAACACCTGCTACAGATGTTTATTCATTGGGCGTGATGTTGTTTGAAATGTTAACAGGATATAGACCTTTTCGAGGAGACGGAGAAGCTACAGACAGCAGTGGAGATACAGTTCATGAGCGTATTCGGTATGCCCACCTGCATCTTCCACCTCCAGATCCAAGAACATTCAATTCTTCTATATCTTCTCCTGTAACACAGGTGATTCTTACAGCTTTGAATAAAGAGACAACTTTACGTTACCCTTCCGCTAAAGAGTTGTTTGAAGCCCTTTGCGATGCGGCCGGTGTATCCCAAGAGAAAGTGGTGGATCGTGCAGCATTACCATCAGAAGTTCCATTTTCCCCATCAGCTACTCTCGTTATGCCTGGATCTTTGCCTAAACCTAAACAAAGTTCGTCATTGAGCACTTCTTGGCTATGGATTGCAGGTGGCGGATTGGGAATAATCTTGATCCTGCTTTTCTGCGCTTTTATTTTCTATTTAGTTTTACCCACCAACCCGTTAGCAACTAATAATCCCCCCTTGGGTAATATACCAACTGATACGCCTCCGATTAGTGTAGAAAGCACTTTGGTAATAGGTGCAATCTCAACGGAAGCAAAATCGACTGTAGACGTGAAAGAATCTTTTTCCGAGGAATTCGATGAAGTTCCAGAGAGTTGGTCTCCTTTGGTAATTAATGGCGATGCCAGCAGTTGGACCCCCAACATAAAGAATGATTCTCTCTTCTTCGACTTGGCTAGTAAAAATTTAGGCGCATACTTGTTGTACGACCCTGTTGTATATCAAGATGTGAAGGTTACAGTTGTTACAGAAAATCGAGGGGATTTCGATAGTGCAACTAGTATCATTTGTCGCTATAGCGAAGAAGGGTGGTATGAATTCAATATTACGAGCAAAGGGCTATATCGCATTCTATATAAAAGCCTTGATGCCGGTGGTAAATTAGTCAAGGAGCACGCAATCGCAAATGGCGGATCTGCAAAAATTCGTCCTGGGAAAGACATTAATGAGTATGTTGTTAGTTGTCAAGGAAGAACTTTGTCTTTAAGTGCAAACGGATTTGAGGCGGCATCTTACACTGACAATCAATATGTACTAAGGAAAGGCTTGGTGGGAGTTGGTGTTACTTCTCTTGATAGGACGCCCGCAGTTGTATATATAGATCGTGTGGAGATTATTCAGCCGTAATTAATACGTATTATGAAATGTCACTGTAAATTATCTTCGTGGCAAGCGTGATATGGAAAATAAAACAATGGAAGACCTTGTTGGGCAGACGCTTGTAAATAAATATTTTTTACGCAAAATCATTGGAGGTGGGGCAACATCCGATGTTTATTTAGCTTGGGACAAACTACGTGCTTCAGAACTAGCTATAAAAATATTAAAGCCAGAACTAGCAGGTACTACTAAATTTTTGAAAAGGTTTCAGAGTGAAGCCGATTTCATGAGAAAACTTACTCATGACAATATTGTTCCCTTTCATGACAAAGGAGAGGAAAGATTACGCGGAAAGAAAATTGTGTTTATTGCAATGAAATATATAAAAGGCGTGAGTCTTCGTGGCTTAATCAACAATGAGCAAGAAGGGTGGAAATTAGGTTTATTTGAAATATCTCAAATTCTAGCTGCTCTATGTAAAGCATTGAATTTTGCGCATAAATCCAATGTTTTGCATGGAGACGTTAAATCAGCCAATATATTAATAGCTCAAGGGGAAAACACTCACATAAGCGAGAGGAATGTCTTTCTTACGGATTTTGGAGGATCTCGTTCTAAGTACGAACTAGAAGGAGGTGGTACGCCAGCTTATATGGCTCCTGAGCTATTTAATGGTGGATCGGTTACAGAGAGAACAGATATATACGCATTAGGTGTTACTTTATATGAAATGTTGAGCGGCCAATTGCCATTTCGAGGTGATTCCAGCAGTCATGGTCGCACATCTCGTGAACGTATTGCTTGGGAAAAAATAAATAAGCCTCTTCCACCCTTACAACAATTTAATCCAGATTTACCAACTTCAGTTACTTCTGTTGTCGAAAAAGCTTTGAATAAAGATCCTAAATTGCGTCATGCCTCAATTATTGATATTTTTAATGAATTTGAATTTGCGCGTAATCCAAACAGTGTGCCGCCAGATTCAGGTCAGGTAGTTATTGTTGAAACACCCTCAACGCAATTTTATCCTGCCACTCCTCAAAAAAAAACCCCCCCTGTCCAGAACCTTTCTAGTGTTGATGAATATTACTTGCTTGGAATTAAAGGTGAGATGAAAGGACGGAAGATCGGCATATCTGCTTCAACCGAAGCGTTTATTATTGGGCGTAGTAAGAATTCAGACTTGCGTTTGACGGATCGTGTCATATCACGTATCCATGCTTCAATTACGTTGATGGACAATTCATATTACCTTCGTGATGAAAAAAGTATAGCTGGAACTTATTTAAATGGACGTCGTGTTACTTCCCTTAAGAAATTTTTGTTAGAAGATGGCGATCAAATTGGAATAAGTCCTTTACATGCATTTGAATTTCGTTTGAAAGGAATGACTCTGTGAATGACCTAGAACACACTATTCTTGCTGACCAATATTTTCTAAAGAAACTTGCTGGAAAAGGGGGGATGGGGCAAGTCTACCAAGCGTGGGATCGAAAACGTAGTACTTATATGGCAGTGAAGATTATTAGTGAACGCCGTTTTGTTGAGTCTTTTTTTAGGGAAGCAGAGGCGTTGATAGGACTTGCACATCCAAATATTATTCGATTTTATGAAGTTGGTAAAGATGAAAAAGCAGGTGTTATCTTCATTGTAATGGATTGGGTTGATGGAAAAGACTTACAAAGTGAACTTGGGAAGCGTAATTCTTTAGGTGTAGGTGAAGTTGCTCATATTTTTGGGTGTGTGCAAAAGGCTCTTCACTATGCACATGAACGAAATGTTTGCCATTGTGATATTAAACCTGGAAATATTCTTATTAAGAACTCTGATAATCAAGCAATTCTAGGTGATTTTGGTTTAGCACATGCTGCCCATGATCAAGGTGGAGGTGGCACCTTGCCATTTATGGCACCGGAATTATTTAACCCGAATGAAAAGTATAGGAAATATAGCATTAGTTCTGATATTTATGCTTTAGGAATAACCTTGTACCAACTTTTGAGCGGACGCCTGCCTTTTGTTGGTGGGACTCAAGAACGTCTTATTCAAGAGCATAGAGGCAAGGCTCCTCCTCCGCTTCAAAGATTTAACCCGAAGATACCAAGTGGAATAGTTTCGGTTATTGAGAAAGCTCTTGCTAAAGACCCTCACCATCGTCAAGGGTCCGTCACGGAAATGTTTGTAGAGTTTTCCAAGTATGTAAGTGGAGAAAAGCAGAAAGATGTTCCACCGCACGCGTCATATTTTTATGGGGTGGCGGGTGAGAAAAGTCGTTATCGAATAAAGATTTCTGGACAACTCACAATTGGACGTAGCAAAAAAAATCAACTTCGTCTAAAGCATCCTAGCGTTTCTCGTTATCATGCTGTTATTGTTTGGCAACAAGACATATTTTTTATAAGGGATAATGGTAGCAGCGTTGGTACATACCTTAATGGACATCGGCTTCAACCTAATAAGAAAGAGAAATTGAGGCATGGAGATAAGGTAAAAATAGGCATTTCTGATATGTTTGAATTTCGAGAAAGGTAAATCCAATTGCCGTTGACAGGAAAATATTTCTGTCTTGAAATTTTATATGAAGATGAATATATCCGATAGTTATGCAGAACAAAAAGGTTTTTAATTTTCTAGCACAGATAATTCAAAAGATGTTGAATTGGTAAACTATTTTTTGAGGAGGTATTCCGATGCCCATTGAAATTGTTGCTTTAGCAACCACTGTAGTTTCGTCATTCTTGCTCCCGTATTTACAAAAAGGGGCAGGCGAATTTTTAACTGAGATCGCGTCAAAAAGTGGCAAAAATATTGCCCAGCACACCTTGGAAGTGACCGAAAAAATATGGGAACGAGTTAAGTCGGTTTTTAGTTCAGAAGGTGACAAGGTTACTCTGAAATATTTCGAGAAAAACCCAGAGAAATTCAAAGAGGAAATGCAGGAAAGCCTGTCAACGAAACTTGCAAGCAACCAGGAACTTGTTCTTTACTTAAATGATCTGGCTCACTCGAAACTTCAAGGTGGTGATCAAACCGCTGCCCAGATAGTGACAACGACGATTAATGTAACTGTAACTGGAAATTCATTTAAAAATATAGATAGAGTCAATATTGTTGGAAAACAAGATTAAAGGGAATGTAAAATGGGTGAATTAACCAAGTTTGTTGACCGCAAATCCCAGTTGGATTGCTTTGATGATCTCTTGAAATTTAAAGACGATGTTCGGGTTTTAGCTGTTCAAGATGAGCCGGGAATGGGTAAGACTTTATTCTTGGAAAAATTGCAAAGTCATTGTAAGAAAATAGAACCGCGTGTGCCTGTGGTTTTTATTGATCTACAACAATTGGATGATTACTCCCCTTTTTACTTGTTGCGGCGCATCAAGGATGTTCTTAATGATAGTGATGTGTTATTTCCTCGATTTGAGGATTTTTGCAATCCACCTGATAACAGAAGTTCGGAGAATATTACTTTTTCAATAAATTTGACAAGTAATATGTCTATTCAAGATAATGATTTTGAGGATGTAGGTCACCTGAATATCTCGTCACCAATTAATGAATTGAAGAGTTTTGTCGATGAGTTGCGTACTCAATCAAAGATACCTAAACAGGTAAAAAGAGATGAAAAAACAGGCGAAAGGGCATTTCTGGATGACCTGCGAGATTATTGCCAGAATAATCCTGTGGTATTTCTTTTGGATCATTACGAACGTTGCCCTGATCAAAAACTGAAAAGGTGGGTGGTCGAACAACTTTTAGAACATTATTTTTTTAATGTTAAAAGCCGCCCCAAAAAACTATTGCTTGTAATTACTGGCCAAAAAGAAGGTTTGCCAAGTTTTGGCGATAATTGGTCTGATGTGGTCTGTCAACGGGTCATTCGTTGGATTGAAAAACTTGGACCCTGGCCGTTTGATGAATTTTTAAGATTTATTGATTTGTGTCAGGCATCAGTTTCTCAAGATGACCTTAGAAAACTCCACGATCTTATGACTAGTGGCTTTAGTACGCAGGCAATAAGTGCCATGGTTGAGGATCGAGCTCATCGAAAGACTCGTTAAAGATAGGCGATAGTGAGGTAACTTTGAAAGAAAAAATGATAAATGAGCCGCCCGACTTGATGACAGTTATTTTAGGCGAGGTAAAGAAAGGCAAGCCTGCTCCGCATGAGATTGACCGCCGGATTTTTTATATTGGTTACGAATCAGTCCTGGCTGAAGATGCGGAATTAGCAGAGATGATGATGGCTTGTGCAATTCCATCTTTCTTTGATGAAGAGATTGTGGGCGTGCTTCGTGGTCGGTCTGATGACCATAAGGTCAATGAACGGTTAATGAACGAATTGGCAAAGCAACATTTCGTTGAGAAACGGCAGGGTGGGGAAGGCTATATCTATCAAAATACCACGCGCGAGATTTTATTGAAGGATTGGCGCGATCCGAAAAACATCGCGCGTTTTCGTGATTACAGGAACCGATTACTGGAGTTTCATCTTGAACGCGCAAATTTGTTTGCACAGAAAAAAGACTATACAGAAGCCTTGATGCATTTCAATCGAGTAATGGATTTATTGCCCAATGATGCAGATTTATATATTAGGCGGGCAGAAATTTATTTTAAATTAGGAGATTATCAGGCAGCGGCAGGAGATTATAGTTATGCAATTGGTCATAAAAATCAGCATGCAGACTTGTATTTTCGTCGTGGTGTATCTTATTTCCGTCTGAAAAATTTCCACCAGGCTGAAGCTGACTTTAATTTGGCTGTCCAGCTTGACAGTAGCCTGGCTGATTATTTTCAATGGCTTGCCGAGACACATTTGGCTCTCGATAATTCTCAGGCGGCATTGAATGATATTACTGAGTTGCTGAGGTTGGAGCCTAATAATGCTATAGCTTATTTTCAGCGTGCCCAAATTAATTTGAATTTATCCCTTTATCCAAATGCGTTAAAAGATATTCAAAAGGCGGCAGAAATTCAGCCAAACACTCCTGAAATTCATTATGTGCGCAGCATAATTTATCATCGTCTCAATGAGTCTGATAAAGCTTTGCAAGATGCGCGCATATACAACAAACTTTCCCCGCGCAGTGTCCAGGGATATATATTGCTCCGGCGTATTCATCGCGATATGGGGGATCAGCAATCTGCGCTGGAGGATATGAACAGCGCAATTAAAATAGATTCGCGTAATGGTGAATTGTTTTATTTGCGTGGACGCATCTTTCTTGATTTAAATCAATTCGCTGATGCGCTAAAGGACTTAGATCGTGCCATCAAGTTAGCGCCTAATGATGCAATGGCTCGATTCGAACGTGCGCGAATTTATTTATCAGGGAAAAAATTACAGCAGGCTAAGATTGATTTAGATAAAGCCATTGAGATTGAGCCAAACGATGTACAGTACTATGCGTATCGTCGTCGGGTACACCGTGATCTTGGTGACCAAAAAGCCGCAATTGATGACAATAACCACCTTATTTGTTTGCGTCCAGACAATGGTCAGTTTTATTTTATGAGAGCGCGAATACATGCTGATTTAAACGATTTTTCAGCAGCGATAAAGGATTTGAACGAGGTAATACGGTTAGGTGTAGAAGATACTAATGTGTATTATTTTCGTGGAAAAATTCATGAGAATCTCAGGCTGTTTACTTTGGCGTTGGAGGATTTCAATAAGGCTATTGATCTGGAACCAAATTTGATACGGGCTTATTTGCATTGTGTCGAAATATATCGATCTGTCAAAAATTATGATAAGGCTTTAGAGAGTATTAATCGGGCAATTGCTATTAAAGCAGACAGCGCGTACCTTTTTACAGTTAGACGAAGAATTCACCGTGATATTGGCGATCATTCTTCAGCATTGGAAGATAGTAGTAATGCGATAGCTTTAGAACCTGATAATAGCCAGCACTATTTTAATAGGGCGCGAGTGTATGAGAAGTTGGGGGATTTGAATTTGGCGCTTGCGGACTTAGACCAAGCTATAAGCCTCCAGCCAAACGATGTCAATCAACTCTTGTGGCGTTGTGATGTTTATAAAAGACAGCTTAATTTCCAATCTGCGCTAAATGATGCGAATTTGGTGATGGCTTTAGTAAAAAAATCTAAGGAGCATAAAAATATATTAGACCGGATTTATAAGCTGCGAGGGCAAATTTATCAGGCTTTAGGGAAAAAAAATCTTGCACGTAAAGACTTTGAGAGAGCTGATAAGCTGGAAGGCTCATAAGTTTTGAGATTTCCCATATGATTTATGGATGTATTGGGATTGTTTACTGGGAGACGCAGGATAGATATTAAAAAAAACAGTTGTGGTTGAAATAATGCAGAAAAAAATAATCTCGATGTACTGAAATTTTAATATCAAATATAGTTATTGCCTGTGTATCTTTCTTTTCTTGAGGCAAAAGATAATTGGTGGGTTGGTGTTTATTCCATCATGGGTCTAATACCCCACCGCTCTGCGGCGTAATAAAAATGTCGTAAGAGGCGCTTAGCTTAGCGGACAGATACCCCGTCCGCTTGCGGCGGGGATTTTTCATTCTTTTATGAAAAATGTGAAGCGCATTTATCTATTACAAATAGGATAGCTAGTCATGAATGATTTGATTGGAAGAATAATTGAAAGGCGATATCGTATAGAGACCTTTCTTGGCAAAGGCGGTATGGCTGAGGTATATAAGGTATGGGATCAGGAACGCTCTGTGTATCTTGCTATGAAAATACTTCATGCTGATCTGGCAGAAGATAAAGTATTCCTGCGTCGTTTTAAGCGCGAAGCGCGGACTTTAGCTAAACTCCAACACCCTAATATTGTGCGCTTTTACGGTATGGTGCAGGATGATGACCTTGTATACATGCTAATGGATTACGTGGAAGGCATTACTTTACGAAAAGAGATATTTCAATCGAAAGAGCCTCTTCCTTTGGAGCGAGTCCAGGTAATCATAAAATCAGTATGCGCGGCATTGTATTATGCACACAAGCAGGGCTTTGTGCATTGTGACGTAAAGCCTGCCAATATAATGATTCACAGTAATGGGACGGTGTACGTCTCGGATTTTGGGATTGCGCGAATGACCGAAGCCTCGACAGTAACAATGGTGGGAGCAGGTACGCCCGCATACATGGCTCCCGAACAAGTGCGTGGTGAAGTCCCGTTGCCGCAAACAGATATTTATTCATTGGGAGTTGTTTTATTTGAGATGCTGACAGGAGGAGAACGTCCCTTTACAGGTGAGAAGGCAAGAACGACCGGTACAACGAGTGAAAAAGTGCGTTGGGAGCAGTTACGTCTAGTGGCGCCACCGCCAAGTAAATACAATCCTTCTATTTTGCCCGGTATTAATGAGATTGTGTTGAAGTGTTTGGATAAATCACCCGCCAATCGTTATCTTAGCACTATGGATTTGTATGATGATTTGATGACACAGCGAATCGCCCGCGTGCCACCTTTGCCTGTTGCTCTGCCTTCTTCTGGCGGTGTAACTTCTGGAGGATCTGTTTCCAGCGACGTGGTTGTGTCTGGTGATGGAGGTATTGTCAATGCGTCGACCAGCCCTTCTGTGTCTATTTCAGGTGAAGTAAAGAAACAGTTACAGGAAATGGAAAGTCAGGCGATACGATTTGAGTTGGAAGGGAATCTTTGGGATGCTTTACATTTGTTTTATGAGATTAAGAGAATTGATCTGTCATTTCCCCGTGTGGATATTAAGATAAACCAATTGGAAAAAGAACTTCAGTCTAAATCTCAAGCGAAGCCCACGTCAGTCTATAAAATACTAATTGAAAAGATTTCTTCCAAAAAGAAATTTATGTCAGTTCTGTTGAAGTCTTTTAAACCTGTGCCTCGTTTTGCATGGATTGCGGCTATCATTTTCTTTGTTTCTCTGCTTTTTGTTGTATTTCAAATCCCATCTGTTACGGTTGAAGGAAATAGTGGCGTTTATTTCTCCTCTGATCGCGCTGGAGAAATACAAATTTATCATATTAATAATACTGGGCGTATTCGGCAGGTAACTACAAAATCAAATAACTTTGAAGCGGTGAGGGGAAACCAAGGGATTTATTTTACGTCTGATCGAAGTGGAAAATATGAGATATTCCATTTAGGAGATGACGGCGTCATTCGGCAGATAACTCATACTAATGAAAATGCTGAAAGTTGGAATCCCATCCCTTATGGATTTGGGATATATTTTGTTTCCAATCGTTCGGGTAAGCCAGAGATTTATTATTTTGACAAAGCGGGCGTTAAGCAGGTGACAAATACGCCGGGTCACTATGCGAGTGTATATCCTTCTCCAACCAGTAGAGGATTGTACTTTTCTTCAGACCGGTCGGGAAAGCTTGAAGTATTTTTTATGAATCATCAAGGGGAAATTGTACAGATTACGCATACGAAAACTCCTCTTGGCAGCAGGTTGGCGGCTCCATCTAATAATGGCTTTTATTATGTTTCCGATCGCGACGGTGAAAATCTTGAAATTTATTATATGGACTCAAAAGGGATTGTTACTCAAATCACTAACACACGAGAAAACGTTGCAAATCTTAATCCGCTTCCAGGTAACAGTGGTTTGTATTTTATTTCCGATCGCTCGGATGCATTTGAAGTGTATCACTTGAGTAAAAATGGTAATCTCTTACAAGTCACACATTCTCCTGGAGGTTTTTTCAGCTTCATCGGTTCAACTCCGTAAAGTTGATTTGGCTGCTTAATGACAAACCTTGTTGGACGTATCCTCTCTAATTACCGCCGAACCCCCTTTTTGACGTTTGATGAAGAAATATTTTGTAAAACTGAAAATCAATTATTTTTCTCACGCGGATAGTCAGGCTCAATCATAACGCCGAAGCGTGGCATAAGAATAAAAAACGGACAACTCATATGGCTGGATTAGGACAAATTACACTTGCTGATCGTTATTTTTTGAGAAAACTTGCTGGTGAAGGGGGGATGGCGCAGGTCTATCAAGCGTGGGATCGACAGCGTAGTACTTACATGGCGGTTAAAGTCATTCATGATGTACGTTTTTTTGACACTTTTATAAGAGAGGCAGTAGCATTAAGGGAACTTGCCCATCCAAACATTGTGCGATTTTACAGCGTTGAGAAAGATGAAAAGCATAAAATTGTTTTTATTGTAATGGATTGGGTTGAAGGGAAAGACCTGCAAAGTATACTAAGGAAACGTAATTCTTTAGGGGTTGGTGAAGTCGCTCATATTTTTGAATGCATATATAAGGCACTGAACTATGCACATAAATTAGGGGTTTGTCATTGTGATATCAAGCCTGGAAATATTCTTATAAGGAATTCGGACAATCAAGCAATTCTAAGTGATTTTGGTTTAGCACACGTTACCCATGATCAAGGTAGCGGTGGCACATTGCCTTTTATGGCGCCGGAATTATTTGATCAGGGTGGGGAGTATAGCGTCGCTTCTGATATTTACGCTTTGGGAATAACTTTGTATCAACTTTTAAGCGGACACCTGCCTTTTTCTGGAGATACAAAAGAACGACTTATTCAAGAGCACAAAAGCAAGGCTCCTCCGCCGCTTCAAAGATTTAACCCGAATATACCTGATGGAATAGTTTCAGTTATCGAGAAAGCTCTTGCTAAAAACCCTCGCCATCGTCAAGAGTCGGTTACCGAAATATTTGTAGAGTTTTCTAAGTATGCACGAGTGAAAAATCGGGAAGGAAACTCACTGCAATCCCCAATTCTTTTTGGGATACAAGGTGAAAAGGCTGCAACGAAAACAAAAATAGCTAAGGAACTAACGATTGGTCGCAACAAAACAAACCAGCTCCGCCTAAGACACCCTAGTGTCTCTCGCTATCATGCAATTATTGTTTTACAACAAGGCAGCTTTTTCATCAGAGATAATGGCAGTAGTGTTGGCACATACCTTAATGGATATCTGCTTCAATCTAATAAGAAAGAGAAATTGAGGCATGGGGATAGAATTGAATTTGGCAATAATGATGTCTTTGAGTTTCGTCTTGCTGTTGCCCCAGAGAATTCAAGAAATGAGATGCCGGTAGAAAAAGAAAATTTACTTGTATATGAGACTGCAGAATCTCTGAAAGATGAAGAAGCGATTGGTCGACTTGATGACCCAAATGTAGTATTGGAAAAAGAGGAGCAACTTCTCGATTTTGCTACGGAATTCCCCGCTGTTTCTTCAGATAATATATCAATAAAAGAAAGACCGCGTCCTGGATTAATAACAGATACACCTAGCATGGAGCCGAATAGAAGAGAGAATAAGGATGCTACATATTCACACCCTCAAGATAAAGAAATAATTATCCCCATAAAAAAATCAATTTCTATAGATGTTGACAAGGATATTTTCTGGGGTAGGGATAAAGATTTGAAGCAATTTTTAGCACGATTACTATATGCAAAAGGTGGAACATTTTGTATTGCAGGACTTCCAGGCGTTGGCAAATCAACCTTCCTTGCAAAAGTAGTCGATAATTTTCGGTCTAATGTAGAACAAAATGGAGAGAATGTCCTGCTTGTTGTTGAATTCGTAATTCCTGTTGAGGGGTTTCCTTCCAATCATTTGGCGCATTCCTTAATTCAAGAATTGCGTAAACAAATTAATATAGCTGGTATTTCCAATTCCATTGACAAAAAATTGATGGAATCTATCAATCATGCTTGTTCACTAATTTCGGGAACACTTGAAGAACAGAAGCTTGCCAACAATAGTATAGGTGGAAATATTGTGGGCGGGGGATTGGTTGGAATAAAAGGAGAAAAAACGTCTCAGTCTGGGCAGAAGTATCAATATAACAAGTATGAAGATACTGACGCCTTAAATGATTTAAAAACATTTCTTAAGGGATTAAGCAATCAGACCATTCGGAAATGGTGGCGCAAGAAACAACTGAAAATCCTCTTTACTATAGATAAATTGGACAACTTGAAAGATGATGAAGATGCCGATAAGATGCTTCGTCAGTTGAAAGCGCTTTTTGTGGATTCAAGAACGAATGTAGTTTTTGTTGCAGGGAATGATCAATATGTGCGTTGGAAGTCTGATACAACACTGGGACTCAGTGGAATTGTGTCAGAATTATGTATTTATTTACCCTGTCTATGGGGAGTTGCTGCATTTGTTTTAGAGGAAATGGTTGACGCTGAATATTTAAATGGTGACGCGAACGCGAAAATGGTATTTAATTATTTTGTACAATACGTTTCCTATCAAGCTAGAGGTATCCCCAATAAATTGGAACACTTAAAACAATTTCGTGAATTTGATGATAGTTTCAAGCCAGCAAATTTTGTTTTTTCTGTTGAGCAAATCAGAAATTTTCGCTTTCATGCAGAATTGTATGAATGGGTGCAAAAAACAATCGAGCAATATGAACCTAGGCGGCTTGATGGATTTGTATCAGATATGGATTCTTTCAAAAAAGGATTTTGTGACCTTATTGATATCATAATACATCGCTTGGGTCCCGGTGGATTTACATTACAAAGTTTAGTTAATGAAATTCAAAAGTCCACCAAGTGGATGCTTCATTATCTAAACGAAAAATCTTTGGAGAATTTACTTGCTGATCTAAGAGACGACGAATATTTGGATGTTTCAGAAAACCGTAATCATATATATGTATATAGTATACATAAGCGGCGTTATCCCGAAATTGGAAAAGGCGATATTCATTGGAATACCATTCAAAATACAGCGCAATCACCAACGAGTCAGCGCAAAGATAGGGATGATGGAAAATCAGATAGATTTATGACCGTGATTGGTGAGCCTTCATCTGATGATATGCTTCGCTCAGACAATTCAATTGGATGTCACTTAGTTTTAGAAAATGTAAGGGGTATCCTTGTGGCGAAAGTTGAAATGGATAAAAGTACCACCTTATATTCTATGAAGGAATTAACATTTGAATATAAGCTCGATATTGGACGTGACTCTGGGAATGACTTAAAAATAAATGACCCTTTGGTATCGCGATATCATTCCCGTTTAATTTCTATCGAAAAGAAGTGGCAAATCATTGAACTCAATCCAGCAAACAGTATTTATGTAAATGGACAACTCCTGCATCAAAAACGAGATCTTTATAATGGAGATATCATATCAGTTGGGAGTATGAAAATCTTGTTTACAGTGAAAGAGCGGTAATGGAAACTGTATTACACTGTTTGATAGTTCGATTGCCAATGCGTTCTGGCAATCAATTTGAGATGGCTGAAAGATGTTTGTGCATAGCCGCAAATCATCATTACTACGGTTTTTTTGACGGTTATAGCCAACAGTGTGCTGCATGGCAGACCAATTCTTTTGTTCGACATATACCTGATCGTTTTTCTTATGTGGGCGGGAGCGATAAAGGTGATCTTTTCGTCCAGGTAGTAACGGTACAATAGGTCATTGAAACCTGTGCTGTCGCAAGGTGCAAGCGTAAACTCACTATCGTTATCTGAATCAATGCCGAGCAAAGGAAATAGCAACCTTTGGCGCATCAAAGTAGTTGCTTCACAGTTGTTTTGGTTTCCAGAATACTTTATTCTGAATCGGTTTTTTCTCGCAATATCTTGTCGCAGTTGGTTCGTTTATAAATTTTTGCCATCCAAAAATTACCATGTCAAATCTCATCGGTCAAACTCTCCTTAATCAATATCGCGTTGACTCCTTCATCGCCTCGGGCGGTATGGGCGCTGTATATAAAGTCTGGGACTTAAAACGCAATGTCGTATTAGCAATGAAAGTACTTCATACTGACTTTGCAGACGACCCTTCATTGTTCAAGTATTTCCAGCGGGAGGCACGGGCTTTACAGAAACTGCGCCATCCCAATGTTGTACCTTTTTATGGGATATACCAGGATAGGCAACAAACATTTCTCCTGGAACAATATGTGGATGGACCCACTCTACGCGACATCCTGAACGAACAATCGCACGGACTGACATTGCGCGACACGATGACCGTGATGAAGGCGCTTTGCCCTGCATTGGGATATGCCCACGCAAATGGTGTCATCCACTGCGACATCAAGCCTGGCAATGTTATGATTGATAGCGGCGGGCAGATTTATCTGGCAGATTTTGGCATTGCGCGCCACTCTGAAAGCACAACCACGACCATTGCCGACGCAGGAACGCCCGCCTATATGGCTCCCGAACAGATTCGCGGAATGTCCGTCAGCCCGGCGACAGATGTGTACTCGCTTGGCGTTCTGCTATTTGAAATGCTCACAAGGCAGCGTCCTTTTCGAGGTGACGAACCTCAAACAATTAATCAAGGCAATACAACAGGAGAGCGGATTCGGTACGCACATTTGTGTCTCATTCCACCCAACCCATCTGCGTTCAATCCATCCATTTCAGGAGAGGTTTCCGCCGTCATCCAAAAATCCCTGCAAAAACAAGCTGGAGACCGTTACACTGGCGCAGTAGATTTTTTGCAGGCCCTGAGCGTTGCAATTGGACAAACCCCTGAACAGACTCCTGCCCGCTTGAATCTGCGCGGTGCTGCCAGTTCGGAACGCGCCCCGCTGAACACCCCCATCTCTGCTGAACGCAAACCCCGTAAAAAGTCCGCATACCCCGCCGCGCTGTGGGTCATGCTTGGAATTATTTTCACACTGGCTACCGTTGCTGTGGGCATATTTTTTCCCTTAGTAAATGGAAGCAACCTCATCATGATGAAATTTATTCCACCAACCATCATAACTGAAACCGGCGTCCTGCCATCTCCAACGGTCGTCCCTACAGAGTTTATTCCCCTGCCCATGACAGAAACCGCCTTTACAACAGAACTACCCGCAGAGCCCCCAATATTTATGCCTACCCATACCGCTATTCCGACAAAGGAAATGTCATGTCCTGGAGCAGTGCCACAACGTGTTTCAATTGGAGATCATGTGTTTGTTTGCACTCAAACTGACCGCTTGATTGTCAAAAAGACTGGGGGAAAAGATGGTATAGAGATGTTCCGTATATATCCAGGATCATTATTGACCATTACTGATGGCCCAATATGCGACGATAATTCTTCTTGGTGGCAAGTTAATGTGCCGGCAGATACAAAAGCAGCCAAAGGGCAAACAGCCTTGGACGATTATTACTATGTTGTTAATGAAAAGACTGGATGGGTGCGTGAAGGCAGCGACCCCAAAGATCCCTACTATATTTGCAAACAATGATTGAAAAAAGGACTTTGAAAGTTATCATTGCCCTGGAGATTCTCACGTTGGGGCTTGTCCTACTGACTGGAGCAAGGCTGATTCTGCTCCCAAACCGAGTAGCCCCTGACCCAACAGCTAATCCTGTTTATTCGCCGACTTCTGCCCAAACAGTCGCCACGCCTCCATCGGCAATTTCAACGATCGTTGAAATTGCACCCACCCCAAGCATCGTTTTATCGTCAACCACTATTACCTCGTCGCCCACAGTAACACAGTCCTTGGTTATCGGGAAGTCGGTGCTCGGCAATCCGCTAACTGTGCATCAGTTTGGTAACGGACCAATTCACAGGATGATTGTTGCTGGAATACATGGTGGGTATGAATGGAACACGGTTTACCTAGCAGAAAAAATCACCGAATACCTGAAGGCAAACCCTTCGGCCGTTCCGTCTAATGTTACGCTATATATTCTGCCCGCGTTCAACCCAGACGGATACAATAAAGAATTTGGCACAAAAGGACGCGCAAACGCCAACGGTGTGGACATCAATCGTAACTTTGATGCTTTCTGGAAAGTGGATTGGGAACGGGAAGGCTGTTGGAACATGGAACCTATCACAGCGGGTGCCGCGCCAGACTCTGAGCCTGAAACGCGCGCGCTCGAATCCTTTTTGATGGAATATGATATTGACGCCCTCATCAGCTATCACAGCGCCGCGCTGGGAATTTTCCCCGGTGGACAGCCCCCCGACGCAGATTCTGCTCACTTGGCAGTGACACTGCACATGGCAAGCGCTTACCCCTACCCACCCCTCGAATATGGCTGTAAATACACAGGTCAATTGATAGACTGGGCATCCGCCCATGACATCGCCGCAGTAGATATTGAACTTTCCACTCACAGCAAACTGGATTACGAAATCAACCTCAAGGTATTGGATCGCTTTCTAAATTGGACAAGATGAGGCAAGTGTATAAATCGGAGTATGTCGCACACTCATTGGGGAAGGAAAGTGCTGGAAAACTAAAGCAGTCGGGGTGCTGTCAAACGACAATAGACCTAGTTGCTACCAAGATTTAGTATCCGCGAGGTCTAAAGTTAGAAAAAAATAATTGAGGTATTGTCAATACCTACGCCAAAGCTGAAGTAACAAAGTAGGGCTAATCGGGTACAGTTGAAGTCTACCAAACGACAACTGCCGAGAAGCCCATGACAGAGATTGTAGCACTTTTACAAAGCATTGCATCAGTGGTATCTGGGACCGTTTTGCAGCAACTGAGCCAAGTGATCTATGGCATGTTGATCAGCAATGGACGGATCACAATGTTGGAACTTTCGCGCTGGACAGAGAAAGGCGGCAGTTACCGAACGATCCAACGTTTGTATCATACGCCGCTGCTGTGGCTGCAAATCCAGTGGGTTTTCTTTGTCAGTCAGTTGCAGAAGTCCAAAGACGAATATATTGCGGCGGGCGATGAAGTAGTATTTGGCAAAGCAGGAAAAGAGACATACGGGATAGGGCGTTTCTTTTCCAGTTTGCAAAATCGTGTCATTCCTGGCTTATCATTCTTTGTATTTTCTGTGATCAATGTCCAAGAGCGGCAATCCTATCCAATCCAAGCCATTCAAATGGTGAAGGAACAAGAAACAAACAAGAAGGTAAAGAAAGAAGCAGTCAAAACAGAAAAGCGTCCCGTCGGTCGTCCGAAAGGGAGCAAGAATAAGAGAAGTGACAACCCAACGTTGAGTCCCGAATTAGTGCGAATCCAACCCGTTTTACAGGCATTTTTGGCGATTTTGAAAGGTATTTTGGCTGTGCAGTATCTGGTGATGGATGGTCACTTTGGAAATTACCCAAGTGCCTGGATGGTGTTACAAACTGGCCTGCAATTCGTTTCCAAACTTCGCTCGGATGCGGCTCTGTATGAACCCTTCGCAGGGAAATATTGTGGACGTGGTGCTCGCCCCAAATATGGCGATAAAGTCGATGTCCGTCAGATGAAGAAGAAATATCTGAAAAGTGACACGCGGGAAGACGGCATTCGCACACAAATCTATCAAGCCATTTTGCTCAACAAAGGTTTCGCTTTCTCAATCAATGTAGTGATCATCCTGAAAACCAATCTTTCGACGTACAGGCAGGCCCATGTGATTCTCTTCACCACAGATTTGAAATTGTCCTACGAAAAACTCTATGATTACTATACCTTGCGTTTTCAAATCGAGTTCAATTTCCGGGATGCCAAGCAGTATTGGGGACTGGATGATTTTATGAATGTCAAAAAAGAAGCTGTTGCCAATGCCGCGAATTTGTCTTTCTTCATGGTGAACTTCAGTTCCGTCCTGTTGCGGCGTTATCGAGAAAACAACCCTGGCTTTAGTGTCCTGGATTTGAAATCTCATTACCGCGGTTGCAGATATGCTTCCGCGACCATAAAATTACTTCCGCACAAACCTGATGACATTTTATTAGCCGCGATCTTTGAACAAATTGCCCGCTTGGGCATGGTTCATCCCATTTTTCAACCACTTCCTACTTCATAGTTGGCGTAGGTATTGATTGTACAACCCAGTTATGTACAGGTAAGAAAAAAACGCTAGACAATCAGCGTTTTTTTCTTACACCCTGCACTCGAGTTAATACAGACTCAAATGCAATGGTGTGTGTATATCGAGGTGCCCCCACGGAGATTCGAACTCCGGTCGTGGCCTTGAAAGGGCCGCGTCCTGGGCCTCTAGACGATGGGGGCTTTTTTAGAGCGGGCGAATTCTATCATCCACCTTTGAGCCCGTCAAGCAATTTAAGGACTAATTTTCGGGTTTCACACGCTGGTTCAGCAGCGCCATAATATCCACCTGGGAGCGGTTGATCAACATTCCCGGGCTTTCCACTTTCAAGGCGGGGATAAGAATTGCCGTAATCGTGGCATTAAAGACCGGCAGAAAGTCGCGCGAACCGTCGGTGATGAGCGCCGTAAAATCAAAGCGTCCGGGTAATTCCATAATGCCTTCGATTTCATACGTCTGGGTTGTGATGCGCACCGGGTATTCGATCACGCTGGTATATCCGCCGCGCACAATCCCCAGCGGACCCAGGTCTTCGCGGCGGGTCAGGCACATGGCATAGACATGCTTCTTCATCATGCGCACAATTTCAAAATGATCGACAAGTTTGGTCGGCATGTGCAGACGCGCCATCCGCGCATCGTTGACTTCGACCGCCGAACGGGTCGAGTCGTTCATCAATCCCATTGCGCCATGCGTTGTCACCATGATCTTCCCCACCACGCGATAGCTGGATGTAAAAACATCGGCAGCAAGGAAGCGGTAGGTACGGGGGGATGTCGAATCATGGAGCATGGACATGGCAAAATCCTTCTTCGATTATGAATCGTGTAGCGGGCGCGGCACGCCGCTCTGGGCGCGCGGACGCGGCGGGGTTCCAAGCCGCTTTTTGGTGGGCTTGCCCGCATTCGGGTCGAGAATCATCTCGAGCCACATGACCGCCTTCATATCGTACTCGCGCCTGCCGCATACGTCGCAGACCCATGCAGGGAAGTGCGGCACGCTGATCAACTGGTTGCCGATCCACGTAAAATAAGTCAGGCGGCGCGGCTGCAAGTTTCCCGCATGGCATTCGTCGCACGGATAATATTCGTTGAAATTCTGTTCGATTTCCTTCATCAGACTTCCTTAAAAGTTTATTGGGGAGACAGGACGTTCGTATGCTCGATTACTTTCCAAACGGGCGGGGGCCAGTAAATCATGACCGCCTTGCCGACCACCTTGTCGAAGGGCAGATAACCCCACGAGTGTGAATCGGATGAATCGTTGCGGTTATCGCCCAGCACGAACAACTGCCCATCGGGAACCGTCCACGCGCCGGAATACGCGGGGGATGCGGCAATGTAAGCCTCATTCAAAACCTGACCGTTGACCGAGACCACCCCATTCTGCACGCCGATCACATCGCCAGGTAAACCGATGACGCGTTTGATCAATTCCTGCTGCGGATCGAGCGGGTAATGAAACACGATAATGTCGCCGCGCTGCACATCGCCAAACCGATAATTTATCTTGCTGACCAGCACAAACTCGCCGTCTTCGAGGGTCGGCAGCATACTAAACCCATCCACCCGCACACGCGCCGAAATTGCATTGATTCCAAAAAACAAAATGGCGGCGAGCGCCAGGGTCTCCAAAACGTCAAGAAAAAAGCGCTTCCAGTTGATCCTTTCATCCAAAGGGATGGATGCCGGCGCTTCGACTTGCGTTTCCTGTTCCAAATTTTCCAAACGAACCTCCTGCTTTTTACAAAATTATACTTCCCTTTTTTTGAAATTCAGTGCGTCTTAAGTCTTACCCCATGCAAAGAAAGTCGGCACATGCAGGGCGCGTTGTCCGTTCCCCCGCGCCGCTTGATCGAGTTTTTTCATTTTTTGAATTTCAACGCTGGAGACGAATCCTGCCAAATCGGCTTGGATCACATCCCATTCCTTTTCCCAATCTTCGGCAGTGTTCATCACCGCCGCGCCTTGAATGGGTCCTGTTTCGATCAGCTTGATCCCAGCCCGAAAAAACGTCTCTGCCAGCGCCCCGCCGAAGGACGGGTTGGCTCCCTGCCTGCGGAGCGCTTCGGTCTGCCATTCGCCCAACGGTTCGAGCGCGGACGGTTCATCCACCCGCTGACTGTAGTCGGGTTCTGCCAATGCCAATACGCTGCGTCCCACCCGTGCCATTTCGCACAGGACTTGCAATGGGTCGTTCACCCATAGCAAAAGGAAATGGCAATACACAATGTCGAACGATTGACTCGGATACGGGAGGAAGTGCGCGTCGCCTTGAGTCAGCGAAGCGGCTGGGGCGTCGCCGCGCGTTCGGCACTCGGCGAGCGAACCCGCTTCGAGGTCGAGTCCGTGCAGGGTGGGAGCAGTCACTTCGCGCAGAATCGCTCCCGTTCCACATCCCACTTCCAGCACGCGGCGCGCGGTTTTCAATCCCGCCTGATCGAATAGATAAGTCCGCAGGTCGTGCGTCCAGGCGGCTTGCTGAAGGTAGCGCGTGTGCCAGTTCATCCTTCACAAAAGCATTTCAGGTTGCGCTTGAGGTCGGCGGGGTCATCCCACCAGTTGCGGACAAATTCGACCTGCGCGTCGGTTTCGGGGGCGCGGGAATGATAGGGGTCGGCGGGGCGGGTTTTGAATAATTGAGTGACTTTTTCGAGCGCCTGTTCGTTGGACATGCCGTGACGGACAAGGTAACAGCCAACCGCCATGCCCGTGCGTCCAATTCCGCCCCAGCAGTGGACATAAACGCATTGCCCATCGCTGATGGCTTTGTCGATGGCGTCGAGGATTTCGGTCATGGTGTCGGATGAAGGCACGCTCAAATCGCGGATGGGGATGCGCCGATGCGTGACAGCGATGCCGTAAAGTTTTGCC
>Ga0172367_10002111_pt1 | contig 27724 bp, 26 predicted proteins | sample Lak10m_FD_114542 | JGI IMG/M metagenome (GOLD analysis project Ga0172367, IMG submission 114542) | Freshwater microbial communities from Kabuno Bay, South-Kivu, Congo - kab_022012_10m | ecosystem: Environmental > Aquatic > Freshwater > Lake | place: Democratic Republic of the Congo: South-Kivu...
AACAGTAGGGGCTGTGGAAGTTCCACCAATTGTAATGTTCGAACCAGCGCTAACAGAGCCAACTTTTCCATCTACATAAATTTTTGTTGCTACATCTTGATTTCCTGTGGGGTCTAAGCAATTAACAATTTTTAAATTTCCCATATCAATTTGAGATGTGATTGGGTTAGCTAAATTTACAATAGGATTCACACCTGTTCCTGTCAGTGATATATTGGTCCCAGCACTCACGCTTTCAACGTCTCCCGTTTCGTTCGCCCATTTTACTCCCAAGGGTTGCGTATTATCAGCAACAAGAACGCTATTGTTTGCTCCCAATGCTAATTTCTCAATGCTTAACCCGTTGCCCACATGAATGACGCCCAATGGCGTAGAGCCTTTTAATAAAACAGTATCTCCTGATTCGCCCAGTTCTAATTGTAAATAGTTGCCTTGGTATATTTTTTGAGTTTCAAGCTCATCTAAATCTTCAATTGTTTGAGCTCCTGCGCTGTTCCCAGCTCCAAGAACTGCGTTCAAATTTGGAACAGCTGGAACAGCAGGGGGTGGTATAAGCTCAGGATAAAATTTTCCTGTGGTCTTGTCAATAACTCCAGAAACACTCATATTTATATTATATAAAATATAAATTTTTTTATCTTTTGCTTATCAAATTTGAAACAAGTTCATCATTAGTGAGTCCGGTTTTTTTTCTTAAATTATCAATTTTATCTTGAAACTCACTTAAAGAGCTTCCAGCTTCATCTATTGATAATTGGCGTAAGACATCCCATGCTCCACATGTTGCGCTTTTGTTATCCTTTGATTGAAATTGTTTTCGATTTACAACAACGGGAAGCGGGTTTATTTTCTGTAATAGTGCGTTTAAATAGAGGCGGTCTTGTCCCAGCATTTTATTGACTGCTGGGGGGTTCCATGTCAAAGGCTTCGAAATTTCTTCTCCATAGCTGTCAAAATATTCAATTTTGTCGTCATATCTTGTAAGAAGAACCCAGTGTCCTGTATTCGGGCTTCTTTCATAAAGAAGGAAAACAAAAGAGCCGTTCTCGGGTAATAATTGCTCAATTGAGCGGTAATTTTTCAATTCAGAATATTTGATATATCGTGCGTTTGGAAAATATCGGGATATGTCTTCGTTTCCCATGGCTGTATCTTGAATTTCTTTGACTTTTGGATTTGTTTTTGCGCTTCCAGCTTGTTGTATGTCTTCTTTCATTCCATTTCCCAGTAAGTCCGCTCCAAAGTTTATAAGACTATTGACCCCTGACTTTGCTAAATTATTCATAGCATCTTTTTGTTCCTGTGTCATCTGGTCTGGATGTGATAAAATAGCGCCGGATTTGATAACATTTGCTAACTCTTCCGCGAAAGTTTTTGGCTTTGGTTCTTTTGGCGTAGGGTTTAATGCTTCCGCTAAGTCATCGAAGAAGCCCCCGCCCTTGGCTTTGAACGGTTTGAGGTTCTTTTTTCCCCTTATTTTTTGCTTGGTCTTTATCTGTTCTCTGAGGTTGGCGGGGTCAATCTCATCTGGGATGAGTGGTGTATCTTTCGTGATACGCTTTGTTGGTCGAAACACTGGATATTCTTTTTTTCCTACATCTTTCCACTTTTCTTTGAACCATCTGCGCAAAGTCTTTTCTTCACCGTCATCTTCGTATTCTCCGCCCATATCCTTGTATTTCTTAACAAGGGCTCCCGAACGATAAGCGCTGGGCTTTTTGTATTGCGAATACACTATTTTTTTCGCTTTTTCGTAAAGTGCGGGGTTAGATGGAACCGCCCCGCCTTTGGCTTCTGATATTCCTATGGCTTTTTGTTGGCGTTTGGCTCTTTCCAGTGGTAGCGGTTTTTTAGAATAACATTCGTCCGTGTTTTCTTTACAGACTTTATAGCCCGAATCAATTTTTTTTATTTCATAAGGCATTATAAAATAAATAGGAAATTATTTTTTATAGATATATTCTTTTTGAGTTTGAGCGCTATGACTCATTGCGTTTGCGTCTTTCTCCATTTCGTCCAAAATGTTCCCATATTTTCCGGTTAGATATGAATGGCGCAATTTGGAAGCGCCCACAGTGTCGCCCACTGTCGCGTTCAAAATTCGCGTGATGGCGTTGATTTGTTTTAACGGTTTCTTATTGTAATATACAAGAAAGGCGGGGTTCTCTTTTGGTCTATATTTCATGTAGATATCCAGAACTTCTTGAAGTTTAAAGGGTATTTCTTGGCGCTGTTGCTTGAAAGTTTTAGCGGTTTTGTAATTGTTAAAAATAAATTCATTTGACTGTCTGGAATAATAATTGCGGTCCGCATCCATTGATGAGTCATATTTATCAACAACATCCATCATTAAATAGTCCTTGTTTCTACGTGGTGGAATGAGTGTATATAGTGATAATACCACATATTGTAAAAGTTTGTCATATTCAGCTTGATTTATTGATGCTTTCCCCCTAAATTTATCCACATCCTCTTTTAGTTCTTCCTGTTTCTCTTCTACGCTTTCCCAATTGATAAGGCGATCCGCTTTGTTGTTGTTGTCATTATCGCTCTTTATCTGGTCATTGACTTTCAGCAGTATTTCATAGTATTTATCATAAAGTTTTTTAGTTTTTGGAAGTTGTGATAATAGGGAAATGATACTGATAATAAAGGTCCGCTGGGTTGTTGGCTTGAAGTCCGCAATTTTTCGCATGATGGTAGCGGGTCGGGATAAAAATTTAATATCCTCTACCGGTTGGTTCTCATTCAATCGTTTTAAGTTTTTAATGTATAAATTCTTTGAAGAAGCGCCCACTCCTTTTTTAGTAAAGATGTCCTCTAAATCTAAGCTCATAATTAGATTTAGAAAATATTTTTTAATTATTTAGGTTTTTCTTGAATTGTGAAAATTTATGAAGCGGGAAAAGATAAAACCGGCTCAATTTATTGTATCCTCCATTGAGAATACATTTATAAGTTTGGTCTTCTATTTGCGCCCTGATGTATTCGGTTGGAATTAGGAAGAGTTCATATGAATCATTTGGATGAATTACGAAATAGGCGTAAATTTGCGCCTCGGTTATTGATATACCAGATAGCACCCCATTGCTCGAAAATTCAATACAAACATTTCCGGTTCTGTGGCTCATTCTGTCGGCTTTGACTTCGTATTTCGTCCCATTAAATTCAATATCATAAAATTTGCTATCTGTTGGTTCGGCTTCTAAATGTAAGACTCGGATAAGTTCGGCTTCGTATTTCTTCCCAAATTCAAGAGTTTCGAAAAAGTCTTTATCTATCATACTATATTTAAACATAGAAAAAAAATTATAGAACATAGACGTATTAAGATAATTTGATGTTAGAAAATATCGCGTGAATTGTTTTGGTATGTTTGTTTTCATATTTCTTCGGATACTGATGAATCATTAAGTTTTTGAACAAAAGGCGCATTATCCAAGTATTCTCTACTATTAAATATATTTTCGCCGGTTCATCATCCATTTTGTTGTCTCCTAAATACTCATAAATTTTGACTCCGGAAGAGTTCTGATAATAGGTAATTTCACTTAAAAGGTAAGGCGGGTCCAATAAAATGAGCGCTTTTGCTTCTTTCCTATACTCATTATAAGTAGAAAGCCCACAATTATTGGTAAAAGTTATGTTCGCAGTGTTGAAAAATTCATGAACTGGGGCTTTTTTAAAATAAAAATATCCAGCTTTTTTGGTATTTGGAATGGTCGGGCAAAGTCCCGCCCTCATTTGATAAATTTTGCTAATGAATAGCTTGGATTCAAATGTGTTTTTTTCTTTTATCGATAAATAAAATAATTTTCGCCCTTCCATCGTTTCAAATACATTGAAGGCATCAATCCATTCATTAAATTGTTTTTCTATCTGTTCCTGTCGGGCTGGGTCCTTTGCTATTTGGTAGATTTCATAAACAAATGGGTCAATGTCATTTAATACGTAGCGTATTGGGGCATTTTTATTTTTATTCCAGATATGGTAAGACATAGCACAAGTTCCGGCGTATGGTTCCACAACAATTTCAACATTATCTAAGTTCAATTTCGGGTAAATTTCAACCATTTCGCGGTTCTTGTTTCCAGCATAGGGAAAATAAAAATGTGAAGTCATATTTTTATTTAGAAAATATTTTATCCTAAACCACGCACCTGTGTGTGAATAGGGCGGGTAAGCCTCGGTAAGCCTCGGTAAGCCTATTTTAAAAGTTTTTCCCGCGGGGGCATTTTTTCAAAATTTTGTTTTTTTAGGCTTACCTACCTTACCTGAGGCTTACCTCCTTTTTAATCATCCTCTTCTTCCTCAATAAATTCTAAATTCATTAAAAAGCCGGTTTTAACCTTCTTATTTATTTTCACCTGTTTCTTTCCATCATAAATATAGCCTTTTTCCCTGAATGCTTGGATAGCCTCCGAAAGGTTAAATTTACTTTTTATACCCATACTTTCCCAATATTGCGCTAATTCATCTTTATGAATAAATTTTCCCTCACACTCTCGGAAGTTATCAATAAAGTCCGCGTAATTATTATTAGCCCTTATTGCGGTTTCTTTGAGTTCCTCATATCGGGCTGGGGGCTTCAATCCATCCATCAGATATAAACGCGCCCCATCATAAATAATAGATAAAAGGGCGCTCATTCCCTCATCACTTTTTAAGAAGTCGGGCGCGGTTGTATCTCTGATATAGTGAATTTTTGCGTCTGGTTTTCCTCTTGTGTAAGCCATCATTTGGTAGCCATCATCGAAGAACTTAGAACAAAATTCAACATATCGATATCTTCGGCGTATTCCTTCATCTGACGCAAATTTAGGCTCTCCATTGCTCACAAAAAATACTTTCGCCTGAACATCTACCTCTTTTTCTGTTCCATACATTACCTCATTTTTAAAAGGCACACCATCAGAGATATCTTTTATAAAACTCACATCCTGTTGTTTCTGTGAAACTTCATTCACCCAAAGAATTCGCATCGAATCGATATCATTGAATTGTTTATGTCTCTTGCTATTGTCCCGCTCAAAACAGTCAGTCTGTAATTTTTTGACATATCCAACCATTCGGGCGCTTAAACTTTCGAATATCAAACTTTTACCATTACCAGCACTAATTCCATTACAGAAAAAAGCGCATTGTTCCCGATCAGCGTAGCCTGTCATTGAATAGCCCAACATCTTGATATAATACTCATATTTTTCCCTGTCCTGTGAATTGGTTTTCATCAGTATTTCCTCTACGCGTTGCTTATCTTCCGGCGTAGCCTCAATATAATTGAATGGAAGTGTAAAAGTTAGGAAGTCATCATAAAATATTCCAGCCCTTAGCGTATTTGTTGCTATATCATAAATTCCATTTTTATAAACAACTTTTCCGCGGGTCTGATTCAGTTTTTTCTTAAATTCATTATCCAAAACAAGGGTTCGCAAATGCGCGGTAAATTGACTGGTTGAGCTCGGCGTATCCAGCTTTTTCTTCTGTTCAATGTAAAACTTGATAGCCTCCTCTTCTTTCATATTAACGCTAACCTCACCACTCGAAATTAGGGATATACTGTTTAAAAAATACTTTTTGACTGTTTGCGCTATGATGGTCGTAGGTTGAACCTTTCCAGTCATCCATAATTTATTATCATCATTGAAAATATACCAACTATCCAAACAATAAACCGCCTTTTTCCTAATTTCGCCCTTCATATGTTCAGCCATATCATAAATTCCGCCCTTTATTGTGTCCATATCAATGAAAAAAGGGAATGAATCAATTTTTTGGATTTCGGGCTTCTTTTCCAAGGGGGTCCCCTTAGGCTTTGACTCGGTTTTTCCATCCACAAAATTCAGCCATATTTTGAGCGCTTCGGGCGCCCATTCCTTCATAAACTTTATGGGGGTTCCAACTGTTGTTCTTGTAGAAGTTTTTAGACTTCTCCACATTGTTCTATCATTGCTTTCTTTATGTCCCGCCCATTTCTCGCTCCATATCTGGAACACTTCAAAGCCTTCCTCATCGAAATATTTTTTAAAGAATTTCGCCAGACTTAGCCATTCATTCCTATCTTCTGTCTCATTTGGTAGAAGTTCGCAATATTTGCGCCATACTTCAATATTTCTAAATTTTGGTTCAAGTTCATCAGAATATTCTGTTGTTGTTTCATCAGCGCTTTTGTCTGTATCGCTTCCATAAATCCAGCCATCTGTCATTTGTCGATAAAGTTTTTTGGTCATTGGTTTTCCACCATTTGGAATTTCATTGTCGATATATTCAATAACCCAGCCTGATGGGCTTGGGTCATTTAGTGGGTTTCCTTCTGTCAGAATATCAAGACATCCACATTTTGGGTTCTTCTCTGGTTTATTTCTGAATTGAACTTTTTGGTCTTGTTGGTATCCATCAGTAGAAACGAAATAATAATGATAGCCTACTTCTTTGACTCCAAGGGCGCGGGAAATACTGGGGAATTTCACAGTCTCCAAGCATTCGCCACCATCAAAATAAAGGCTTCTGATATGGTCGTCGGCGGTTTGGTCATCAGTATCAATAATAAAAAGCCCCTTGGGTATCTTGTAAATAACAGCATTTGGTCCAATTTCTGCGTTTTCCCAGTCTTGTTGTTCATATTTTTCCTCGGAAGCCTTCAATGGTTCTTTATTCTTACAGAGTTTGAATAATTCGGCGCAAAGTTTAGCTTTTTGGGCTTTAACATCGCGGGTAATGTCAATGAATCCACAGAAAAAGGGGGTCTGGTAGAAGTCAGAAATAGTATTCAGTATTGGGTAAGGGTAAGTCATCCTAAATATATCTTATATAAGATAATTATTTTTAAACTAAAATAAATCAATTTTTTTTTAAAGTCTCCGAAAATTCCATGGATTCCATCGAATTTTATTCTCTCCTAAATATATTCATCTTTTACTTCTGGTCATTTTTCGGGGTCTCAATTTTCTGAAATTCTAAATTATCGCCTCCTAAACTTTCCTTTTTTTCTTTCTTCCTTTCCTCATATCGGGCTTTCATTCTTAATAATTTCGCATTTCTAAATTCGGGGTCTTCGTTGTATCTTCGGCGTTGGTATTCTCTGCTTAATTCATACTGTTTCTTTCTGAATTCTTCGTCGTTCTGGATACGTTCCCGTTGGTATTTCTTACAGGATTCCATATGTTCCTTTCGTTTTTGTTCGAATTTCTCCAATTTTTGAAGTTTTGCTTTGATGTCTTCTAAATATTCCATCTTTATATAACGTATATAATAAAATAATTTTAAATCAATTTTTTTAATTCTCCTAAATTTATTCGTCGTATTGTCTCCTCCCATACTTTGAAACAGAAGGGATAAATCCAAATAGCTCGAACAGTGTGAGTAATTACAGGCATAATTTATAAAATATAAAAATTTACAAATCCAGCCGTTTCCAGTCTTGAATCATATAATAAGGAATATTTAAAATACCGTCAGACGTTTTAAGTTTCAACTGTTTTTTCTGTAATTTGATAATTCCACCCTCAAATTCTTGCTCTGTTTTTACCCATACTAACCAGCCAACAGAAGCCACTTTATCAATTTCGGGCTTGAATTCCGCCATATTGTCAAAGTCAATGACTTTCGCGCTTTCCGTGTTGTCTTCTTGGAAAAAAGTTTTTTTCTCCGTTGGTTCGGAAATTTCAGATGATGGAATATATAAGCTCTCAAAAATACATTCGGGCTCATTATCTTTTATGTCTTTTGTTGTTAAAATTTCCGGCTCTTCTGGAATTGTTTGTGGTAGCTGTTTTTCAAAGGGTATTACCTTAGGAATTGTGATAGGTTTTGTTTTTGTCTCTTTTTTCAATTTCGCCTCAATAAATAGCATATTCTGCTCATATACTGATATTTCATTTTCTAACCTGTGGATTTCTCTACACATCGCATCGAACCGGTTTTTATTGACATCTAATTGTGAATCAAGGGCTTTTCTTCCCTTTAATAATAAGCTGTATTGTTGCTGTAAAAGCTCTTTCTTATTACTCATATTTTTTAATAAGAAAAAATTTTTTGTTGTCTTTCTTAATGACCCCTAAATATACGTCATGTAAAAAAAGACTTGATAAAAATGAGCGGTTAAATTTTACATGTAAAAAAAGAACTGATAAAAATGAGCGGTTATTTTTTGCAATACGTCATGTAAAAAAAGAACTGATGAAAATGAGCGGTTATTTTTTGCGACACGTGTGGCGGTTGTTGCCTTTTTTGGCGGGTTTCCCCGCCTTTTTGTCAATTCATTTAAGCATATTGGTCAGTCCAATTACCAATTTCTTGGCTATTTTCATCATCAGTAGTTTCCCACCTATTATACCAATTTTTAGCATAAAGTGTCCTACCTTCTCTATAAATAAAAACATCATAAACCCTGTGGGATGTTTCATGGCTAATTTCATCAATTAAAACCATTTGTTCATCTGTTCCTGTAAATTTTCTTACTTTTATCGGTAATTGTTGCCCATTTCTTAAAATTTTCGTCTTTCTAATAGTAAAAAGTGGTTCATTTCCTGCGTTCGATTCAACACAGAGAATTTTTTTCATTGTTGCCCTGTTTGGATGTTCAATCCAATATTTATCACATATATCCATTGACCTTCTCATAGGGCGCTTTGTATATTGGTAAATATTGGCTATATGATTCCATCTAACACCATATATATTTTGTTGCCCTATTCTTTTCCAAATTGCGCAAGGCGTAAAGGTAATTGTTTTTTCTGTCATACTGTTCGCAATCCAAAAAGGAATTTCAGCATCAGCAAATAAAACAACATCATTTTCGGTAATTGTTGATAAATCAACCTCTTCATATGGATAGGCTTGTTGTATTCTCTCTTCTTGACCTAAGAACCTATCAATAAATACTCTTTCATATCTATTATGGGGGTCTATTTGTTCGCCTTGACAGTATGGATACAGTTTTTTACCAATAGTAAAGCGGGTCGGCTCTAAATTAAGCCTTGCTCTAAACTCTCTCAAATTTCGGGGGGGGCGCTCTAAACCTTCGGCGTTCATCTTTCTTATTATATACTAAGAAAATAGTTTTAAATTAAATCAATTTTTTTTTAAAAGGCTACACGTCATAAGGGGGTATTTTCAGGAATTTCAATTTTTTAAAATTCATCAGTATTTACTGATTCGGGGGCGAATTCTCGGAATTCTCGGGGGTTTCTTCTTAGTATTTCCTATACTCTTAGATGCAACCGCGGAACTCGCCGAAGACTTCGCGGAACTCGCCGAAAATTTCTTCATCAGTTTCTACTGATTCGCCACCGATTCCCCGAATTTCTGAAAATACCCCTTATAACGTGTAGCCTTTTAAAAAAAAATTGATTTAATTTAGGGCTTAAAAATAATTATCTAAATATAGGATATATAAGATGAACCCCGAAGAACGCGCCCGATATTTAGAAGGAAACACTTTTTTTTCTTTTCAGAAAAGGAGCAAATACCCTGACATCGAAGATTTCGCCGATTTAAGCGTTTATGACTACGAAGAAGTAGCTATAACATCGCTAAAAATGGGAGATGTCATTTTACTTGATGGACTCTATGATATACCATTCTGGACACCAAAAAAAATAAGCAATTCAAAAATTATTTTTGCGCCTTGTGCTGTCAAAAGAATTGTTGATTTATCATGGCAATATACCCACCCGCATTATTCAAAAAATTACCATATTTTGTATAAAAGAGAGCCTGAAACTTTTTCGCCGGAAGGTTCGTGGATTCAGTGGGGAAACTCTGGAAAGTCAAAAAGAAGGCTAAGAACTGGTGGAAATGGTAATATAAGAGCTATTAGAACAATGAACAAACAGAAAATTTTAAGGAATGGAGAAAGGCAAGAAATAAGAGTTAGAAAATTTACCGGAAATGATGAATATTTAAAAATTTATGATATTGAAACCGCCGGAATACTTGTGAGAGATGGAGTTTATACAATAAAACCCGATACAAGATGGGACGCCCACCTTAAAAAGCGCCTTATTTTTCCTTATGAAGATGATAAAAGGGATGTTAGGTATATTGTTGATTTAAAAAGCATTTTGGCGGAAACACCCGACCAATTTGATTTATATATGGAGACTATCACAGAATTAAACACAAACTGGAAATTTACAATTTTACCAGATATAAACCCGAACCCATACCAATATTATAAACACATGGCAGAAATACCATAAATGAATTTGAAAAGCGGGGGAAACCCCGCGAAAAAAGGCAACAACCACCACACGTGTTGCAAAAAATAACTGATAATATTTATCAGTTATTTTATTCCATGTAAAATTTAACCGCTCATTTTCATCAGTTCTTTTTTTACATTACGTAATGTAAAAAAATATTGGTCATTTTTATCAATCATTTTTTTTCTCTATCTAATTAATGGAATACGCGAAACGCAAAGAAAAATTAGATAAAGAATTAAAACCATTTATTCCGGCGCTTACGTTTGGAGAATTTCCAATTGTTCAATTAGGCACGAGTTCATTTAAAGTGATGAAATATTATGGAGACTATGACCTTTTCAGCCCAATCCATAAAAAATTATCTGATGGCGAAATATGTAAGCAAATAAAAACCGTATTGATAAATACAAATAAACTACCAAATATTTATTTTGTTGAGCTCAAACTACAAAACACAAAGAGCAAGAACGAAGAAGAAGCATCAAAGAAAAAATGGAAAACGATAGATGTAAATTGTGATGACTTCGAGGAACAAATAAAGGATTTAGACTATCTGAAAATTGACTATATCATATATACGAATAGGCTTATAGAATTGAGCATAATTTACGCATTTAAACCAGTTCCCCCTGACCAAGAATTACTCAGTATGTTGGATAAAGACTTCTACCACTACAAAGAAGAAAATAATTTATTTAAGGCATATAAGCGCCTTTTTGCTTATGCGAGGCTGTTGAAACAATACGCAAAAATGAAGGCTCTGACCGAACTTTTCAACAGTGAAACCGGCAAACTTTACAGTATAAATAGCAACCTTAAAGCAATTAAGATGGTTCTTGATAATAATTTAATTCAGCGATACCCAAAAATAATTCCACAAGTAAAAAATAATACTTTAAACGTTGGTGCTTCTCTTGATGAAACCATTGGTAGTGAGAAAGAACTGGATAAAATAATTGATAAAGTCGATAAACGCATTCAAAAAGAGACATTAAACTGGACGAATCAACAGCTTAAACAACATCCCAAAAAGTTTTTTCTACCTAATAAATAATATGACACATTTTTTTACGTTTGATAAAGGAAAGAAAAATAAGCCGGTGGCATTGGTAAAAGGCGGTGATAATAAAGGAATAAAAATTTATTTATCAGATGATACTGAGGCTACGAGTAAGTTTGACGATGTAGAATTGGATGATAAAAGCAAATTTCAGCCCCTACCGAATCCATACACAGAAAGAGAAATATTTTATATTTCCGCCCCATCTGGCGCAGGTAAAAGCACATTCTGTAAAAACTTTTTGGAAGAATACCATAAAAAATACCCAGAGGCGCCGGTTTATCTGTTCAGCGCCCTAAAAGAGGACGAAACATTGGACAAACTGGACTTTTTGAAGCGTATAAAAATAAGCCCCCTTCTGAAAGAGTTTCAATTGGAGGATGTTCCCAAAAAATGTATGTTTATTTTTGACGATTGCGATGTCATAACTGATAAAAAGAGCAGGGATGCGGTTTATACTGTCATGGGCTTGGCGCTTGAATGTGGGCGTCATCGTAGCATAGACATTATGAGCACGAACCATTTACCAACCGATAAAGGCAACACGCGAAGAATACTTAACGAGGCGCATTATATCGTTTATTTCCCTAACAGTGGGCAGGTTAGAGGCATAAATTATTTATTGGAGAATTATGTAGGAATGGATAAGAAACAAATAAAGATGATTAAGGGGCTAAATAGCCGTTGGTGTTGTATTTATAAGCATTTTCCCCAATACGTCTTATGTGAGAAAAATTTATTTTTCTTCAAAGATACAGAAGAATAATTTTAAAAATAAATATATTTGATAACATAATGAAGTTGAGACCTATTTTAAAACCAGTCGTGGAAGTTGTGAAAGTCTTAAAGCCCACTGTTCAAGTTGGACCGGTTAAATTATCCTTTGGATGTCAGTAATTCGTAAAAAAAATTTCTTCATTCATTTATGAAGAAATTTGGCTCAATAAAATTGGGAGTTCCCGATACATTAAATTTTGAAGGGAGAAATTACCCCGTTAAAACTGATTCCGGAAAAATTAGCAAACGGAAAGGAAAACCGGCTATTACAATGAGAGAGGAGGAAGGGCTACGCGTAGAACCAGAAGTGAAACATCAGGCGAAAAATAAAAAATGGGGGACCCCCGTTGTAGAGGTTCCAAAGGAGCAAGTATATCGAAATTCATTGGTAAATACCCTAAATGATGGCGATTTAACAGTTCGAAATAAAAAACCATCAATAGAACTCATAACACGCGGGGAACGGCTGGAAGTGTTGGATAAAGGGACACAGGAAAAAGTCGTGGCTGAATTCTTGAAGAGCCTAAGAGGGGCGCCTATTATGGCAGAAGATAAAGTAAATATCGAGGCAGAATTTATTAAAACAGTAAAAGAGAAAGGAATTAGAGCCGGTTTGAAGCATCTTTTAGATGTTGTTAAGGAAATTATCATAATGGATGAAGAGGAAAAAGACCCCTACAAAGGAATACGCGGACAAATAAAAGAAACAGAAGATATTATTTCATCGATGAAGCAGGGAATACGAGAAGCAAAAGGAACCAAAATTAGAAAGGAAGGGCGAGGAAACGAAGAAATACTGGATAGTAAAAGGGGCGGATTTGCTGATATCAAAGGAATGAACACAGGGGAATACCGCGATGACCTTAACGCATTATTTGAGCCGTTTATGTTTTAAAATTATAAGGTTTTAGTAAAATAAAATTTCTTCGTTGAATTATGAAGAAATTTAACTCAATTGAGCTGGGTATTCCAGCGGATATGACGTATAAAGGGCGAACAATAAAGTCGCTTACATCTAAAACGAAGGCTCTAAAAAGCAGAGAAGGAAAAAAGGCTGTTAAACTCATACCAGATGATGATAACCGCGTGGAAATTAAGGACGCCGGAACTGTTGAAGATGGAAAGCTACAATTTGGAACGGCAGAGGTTGAAGTTCCCGAAGCAGTTGTAAAAAGAGGGCGCCGAGTTCCAACACTGACGCCGAAAACCAAGGCAATCACGAGCCGGAAAGGTGAGAAGTCAATTAGAGTGAGGGGGATAAAGGAAAATAAAGTGAGCATATTGAGCAAGGGGCAAGAAGTGGCAGTGGTTGCTGTAATATTGAAAAAGCTGGATGAGGCGCCCATCCCGAAAAAGGACATTAGCGCATTAAAGGCTAAATTTCAGATGGCTTTTAAGCGTCATGGCTTTAAAAAAGCGGTTGAACAGATGAGGGACATAGCGCAGAAATACGCGGAAAAGACAAAGAGCAAATTAAGCGCGGAGGAAGTAAAAGAGAAGAACAGAGAGTGTGTCAAAGAGTTCCGAAAAAAACTACCAGAAATTACAGATAAATTAATTGAAAGTGTAGAAAGGTTTTTTTATAAATATCATTATGTTAGCAGGGGTTTAACTGTCAGACAATATGACGGCTGGAAGTTCCAGCCTTATTATTTTTATTTAATTCAGGAAGTATTTGGACCAAAAGAAGAATACAATAAGGAACAATTCATCCGAAAATTCAGGGAATATTTTGAGAGGAATACTTTATTTGAAAAAAGGCAATCACTTAAAAAAATGGCGATTGAATTTATTAAAGAGTTTTACCTTTTACAATGGAGGGAATATGCAGGAGTATCAGAAAAACCAGAATATTCAGAACAATTAACCCCAGAATGGAGAGAAAAAAACAGATGCGATTTAATACATCAAAATTATTATAAAAAAGCATATCCAGAAAAAAGAGCGAATATTTATGATTACGAAAACTTTTATATTAATAAGATAGAAGATGATGCGATGGAAATGATAAGAAGTGGATTTAATCAGTCTCAAGCCCACTGGAAAGAAAAAAAGGACTACTACCTTGATGGCTTTGAAAAGAAGGCTGAAAAGTGGTGGGCGAAGCAACCGAAGCGTAGTTAAAATTTCAAATTTAATTTTTCTTCAATATTTCATGAATATTGACAAAGCAATTCTTAAAAAAATAGTTGATTCAACTTATAGAGACCCCGCCGATTTATCAAGCGAGGGCTACCAGTTTTTAAGCGCTTACGCAACAGATACAATTAAACCATATTTGAACGAGGCGAATAAGACAATTGTGGTAGGTATTCGGGGAACATATGACATGCGCGATTTAGTAGCGGATACCGCATTTTTAACGAATAAACTTCAAGAAACGGCGAGATTCAAGGATGACCAACAGGCGCTGGAACGCTTACAAAATGCTTATAGCCCTGATACTTATTCATATTATGGAGTAGCGCATAGTTTGGGGGGCGGAATATTGGACCAGTTTATCAAGTTGGGAAAAATAAAGTCTGGGCGTAGTTATAACCCCGCTATTCAAGTGGGGGACATTGACAATAAAGACCTATCAGAGAAAAATTATCGGGTTTATAATGACCAAGATTTACTATATAAAATATTTGGAAGTAAGGCGGACAATACAGAAGTGAGACATGGTGAAACCGCAGGATGGTTAGATTCAATTTTAGCCCCGCTTCCCATCAGTGCTTATAAATATTATAAACATCACACAATTCAGAACCCTATTTTTGATGGTGGGCGCCGGTTTTTTGATAGGGTATATTTAGGGAGGTAAGCCGGTAAGCCTTGGTAAGCCTAAAAAACAAAGTCTTCCCATGAAACGAATTTTTCAAAAACTTGTTTTTTTAGGCTTACCTACCTTACCCGAGGCTTACCCGCCCCCTTTTGCGCCCAGTCATCCATTTTTATTTTCTTCTTTATAATATGTTAGACTTCGAGCAATTACTCATGAATAAACTTTTGGATAATTCCACAACACGTAAGCCCATGTATAAAACAAAATTTTCCGGTATCACATTGGAGCAAGTCTTGCTTTTACATTAAAAATATTCTTCCCTTATTTAGATGAGTTCATTTAAAAAGTTCGATATAGACCCCGCCTGTTATCTTGAAGTTGCGAAGTATCGGGCGAAACGCGCGGGATATGACCCCGACCTGTTGGAATTATCTGATAACCCTACCTATAAATTAGAGTATAATGGAACCCCATTCGGGCGACACGGCTACGGAGACTATATCATTTATAGAATTTTAGCCTATCAGAAGCGCGATGGAATAACGCGCGAATACGCAGAGAAAAAGCGAGATACATACCAGAAAAGTCATTCAAAAATAAGAGGCGAATGGGATGAAGACCCAGAGAGCCCCAACATGCTAAGCCTTAAAATAAACTGGTAAAAATATTTTATTCGTTAAATTATAATGTCAAACGCAGACCATTTGTATTATGATTTAGATATATGCACAACAGTTCCATCAGACCAAGCACTGAGAAATTATCCACAGTCTCAGAGGTTAAATTTTACGGAAGTGCGTAGCTCACCAATAATATTAAACCCATCAGACTATTACCTAAGTATTGTGCGGTTTCAATTAGACACAGCAAATAGTCTTCCAGCATTCATACCGCAGATAATTCTTGACCAATCAAGCGCTGGACCAGACTTTCCAAATTTGACAACCTATTCTATTACGATGGCGGTTGCTGGAGCCCCAAATTTTTATATTAAACAGAGGGTAGTATATCAACCGCAATATACACCACAATATCCAACAAACTCAGGCATTCCACAGGCACCAACTACAAGCCCAATCACTTTGGAACAGGCTACCAGCAATTATTACTGGGTATCTGACTTTAAAAATTTCATTGTTATGATTAATGAGGCTCTTTTATCTGTGTGGACTCAGTTGATTGCTACTTCACCCTACGCCTTACCCGCGGATGCTGTTTTAGCAAATGCGCCTTTTCTTGTATGGAACACTGAAACACAACTATGTGAATTATACGCCCCACGAATTTCATTTCAAATGAGCGATGATATAGCTGTGGATGGAGCACCAATTCACCTTTATTTTAATACTTCTCTTTTTACTTTGTTTAGTTCATTCCAAGCGAACTTTTTGGGCAGTTTGATTGATACAACGGATCCAAATGAGGATGAGACAAATTATAGAATTCGCATTTACCCAGATAATAATAAGAATATAATTGCACCAGCCGGTCCATTGGGTTTCGAATTTCCACCATACAACCCCGCTACAACTCTTGGAATAAAAATGACTCAAAGCTTCCAAACAGGGGCAACTTTATGTCCCATTAGTCAAATCGTATTTAATACATCTCTAATTCCATGCGCAACCACTTTAATTGGAATTCCACGAATTACAAACGGCTTCGGAGGGTTAGGCTCACAACAACAAACTCAGAACGATAATTTTGCTAACCAAATTACAGATTTAGTGGTGGGTCTAAATAACGGGTATGAGTATTTACCGCAAATTTTATACGAACCCACAGCACAGTATAGATACATTGATTTACAAAGCAACTCACCCCTTTATGGAGTTCAGATAACTGTTGGATGGAAGGATATTTATGGAATTACTCACGATTTCACTTTAAGCGATAACCAAGGAACAAGCTTAAAAATATTATTTGCGAAAAAGGAAACTGCTGTTTAATTTAGGGTATTTTGACGTTTAGAGACAAATATTTATTTTTTTTAAAAATAAATATTTCTTGATTAAATATATAATGGCATCTAATGATTTCCGAAAGGTTCAAATTATGGACAACGTTCTCCAGACTACTGACCGTATCTCATATGGCGTTGTAAAGGGAGGAGCTAACATCACCCCCAGTCAATATGAGGCTATCAATAAATCACCATCAAGTATCACTTGGAACATACAATTACCGAGTGAGGCAACGGTTATGGACCGTAGAGTTATGGTAGAATTTGAGGGCACTATTTCATACAACTGCACCCTTCCCGCGGGAACCCCTATCGGCACCACTGCTATTAATTATGGATATTCAGAAAGCTTGGCGCCTTTCCCTTTTAATTCCGAATTATGCAATACATTACAGCTTACCCTAAATAATAATGTGGTATCCCAGAATAATGCGGATATTATGTCCGTTCTTCATCGTTTCAATGATAGGCGGGAGCTTCAACGATACAATAGCTCAGCACCCATTATGTATGATAGCTATTTAAATTATTCTGATGCTCTTGGAGCTTCTAACAACCCCAATGGAGCATTCAATGATGCTTCCAATGACCTTTCTTTTCTTGGAAGAGGCGCATTTGAATTGATTGAAATTTTAGGCAATACCCCATATGCTGGTCCCGCTGCGGAAGCAAAAACCATAACTATTCGTTTTAAGACGTTTGAACCCGTGATGCTTTCGCCCTTTATCTGGTGCGACCCTCAATCAAATAACCAAGGTATATACGGTCTGCAAACGATGAATTTGACGGCAAATTTACAACAGCCCACACGTATAATTAGAAGCGCTCAGAGGGGCTTGTTCTTCACTCTTGCGCCACCAGTTGCGCCAGTGTTAATTGCTGGGGCTGTTGCGCCTGTCATTACTCTTGTTTCAGTTCAAAAGGCTATGCTTCATCTCATGCTTTACACGCGTCAGCCCAGCAATCTGGTCAGCGCCCGAAACGTGGTTCCTTACAGTCAATATCCGCGATACTTCACACAAGTTCAGGAAGTCATTGCGCCCGATGCTGAGACTACTGTCTCATCTCAGACTATCCAGCTCAACACTATCCCCGATAAAATAATTTTTGGTGTTCGAAAGGCACGAAGTTCTCAAACTTGCTTCGATGCTGATGCTTGGCTTCCTATTGAGGCAATTAGCATAAATTTTAATAACCAAGCCGGTCTCTTGTCATCAAGTCAAAAAATTACTTTGTGGGAGCTCTCAACGAAGAGCGGTTTAAATATGTGCTGGAACGAATGGTCTGGAAATGCTGGTGTTGGAAGAAATGTTCCAACCCAAACATATCAAAATGTTAAGCTTTGTGGCTCATTGTGCGCTCTATCATTCGCTACACAAATTCAACTTGATGACGTATTTACGCAGGGCTCAATTGGTTCATTTAATTTACAGTTTAATGTAAGAGTAAAGAACAACACTGGCATCCCTATTGGTCCAACCAACCCATATGAGCTCATCCTTATTACTCAGGAGAGCGGTTTATTCGTGGTAGAACGTGGAACCTCACAGACTTACACGGCTCTTCTTTCTCGTTCAGATGTTCTTTCTGTGTCTGGTGGTCCTTCCTATTCAAGAAGTTCAGTCCAGCGCCTTGTTGGAGGCAGAGAGAGCGAAGCAGACTTAAAAGTTCTTGGCTTAGGAATGAGCGGAGGCGGTCTTTCTGGTGGTGGTGTTTCTGGTGGTGGTGTTTCTGGTGGTGGTCTTTCTGGTGGTGGTCTTTCTGGTGGTGGTCTTTCTGGTGGTGGTCAATCAGGCGGTATGAAGAAGTTTATGTAATTTTGTGGATAACGTAATTTTATTTAGTTCAAAAAATTAAATAAAAAAAATATATCAGAAAGTATAACATGGCGAATATAGCGAATGCTTATAATGAAGCGTTAAAACAACGACAACTATATGACCATTATGCTGGTATTAGAAATGACTATTTGAACTCTTATCAACAACCCATGAGAGGCGGAATGTATGGCGCAATGAATGGAGACGGTTGGTGGGATGATTTCATGGATGGTTTCAATATGGTCATGAAACCTGTTGGCGACGTAGCTAAAACGGTAGCCCCCTTTTTACCATTAATTGGCTTGGGTGAATGTAAATGTAATGGGGACTGTGAATGTAAGGGTGATGGCTATTCAGGTGGAACACGCGCTGGATATAATGATGATGGAAGCCGGATAAGATATGAAGACCCACTGGATAGAAATGAGTATATATGCTCACTTCCATATTCTGATAAATGTAATGGTAGAATACTAACTAAAAAAGCACTTAAATATTCTGTTGATAGAGACGAAGTTCCAAGTGGTAGAAAACTGATAAAAGGCTCTGGAATGTCTGGCGGGGATGAAATAAGCGATACCGATATGATGGAAATGAAAAACATTGGCTTACCGCAAAGATACGCCCAGTATTTTCTTGGGGGGCGTCATCCATCAAGTGTTCCAGCCCGTGAGCGCCGGATGTTAATTGGTAAAGCAATGGCGGATGCTAAATTACAAGATGAGCTAAGAATGCTAATGAAAGCCCGAAAAGGAGCAGGAATGAGCGGAGGAGATTTCGACTGGAGTTCTTTGCTATCGTTCGCCCCGCTCTTGCTTGGTTTAGGCGAACATGATGGCGATGAAGTATATGCTGATATGATGGGAGAAGGTTTCTGGGATGACGTAGGCGACTTTTTCAAAGAACTACCCAGCAAAATTGAGGAAGGAGTAAGCAAGGCTTTTGATTTCACTAAATCAGGAATAGAAAAAGTTGGTCAATTAGCAGAAGCGGGAAAGCCCCTAATAGATGCTTATACCGCATTATCAGGAACTAAGAAGGGAGATAAAAAAGATGGTGGAGCTATGACATATGAGCAGAATATGAACATGGCGGATGCTATGGGCGATATTTTCAGTGGAATGGGATACTCAGGCGGGGCTGATGAAGAAAACCGCCCACGTGTTCCTTCGAAAAACCCATTAAATTTAGACGCCCCAGTAGGTATGCCCAATAAAAAGCCCTTGCTTGGTTCAAATAGCGCAGTTCAAATTTACAAAGGCGGGGATAGTTGTGTGAATGCGCCCTATGTTTGCGATGACACAAGAATACCTATTAACTTACAAAACCGCCCAACTAAGGAATATTTAGCAATGACCGGAAATGGTATGAGCGGGGGGGATTGGTGGGATGACTTCACGTCAGGGCTCTCCAGCGTGTTAGGACCAATAGGCGATGTTGCGAAAGTAGTAGCCCCATTTTTAGGCGAAGGACAGAGCGGAGGCGCTGATGACTGTCCAACAAGAGCAATAGGCTCAGGCGTTTCTGGTGGAAGAAAACAAAGCTCATGGATTCAACATGTCAAAGCTTACGCTAAGCAACATAACATGAAATATAATGAAGCTCTTAAAAAAGCTGGTGCTACTTACCGAAAATGATAATGTTTTAAATTTTATTTCCATTATAATATTATTATGGAAGTATTAAAGAAAATAATGGAGGGGAGCCTTTCAAACTCACAAAGGGACCGCTCATATGCTCTATTAAAGAGCAAATACCCCCCTTACAGTGTTGAAAGAAACCGATTGAATAATGCTGATAAATATTTTGGAGAACGTGTTTTTAATCTGGAAAAAGCACAAGCCCAAGCTTATAATTCCAGTCAAATGCCACCAGATTTAGAAACAAAAGGAAAATTATATAAAGCCCAATCTTACGCCAACCCATTGATGGGCTCACTAAGGGGTAAGCTTCAATTAGCTGAACAACTAACAGCGCAGGTAGAATTTGCGAGGGCTGAAACAGCAAGAGGAAAACAGACAAGCGCGGGAGCAGTTATTTTAACGCCAGACCTATTAAAAAATAATTACTTTGGAACGAAAGAAGTAGTAAATGAATTTAATGAATTTCAGAATTATTTAAAGAATTATGGAGGAGCCTTAACTTCAACAGACCAAGAAAACTTAGACCAGTTATTTCAAGGAATTCTTGTGCCTATTCTTCAACAGCTTCAACAAGTATGGACTACTTATGCCAATTTTTGGAATACTCTTCCAAACTTTAACAATAGACCACAAGAAATAATAAAGGATGCCGTCAAAAAATTAGTAAAGAAATGCTGGACTATTTATAATGTTATGTTTCAATTACTTTCAACATTCCAATTTAGACCAATGACCGCTGACGATATTGAGCTTTACCAAAGAGACAACCCAGTGGATGCGGATATTCTTGCCGGTTTTCCATCAAAAATGCCACAGCCTAATTTACCAATTCCCCTTCCCCCAACTCAACAACCAACAGTCCAGCCGGTTCCGGCGCCGGTTCCAGCGCCTATTCCACAGCCCCCCATTCCACGAGTAAGCAATATTAAAATGCCAAGCGATACTTTCATTGCTACACTTCCACAAGCCCCAGCCGGAGCAGTAGATACAAGCGGAGCCGTTGTAAGTCAAAAAAATTATTTTTTTCTTCTTGCTTATAAATGGACTATCAATGAAGAGGAATTCCTTGTGAGACAGCAAATTCCAAGATACGAGCAAGGAATAGCACAAGATAAGCAGACATTACAGCGTTTAACTACGGATTTGAACGCAATACAACAAGCAGGAAGGGGGGACCCACGAGAGGCGCAATTGGTTCAAGACATTGCGACTTTAAAAACTGATATACAAGCGAACGAAGCACAACTCAAAGAATTAAATAAAAGAAAGGTAAAACTATTTACAGCTCAGGAACTAATTGTGGAATATTTGCGCGAAGTTGCTAAAATTCCAACAAACGCAGAGGGTAATATTACTGACAGATACATGGCGCAAATACCAAACCGAGATTTACGAGCTTTTCAAGGAAGAAATGAGGATATATTAAAAGATGCTGTTGGGCTTGTTGGTTATGGAATGAGTGGTGGTCAATATTTGAGCAGGGAAGAAGACCATGATGACCATATACCAATCCATACATCAGAGTTTGAAATGAAAAGGCGGATGTCTGACAGAGCAAGAGGCGATAAACGCGTTGTATTACAGGACCAATTGATTCCATACAGACAGTTAATTTTCCCAGATGAAGCGGAATTTAACCCAAAATTTGAGCTATTGAAGCGCGGATATAAGGCGAATGATACAGTTATGGAACCAGACAGAGACATGAAGAGTGCCGTTGTTCCAATTGAAAGCGGACCTTATTTAGCTTCTGGTATCATTGATAATGAAAACGAAACAGCATTTAAACAAAGATTCGGGCTTCCATATTCCCAACATGCGAGACGAACAGATGACCGCCCAATTGTAGCGGAACATAAGCGCCCATTTGGAGGGTTCTTTGATATTGATGGAAATGATGAGTTTAATACGGTTAAACAGTATGAGGAACTATTTAAACCAGTAGAACATTTTAAAGTAGAAGAAGAACCGGATGATATATTGGAACATCCAGATGAATTTAAGAAAAAGATTGAAACATATAGATTTAATACGGGACGGCTAAAAAATAAGCCTTCTTTTATGAAGTCTTAGACTTTACAATTTACGCTTACTTTTCTGATGTAATTTTTAATATCTCTTAAAAATTTCATCTCTTGCTCATAGTCTATTTTTCCGGCTTTGATAAGTGATTCCATACGCTTAAAATTGCTCATAAATTTATTGTAGTCTTTTTGCGCATCCAAGCGTTCTCTATTTAGAGAATTATAAGTATTTGTGATGTTATTTAAACGTATTCCAAGCCTTCTGAATTCCAATTTTAAACCATCTAAACGCTTCTTTTTTAAAATGACTGTATCATTCTGGGAAGATACTAATTTAAGTGCGTTTTGATGTTCTAATGTAAGACTATTTGCGATATCATCCACAAACTTTTCAACTTTTTTTCCAGATAGTGGTTGCTCTTTGGATACCGAGGGTATGGAATAGACAGAAACAAATAAAAGGGACGCAAGAAATAAACATAACTTCATATTCTTATTTAGAATATAAAAAAATTATTTTATTTTATTAATTATATTATGAGTCTTCCTCCAACTGCTCTTTTTCCAAACACAGGAATTGCTTACAATGAACTGCACACATGCTATTATTCCGTTGAGGGTCTTGTATCCAATGGGTTTGATGTTATCGGAAAAGCCGTGCCTTTTGATGCTGGGACTGGAACAAACGCAACAGGTCTTTTTATACAAATGGGGCGAGAAGTAGGGTTAAAACCCAACCGCACTGTTCCCGCAGGGGCTACTAACCCACAAGTGGGCGCTCTTGTGAATACTTCCACAATACCCGTTTATGTTTCCGGTGTTGCCACTGTTAATTCTGATGGGGACTTTCTTGCTTGTAATGTTAGGGTAATACGCCAAAGAGCCGGACAAGCAATTACTGCTAACGATATCCTTGCTTTCACTCAGGTTCTTACAGGTTTGACAGCGAGAGCAATTAGTGTGCCTTTCACTGGGTTTTTACAACCAAACGACAGCCTTCTCATCACTTTTAGCGATGCCCAGACTGCTGGTGTAAATTTTAATGTTGAATTATTTGGTATGAGAGCCACACACGTATATGGTCCATTAAACTCTGTCCAAGCCTCATATATTCCAGCATAAATACAGAATGTAAATTTAAATTTTAAAATTACATTTCAATTGGTTCATTTTCAACTGGAACAACAACCACATCCAAATTTTCCCGCTCTATTGGTGGCGTTCTTGGTGGTTGGTTTGGTAAATCACAAATACGAATTGGGCTCAATCCATTTAGAATGTTTGGAAGATGAACAATGCCCCGATATTTTTTGAACTTTTCAGCATATTTATCAATCACAGGCGTGTCAATCATTGGACTTATTTCGGCTAAATTTTTAAGGTCTCTTTTTATAACTTGTAAAGCGTCATTGGGCGGTATTCTTCCATTGGTTCTACTTAGCGCAAGTTCAAGCGCAATGCTTTTATTTATCTGAGAATATTGTAGGCTTACCAGTTTATGCGTAGATGCTCTGGCTTGTAGCGTAAAATAACTATCCACGCTTTTAGCTACCCCTATCAGGATACTTATACAACCAAGAAGAATATTCATCTTATCCCATCCAACATCGAGGGCTGTTGTGAATCCCACAATGGAACTAAGCACAATAATAGGAACATTAATGAAGTTCGAGCGTTTTTGGTATATCTCATAACTCTCTCTGTGAAGTATGGACAAGCATTCGGCTTCTTCCCCAGCGTCTCTAAGTATCTTTTCGAGGTCATCAGTGTATTCAGTAATATCCATATTAAAATAAGAATAGAAAGTTTATAAATAAATTTGTGAATCTTACGCTGGATGAATTCTAAATATTCCATAAACATAAAGTAGTATAGAAAATAAAACGGCGGGTAAGCCTCAGGTAAGGTAGGTAAGCCTAAAAAAACAAGTTTTTGAAAAATTCGTTTCATGGGAAGACTTTGTTTTTTAGGCTTACCTACCTTACCCGAGGCTTACCCGACCCCGCTTATCTTATATTTACTAAATATAATATGTAAATATTATATAAAATATTTGTTAGTCTTCTTTTATATCGTATATTTTACATAAAAACACGAAAAACCTAAAAAAACCTAATAAATCTATATATATAAGTAAAAATTTTAAAATTTTTACGCTATAATTTAGATTTCAATAAAATATTCTTATTATTTTTATATTATAATAAGAATTAGTCTTATTTTTATCTATATATGATAATATTATTTAGTATATTATATATAAGATAAGCCTATGGGAATGCACTTGCTGAGCATGGTATGTGATAGTCTGTCCCATTAATATTGATAATAAGTTGCTGTGTGCACGAAGCTGGTAAAGCTCCGGCTTGGGGGGTAATAGCTGGGAAAGCAAGTGGGGCTACTTGAAGACGAATCAATGCTCCAACCGCATCTGCTTTTAAAGTAATATCTGATCCACTGTTCAATTCAATTTCATTCGATGAAGTGAGTGTAATAGCCGTTCCTCCAATATCAATATTTTGCCCAGCTCCGGCTACTATATTAAATTGCGCACCCGCTGGTCCAGTGATAGCGTTTCCTGTTCCAAATGTTAAATCTCCCAATCCAGTAATTGCTACATTATTCGCATCGGCGCCATTTGCTAATGTTTGCGCAAGGGTTCCAGTTGTAGCGTTAGCCCATTTCATTCCAAGGGCTTCTGCGCTATCCGCAATCAGAACAGTATTATTTGCTCCTACCGCTAATGGTTCCATTTCGTTTGCGGTTCCATTTCCAACTAAAAGCTTCCCCTTAACCACATCTGTATTGAAACCAATGATGGGGTCAATTGCCGTGCCTACATTGACAAGTCCGTCCTTTACACCTACTGAATCTACGGAGCCTCCTTGTCCATTCAATAATGCGGGAAAAATTTTTTTGGTTGAAGGGTCAATAATTCCAGAAACACTCATAATATATTTTATAAAATATTTTTATTTTTTTTCAATTTTTAAACCTAACAAGAACAATACCACTCCCTCCTGCGAATCCGTCATTATTCACGCCTCCACCTCCTCCACCACCAGTATTAGCACTTCCTATTGCTCCTCTATTGCCCCCACCACCAGCACCTCCTGTTCCTCCCGAAGCACCGCCTCCACCTCCTCCACCAGAATATCTTGTAGTCCCCGCAACTTCACCGCGAAAAGAAGAAGCGTCATAGCCAATACCTCCATTTCCTCCAACAGTTCCAGAACCGTCCGTCCCAACACCTCCTCCTCCTCCTCCTCCTCCTCCAGCGTTATTATCAACTTGAACTCCATTTCCTCCACGGTTTCCAATACCTCCTCCAATAGCTTTTCCAAAAGCATTAATACAGTAATTAGCATTTCCCGTTCCTAATCCACCTCCTCCACAACCCCCAGCATAAGGTGGGAATCTGTCCCCAGCACTCGTATAATTACCTCCTCCTTGACCTCCTCCCGCCGAAGCCCATGTAAGACCGCCGGAAGTAATGGATGACGGGTCCCCAGCAATACCTATTCTACCATTCGCACCATTACCCACAGTAATTGTAGCATTTGCTGATAAATACGCTTGTGATAAAAGAATACCACCGCCACCTCCTCCTCCACCATATTGTGCTCCACTATTAGCATAGCCCCCATTTCCACCTCCCGCTACAATTAGGAAATCAAACAGTCCAGCCTTTGAGACGGTTAGAGTAGAAGAAGATGCAGTAAATGTCAATAAAGTATAAGATTCACCACCAACTGTTATCGTTGAAGATGACCCACCAGTAGCAACGCCATAGCCTACTACATTAGCGAAAAAAAAAAAATTAGTCCCTGAGTCCGCCACCAAAGTTCCTGACTGGTTTTGTGCTAAAACTAACCCATTCGCATTATTAATAGTAATTCCAGCACCTGCTGTTATTGTTGTGCTTCCAGCACCTTTATTTACAAAATAAACGGTATCATTTGCTGTAAAAATTCCAGTATTTACCGTAATCGTTGTGCTTCCAGCATTATCCATAACAATTCTTTTATTATTATCGGAAGAAACCAATACATAATTTGCGGATTGGTTATTCAAAGGAAAATTAAAAGTATCAACGTAATTTTTTGTTGCGCAATCTTGACTGGATGACGGGTCCTCAACACTATTGATTCGCTTGGAATTCATATTTAAGTCATAAAACGCCATTTATATATTTAATAAATAAATAAATTATTCAATAATACTCAATCCATACATATCCAGAGCCCCCTGCTTTTGTCCCTTGCCCTCCTGCTCCAACAACAACCGCAATACTTGACCCTGCTACAACATCCGCTCCTGATACAACTTCCGCACCATCACCACCTCTCAATACTGGAGTTATAGTTCCAAAACCATTACCTCCATATATAAAACCACCTTGTCCTGAATTCGTTGCTCCTGCTGTTCCTTGCGGACTTTCAATATATACTGGACCTCCAGAGGCTCCACCTGTTGCTGTTATAGTTCCGCTTGTAAATGCTACCGAACTATCACCACCATTCGTCGTTGTTGGACTGCCTATTGAAGTGCTCACCCCACCTCCTCCTGCTCTTATATGTGCCACTGCGTAAGTTGCTCCTGCTGGAACAGTCCAATTTCCCGATGCCGTAAATTTCTCAACTTTCACCTGTTTCATATATCCACTTAATATATTATCTATATAATTTTTTGTTGCAACATCTTGACTTGATGAAGGGTCCTGAACGCTATTAATACGCTTAGAATTCATATTTAAGTCATAAAACGCCATTTATATATTTAATAAATAAATAAATTAATCAATTTTAGAGAGAATGATAGGAAAAAGATAGCCAAAATTCATCACTTGTTGTCCAAGTGAATGGGGTTGTAGCGTTTATTTGCGCAACTACTTGATAATTTCCAGACGAATAAAATGGGCGCAGTTCAACTGTTGAGACTCCAGAATATGAACAAAAACCATATACCGTTTGCGGGGCTGACGCATCGCGCATTGTTAAATAACCAGTTAAAGCAGTGCCAATACCGGAATTTATATTTGAAAAATTAGCATTTACTGGTAAATTTGTAATTGAAACTCCACCACTTATACTGCTCGTGGCTCCAAAAACAAAACTGACATAAACTGTGGTAAGCTTTCCAATTGTAATATATCTCGCGTTTAATGTTCCATTTCCAACTGTCAAATTTGTAAAAGTAGGCGTCCATGATGTCCATGAACTTGGTGGGGCTGAATTATCTACATAAATTTTTGTTGCTACATCTTGATTTGCTGTGGGGTCTAAGCAATTGACAATTTTTAAATTTCCCATATCAATTTGGGTGGTTATAGGCGAAGATAAAGCAACAGTAGGGGCTGTGGAAGTTCCACCAATTGTAATGTTCGAACCAGCGCTAACAGAGCCAACTTTTCCATCTACATAAATTTTTGTTGCTACATCTTGATTTCCTGTGGGGTCTAA
>Ga0172367_10002113_pt1 | contig 27718 bp, 22 predicted proteins | sample Lak10m_FD_114542 | JGI IMG/M metagenome (GOLD analysis project Ga0172367, IMG submission 114542) | Freshwater microbial communities from Kabuno Bay, South-Kivu, Congo - kab_022012_10m | ecosystem: Environmental > Aquatic > Freshwater > Lake | place: Democratic Republic of the Congo: South-Kivu...
ACCACATCGCCGAGGCTGGGGCCAATCCCATTTCCCAGCTGGCCTTCACCCTGGCCAACGGCTTCACCTATGTGGAATACTACCTGAGCCGTGGCATGAAGGTGGACGACTTCGCGCCCAACCTCAGCTTTTTCTTCAGCAATGGGCTGGATCCCGAGTACAGCGTCATTGGCCGCGTGGCCCGGCGCATCTGGGCGGTGGCCATGCGCGATGTGTATCACGCCGGCGAGCGCAGCCAAAAGCTCAAGTACCACATCCAGACCAGCGGCCGCAGCCTGCACGCCCAGGAGATGGACTTCAATGACATCCGCACCACGCTGCAGGCGCTGCTGGCCATCTACGACAACTGCAACAGCCTGCACACCAACGCTTACGACGAGGCGGTGACCACTCCCACCGAAGAGAGCGTGCGGCGTGCGCTGGCCATCCAGCTCATAGTCAACCACGAATTCGGCGTGACGAAGAACGAGAATCCGCTGCAGGGCTCCTTCATCATGGAAGAGTTGACGGAGCTGGTGGAAGAGGCGGTGCTGTCGGAGTTCGTTCGTCTCAGTGAACGCGGTGGTGTGCTGGGGGCGATGGAGACCCAGTATCAGCGCAGCCGCATCCAGGAAGAGTCCATGCTCTACGAGCTGAAGAAACAGTCGGGCGAACTGCCCATCATGGGCGTGAACACCTTCCTGCGGCCGGGTGGATCCGATGTGCCGGAGCACCTGGAACTGGCGCGGGCCACGGACGAGGAGAAGCAGCTGCAGGTCAGCCGTCTGCGGGAGTTTCAGGCGCGGCATGCCGCGCAATCACCGCAAGCCCTTGCGCGCTTGCGGCAGGTGGCGGCTGAGGGCGGCAACCTCTTCGCGGAGTTGATGGAGACCGTGAGGGTCGCCAGCCTGGGGCAGATCACACGCACGCTATTCGAGGTGGGTGGGCAGTACCGGCGGAACATGTAGAAGGATGCGCGTTGTCCGTAGGGACACGACATGTCGTGTCCCTACGCCAATCTGGAGTCTCCATGCCTGACTTTCGCCCTCTTGGCTCCTTCTCCCCCCTCCTGCGATCGCTCAGCCTTGCGCTTCCTCCACTCTCCGCGCCCATCCTCCTGCGCACCATCCCAAGTCCCTGGGGGCCCCTCCTGGCGGGGGCCGTGGAGGAGGGCCTCTGTCTGTTGGAGTTCGAGGGGCGCAAGGCGCTGGAGCGCCAGCTGTCCACGCTGTCCCGCCTGCAGGGCGCCGGCTTCGCCTGTGGAACCAGCGCACACCTTGAGCATGTGGAGCATGAACTGCTCCTCTACTTCGCTGGACAGCTCAAGACCTTCTCTGTGCCCTTGGTGCTGCCCGGCACTCCGTTTCAGCAGCGGGTGTGGGCCGAGCTCCTGCGCATACCCCATGGCCAGACCATCAGTTATGGCGAACTGGCCACCCGACTTGGACAACCCACCGCCGCCCGGGCAGTGGCGGGAGCCAACAGCCGGAATCGCGTGGGCATCCTCGTGCCCTGCCACAGGGTGATTGGCATGGGTGGCGGTCTTGGTGGTTACGGCGGCGGCCTGCCGCGCAAGCAAGGCTTGCTGCAACTGGAAGGTGTCCTTCACCCCTAAGGGCGCACCAGCACGGTGGGCGTCTCATAGAGTGAGGCGTCGAGAAGGTGGCGCTCAAGAAAATCCGCCATGTCGTTGCGAGAGCCAGTGAAGACCCAGCGATCATTGCTGCGATCCAGCGGTGGATGATCCACGCCCGTCAGCAGGCTGTCCAGCGCGGGGGCCTTCAGCGAAGCCAACCGCAGCGTGTCGCCGCCCAGTTCCCAGCGATGCAAACCGTGCAGGGGCAGGAGGTACCACGCCGCCACTCCCGAGCCGCAGCTTCCGTCCGCCGGCGTCAAGTCCAGGAAGTGCTCGCCGCCGGAGAGGAAGGATGCGCCATTGAAGCGGGCCAGCTCCTTGTCTGCCTGGTAGAGAACGGATAACGAGTCGCCTTCCTGGGTGAAGACCCAGGTGGCGTTGTTCTCCGCGTCCTTCCACACGCCCAGCAAAGCGGGGTCCGCCTTGCCCTCACCGGCCCGGTGCCAGGGGTGGATGGAGTAGACGCAGCCAGTCGCTACCAACAACAGGCAGCTGAACCCGCCTTTCAGCTTGCGGATGAGGCCAGTCTTCCTTTGGTTGGACACATGCGACACCATTTGCTTTTCCTCCTCTTGACACTTGCCTGCACGGGAAGCGGCTTCCAGGTTCTGGCCGCGCCGGCCCTCAAGGGCGACACGGCACTGGCACGCTACGAACAGGCGGTGGCCGATTTCGACGCCAAACGGCGGGATCGCGCGCGCAAGGGTTTCGAGAGCCTCCTGCAAGATCCCGGCCTCCCCGCCGACCTGCAGGACAACTGCTACTACTGGCTTGGGGAATCCCACTATGCCCGCGGAGCCTGGCAGGACGCCCTGGGTTGTTTCCTAAAAGTGCTGGAGCACGAGCTGAGCAACAAGGAAGAGGATGCCCGCCTGAAACTGGCCCTGTGCTGGCAGAACCTGGGCGAGCGCGACCGCGCCTGCGCCGAGGCCCGCGCCCTCTTGGGCCGCTTCCCTGGCAGCGATGCCGCTCCCCGCGCCAAACGCCTGCTGGAGCGTTGTCCCTCCCGTGACTGAACACCCGGCAGGCGACATGCGACCAGGCCTGAAGGGCCGCTCCACAACGGGCTTCCGTCCGGTCCGGCTGCTCTTGCCCTTCATCCTGTGCGTGGTTCTGCTGCTGGCCTGGCCGGCCCTGCGTTCCCGCAGCAGCGCTTCCAATGGCACGCCTCCCCTCATGCCTCAGGCCCCCATTGGTCCCCTGCTGGCTGAAGACACGCGCTTCACCTCGGGCTTCGGCGAAGTGCGCAGCCTGCGCCTCCACGCCGGAATTGATTACAGCACCAAGCGCGAAAGGGGCATGCCTGTGTTGGCTCCCGCCGGCGGCTGGATATCGCGCCTGGCCGCCGACTACTCGGGCTACGGCCTGCAGCTCGTGCTCACGGACAGCTTGGGTCGGCGACACCTCTTCGCCCACCTGAGCGCCTTCCGGGACGACTTGGCCGCGCGCCTGGAGCAGGCACGCCAGGACAGTGGACGCTACGCCCATGTGCTCGACTTTCCACCTGGCGAGTTCCCTGTGCACCTGGGTGAGGTCATCGCCCTGAGTGGCGACACGGGAAACGGCCCGCCGCACCTCCACTATGAGTTGCGCGCCGCGCATCAGGACATCTGTTTCAACCCCCGCCGCCACGGACTGCGCGTGCCGGATGCCCTGCCCCCGCACCTTGAGGGCCTGGCCCTGCTTCCCCTCGCGGCGGGCGCCCGGGTTGGGGGGCGCCTTCTGCCATGGCGTCTTGCCCCGGTTCTGGAGGGCGAGAATCGCTGGCGTGTGGCCGACACCCTGGAGTGCGAGGGCCCCCTTGGATTTGCCCTGCACGCCTGGGATCGCCTGCCCGACAATGGCGCACGGCCCATGCCCTGGCAGGTGGTGGTGGTGGAGGGCGCGGACACGCTTTTCCGCCTGAGTCTGGACGCCTTCCCCCTGGCCTGGAACGACCACAGCGGTCGCGTGTACCAGCGCTGGCTGCAACAGGTGACGGGAGATCCCTGGCTGAGGCTGTGGGCCAGCGAGGGCCCGCTGGATGTGTGGAGCGGACCTGTGGACGGGCAGGGCTGGCGGGGCCGCCTGGAGCCGGATGCGCAGCGTCGTCTGCGCCAGATCCAGCTGCTGGTGCGGGACGAGAATGAGAATCTGAGCCGTGTGGATGTGGTGCTGCGCCATCTGCCGCAGCCCGCCGCCTCCCCCGTTTTCGCTACACCGGACAGCGCGGAGGTGGCGGAACTGAAGCCCTCGGCGTCCACGAAAGCGCCCGTTCGGAAGGCCACCCGACGCAAGGGAAAAAGCCGCAGGAAGCGCCCAGCGCCGCCCCCGCCCGATCCCGAGTGGAGCCGCTTCACCCTGCCCGATGGTCTGCACCTGCGTTTGGCGCCGCTTCCCGCAACGGCGGCAACGCTTGTGCCGGTGCTGACGGGTGATGGCGACACCCTGGCGGTGTGGGGCCACTTGCGCGCCAAAGGCTGGGAGTGGGTCCTGCCCCGCCGCCTGGGCAGCCCGGTTGAAGTGCGTGTGGTCAATCTGCCGGAGGCGCCCGCCCTGCGTCTCCACGGCCAGTGGCTGGATCCTGGGCGCGAGCAGGTATGGCGCGACGCCGGCCTTGGCCCGGCTCTGGTGATCTACAGCGATCGCCACACGGTGGAATCTCCCGCCTTCATGAGTTTCCGGCGCTCCAGCCAGGGCCGCGTCTTCACACTGGGGCCCGTGGACCTTTCCCTGGAGAAGGATCTGGAGCTGGAGATCAGCCTCGCCGCCTTTCCCGAGGACCAGCGCGATGCCGTGGCCCTCTTCCAGGCTGGGGCCGCGGGTGGGCCCGTGGCCCTGGTGGGGGGAGAGCGGGACGGGGACATCCTGCGCGTGAAAGTGGGCAAGCCGGGCAGCTACACCCTGCACGCCGATCGCAGCGGCCCTGGCATCAATCTGCGCAAGCCCGTTCCCATCAAGATGAAGCGCAAGGGAAGGGGGCGCCGCGCCCGCTGGCGCACGGTGCGGCCCGAGCACTACAGCCAGGACGCCGTGCTGGTGTGGGAAGTGGGCGGCGATCCCTCGGGCATTGCCGATGTGGAGCTGCGCCTGGGTGGGCAGCGCTTCTACCCGGCCTATGAGCCCGACACCCACCTGGCGCGCTTTGCCTTGAACGGAATCCTGCCCACCGGCCGCCACGAACTGGAGCTTCGTGTCCGCGACCGCCTGGGCAACCAAAGCTTCGATTCCACCACCATCCGCGTCCAATAAGAAGGTAGAGGAAGGCCCTTCCACGGGCCGCGACGGCTTGACTCTGCGGACTGGGCGCCTATATTGTCAAAGTGCTAACAGTTTAGGTTCTGAACCTGATGTGGAAACGGCCCGATTGGTTCAGCAGCGAGACCTGCTTTTGACGCAAGGGGTGTTCCTGTCAGCGCAAGACCTTGACTGTGAAAACGAAGAGCCTCTTCGACGGCATGTCGGGCCATGGATGGCTGTGTCAAGGACATAACATCAGGATCGTGTCATGACCACTACCGCACCCCCACGGGCGATCTGGCGCAGCCTGCTGCTGGCGGCCACGCTGCTCGCCCTGCAGCTGGGTTGTGAGCGCATTGATCCGGTGACGGCGGATCCGGCCTCCTCGGCGGAGGCCATCACCCTCACCTGCGAGAGTTGCCACACTTCCCAGAACTACCTGCGCCTGCTGGCGGTGGAAGAAGCCGCAAGCGAAAGCGCGGGGGGTGGCTGAGGCGGCGCCGTGGCTCCGTTGGAGCCTTATGAGAAAGTCTACATCGAGGCCGGCAGTTACGCGGAGATCGATCCCAACCACGCTGCGATGGGCTGCGTGACCTGCCACGGCGGCACGGAAACCGTTGTGGCCGCAAGCGGCGCGCGGGATGATCTATGGGTGGCCATGGCGGCGGCCCATGAATTCGAGGTGCGCTACACCACCAATGGCCGGGTGATTCGCGAAAAACCCGCCGTGAAGGGCATTGTGCGCGATCCCTCCACCCAGCCCGAACTCAACTGCAACGGCACGGGCTGCCATGCCCAGATCGTGGACCTGCACGCCACTTCCATGCACAGCCAGCTGTGGGGGGAGAAGGCCAAGATCGCCCTTCGTGCCGGCTACGAGAGCTGGGAGGACTGCCCTGAGCTGATCAAGGATGGCCACGCGCGGGAATGTTCCAGCTGCCACGCCACCTGTGGGCAGTGCCATGTCTCGCGCCCCACTTCCGTGAAAGGCGGCTTGCTGGACAGCCACCGCTTCCAGCGCACGCCGGACATCGAGAACAACTGCACCGCCTGCCATGGCAGTCGCGTGGGCAACGACTACAACGGCCACCACGAGGGCAACCGTCCCGATGTGCACGCGGAACAGGGTTTCGACTGCTTCTTCTGCCACCAGGAGAACCTGCACGGGGACGGCCGCACGGACTACACCTCGCGCTATGAGGTCGAGGGCATGCCGCGCTGCACCAATTGCCACAATCTGCAGGCGGAGGACAACCTCTACCACGCCTACCATTGGCCGGGCGACGGCGCCATCGAGGAGGGCCTGGCCTGCACCGTGTGCCACAGCCAGCCCTACACCAACTGCCTCAACTGCCACTCCGGCGGCGTGTGGAACAGCGGTGAACCGGAAGGCTACTCCGAGTACACCGACTTCCGCATCGGCCGCAACACGGGCAATGTCTCCACCCATCCGGTGGAGCACGAGGAGTGGGTCACCGTGCGGCACATTCCGGTGATCAAGGACGGCTTCCGCGAGTGGGGATGGCCCAGCCTCCAGAACTGGTCGTCCTTCCCCACCTGGGAATACTCCAGCCCCCACAACATCCAGCGCTTCACGCCCCAGACGGCCGTGGCACTCTCCAACCCCGCCTACAGCATGGCGGACTGCTGGATGAGCTGCCATGTGCAGGGTCCCCACGAGGAAGCCAACGCCAGGCGCTTCCTGTGGCTGAGCCACCTGGACAGCCTGAAGACATCGGTCACCGGGCTGGAGGATCCCGACGAGTATGTGCGCGCCAACCGCAGCGTTGCGGTGGACGATAGCATCACGAGGTATTGGAACCGGCATTGACAGGTGAAACGGGTCGGGTCACGGGGTCTGGGAGGGCCCGGTGGCCACAGCGCGTGAAACCAACGGGTCAGTGGACCCACAGCTTCCAAATCACAGGAGTTCGCATGAAGTTCCAAAAGCTCGCCTTGGCCATGTCCGTGGCGCTCACCCTATCCGTCTTCACCGGCTGCTCCGAGGACGACGACGACGACAACACCACACCTGTGGACGAGTTCGCGCTGATGACCGGGATCACCGACACCAGCTTCGCCGGCTGGACCACGAGTTGGATCCAGGGTGCGGATTATGTCCACACCAATCTGGCCAACCTCTATGTGGTGGATCTGCGCAGCGCCACCGACTACGCCGCCGGCCACATTCCGGGCGCCCACAACGCCACGCTGACCACCATGGCCGACAACATCGCCACCAACAACACCACCGATCTGCCGGTGGCGGTGGTGTGCTACACGGGCCAGACATCGGCCTTCGCCACCATGGCCCTGCGCATGCTGGGCTGGACCGACGCCTTCTCCGTGAAGTGGGGCATGGGCGGCTGGAACGACGCCCTCAACACCAGTTGGGCCACGGGCATGAGCAACGCCTATGTGGGCAACATGGTCACCACGGCCAGCCCGGCCCTGGGCACCTTCGACTTCCCCGAGCTGAACACGGGCCTCTCCGATGGCCAGGCCATTCTGGAAGCCCGCGTGAACGCCATTCTGGCGGAAGGCCTGACGCCGAACATCGTCACCGCCGCCACCGTGATGGCCACCCCCGGCGACTACCAGATCTTCAATTACTGGAGCGCCACGGACTATGCGGTGGGCCACATCGACGGCGCCTTCCAGCTGACCCCGGGCACCCTGACCACCACGGCCAACCTGTCGGCCATGGACCCGGCGGAGACCCAGGTGCTTTACTGCTACACGGGCCAGACCAGCGCTCTGGTGGGCTTCTACCTGAACGCCCTGGGCTATGACAACCTGAGCCTGAAGTTCGGCGCCAACGCCCTCTTCCACGACACCATGCCGGGCACCAAGTGGGCCGCCACAGGCTTCAACTACGAGCTGGAAACCAACTAAGTCCCTCGCGTCCGGGCCGCCCACGGGCGGCCCGGGCTCATTTTTGGAAAGGACGCTCCATGGGCCAGGGACGGATCATCATCGCGGGACTGCTGGGCGGCCTGCTCCTGATGGGCGGTTGTGCCACGGAGGAGGGCAACAGTCCGCCCTCTGTGGGTGCCATCACCGCCAGCGATGCCAATCCGGATCCCGGCGAGAGCGTCACCTTCTCCTGCGTGGCCAGCGATCCCGACGGCGATCCCCTGACCTACGCCTGGACCGCGGACGGGCTGGCCATCGGCAGTGCGGCCAGCGTCACCTGGACGGCGCCCGCCTCCGGCACGGTGGACATCGCCGTGGAAGTGAGCGACGGCGTGGACTTCACCTCGCGCACACTGGCCGTCACCGTGCGTGGCGAGTTCAACCGCCTGACGGCCATCACCGATGTGGAGTTCAGCCAGTGGGCAAGTGGCTGGATCCGCCAGGCCTCCGCCGTCTACCCCAGCCTCGCCAACTACTTCGTGGTGGACCTGCGCAGCAGCCAGGCCTTCCTTGCCGGACATATCCCCGGCGCCCAAAACGCCACCCTGGCCAATCTGGTCGCCTTCGTTGAGGCCAACAACAGCGCGGGTCTTCCCCTGCTCATCACCTGCGACACGGGACAGGTGGCGGCCTTCGCCACCATGGGCCTGCGCATGCTGGGCCACGAGGCCTACAGCCTGGGTTGGGGCATGGCGGGGTGGAACGACCAATTGGCCGGCCCCTGGAACGCGGGCATCAGCAACGACTACAGCACCGTGATGGAGGGCGGATCCGGCCCCAACCTGCAGCTCCACGACTGGCCTCAGTTGAGCACGGGGCTGACCAGTGGACAGGCCATCCTGCAGGCGCGGGTGGCGGCGGTCTTCGCCGAAGGGTTCACCCAGAACGCGGTGAACGCCTACGAGGTGATGGACAACCCGGCCTCCTTCACCATCCACAACTACTGGCTGCAGACGGATTACGAGGACCTGGGCCACATCCAGGGAGCCTACCAGCTCGAGCCTGGCACCCTCACCAGCGCCCAGGACCTGAGCGCCCTGCACCCCACGGGCACGAATGTTCTCTACTGCTGGACGGGCCAGACCAGCGCATTCGTGGGCTTCTATCTCAACGCGCTGGGCTACGACCTGCTCAGCCTGCGCTTCGGCGCCAACGCCCTCATGCACGACGACCTGCCGCCGACCAGCCCCAACCGCTGGGAAGAGCAGGGTGCTTCCTATCCGCTGGAGTAGCTGGGGCATGAAGGAAGGAAGGACGGCCTCCGTGACGCACTTTCGCCTCGCAAGGGGACGCGCGGGCGCCAGCCTGATGGCCCTGCTCTTGCTGGCCCAACTGGGTGCGGCCCCCGTGGACAAGCACGCCGATTGCGCCAAGCCCGCTTGCGGCCTGTGCAAGCCCGTCGTTCCCATCCGGCCCGCCGCCCCCGCGCCCGCACCGCCCACATCGCACCAGGTGACCCTGCCGGGCAAGGAGAATCCCCACGGCCGGGCCACGCGCTGCGGCGATTGCCATCAGTCCGGGCAGTCCGCCGTGGCGGGCAGTTTCCGGGTGGAAGCCTGCACCGAGTGCCACGATCCCAAGGCCCATCTGCGGGAAATCCATCCAACAGACTTCTCCGCCACCAGCGCCAAGGCTCCCACCTTCGCGGGCGCACCGCTGAAAGACGGTCGCAGCACCTGTCTCACCTGCCACGCCATCAACTGCGATGACGCCACCAACTACCGCGTGGCGCGGGAGAACCGCAGCATGCTGCGCGGTGGACCCTGGCCCCGGGAGACGGACTTCTGCTACCAGTGCCACACGCGGGAACTCTACAAGCAGACCTATCCCCACGGATCCGCCGGCGAAACCAGCACCTGCTGGTACTGCCACAGCGCGGGCCAGGACGGCGAGGCTTCCACGCCTGGCACGGCCCTGCAACTTCCCCAGGGCGAGCTGTGCCTGAAGTGCCACAAGGATGTGAAGCATGAGCGCGAGCATGTGGGGCGCTCGGTGCTGCACAACCGGCTGAAGATGAACACCGCCGCCTCGCTGGAGCGCTTCCAGGCCGAGAGTGGCGTGATCCTGCCCCTGGGCCCCGACGGCACGGTGGGCTGCGCCACCTGCCACAGTCCAAACCCCGCGTGCTCGGGTGGAGGCGCCCCGGCGTCCAAGCTCCTGCGTGCGGCCAAAGAGCGGATCTGCTATGCCTGTCACGACCTGTAGGAAGGCCATGGCCTGCCTGGCCCGCGGATTGCTCCCGGTGCTGCTCGCCCTCTTGACCGCGGCATCGGCCACGGCCAATCCCCGGCTGGCGGACTCGGAGAATTGCGAGCTCTGTCACGGTCTGCCTTTGCTGTCCCGCCACGAGGAGGGCGGGCGTTTCCGTCTCTACGAGGTGAGCGCCGAGACGGTGATGCACTCCTCCCACAAGGATGTGGGCTGCCGGGATTGCCACGCGGACATCGAGGCCTTTCCCCATCCGGCCCAGGTGCAGAAGGTGGACTGCGGCAAGACCTGCCATGTGAACCGTCCCTTCGAGCTGACGGTCTTCTCCCACCGGGGCGAGGTGGAAGCCCACGCCATGAGCGTGCACGGCCAGAGCCCCAAGGACGACGCCGAGAAGAACGCCGCCAAGCCCACCTGCAAGTATTGCCACGGCAGCCACCGCATGGCGGCGCCTGACCAGCGCGTGCAGGAGCAGGCCAAGCACTGCGCCAACTGCCACGACGGCAAGTCGCTGGAAGGCGTGATCCAGCACATCGACCGCCACACCTCCCATCGCAGCGCCGAGAACTCGCTGGACATCGTGCGGCTGTGCTCAAGCTGCCACGGCGACGCCACGCTGATGGAGAGCATGAATGTGAGCAGCACGCAAGTGGAAGGCTTCCAGCACCACTTCCACGGAAAGGCCATGCGCCGTGGCCTGGACGGCGTGGCCAACTGCGCCGACTGCCACACCAGCCACCTGGTGCTGCCCCAGGACGATCCGGCCTCCACCCTGGCCACGGCCAACATCCGTCAAACCTGCGGCACGACGGGATGCCACATCAGCCCCAGCCAGGAGTTCGCGCGCTCGGCCATCCACAGCAAGCCCACAATGGAGAGCAATCCCATCGTCTACCTGGTGACCTGGGGCTTCATCCTGCTCACGGGCATCACCATGGCCCTGCTCTTCAGCCACATCCTGCTCGACTTCGGCCGCTGGGTCCACGGGCGCTTCACGGGAGGAGGCCGCCATGAGAGTGAGTGACCGCATTCGCGTGGTGGGAGGCCGCCGGGAAGTCGTGCGCTTCACGCTCAGCCAGCGCCTGCAGCACATCTTCATGTTCGTGCCCTTCATCGTCCTGGTGGTGACGGGTTTCCCCATCAAGTTCCCGGACACGGCCTTCTGGTCGAATTCCATCGCCCTCTTCGGCGGCATCAACACGGTGCGCACCATCCATCGCGTGGCGGCGGTGGTGATGATCGCCGACTTCGCCATCCATGTCCTCTATGTCCTCTTCAACATCATCCGCAACCGCACGCCGCTGTCCGGCATGCACTTGCTGCCCAACCTTCAGGACGCGCGCGACATCGCCACCAACATCCGCTACTTCCTCTTCCTGAGCGAGGAGCGGCCGCGCTTCCACCGCTTCTCCTACATCGAGAAGTTTGACTACTGGGCGGTGTTCTGGGGCATGTTCATCATGGCGGGCAGCGGCCTGGTGCTGTGGTACCCCGAGCTGAGCGGCCAGTGGTTTCCCGCCGAGGTGATCCAGATCGCCTATGTGGCCCACAGCGACGAGGCCTTGCTGGCCTTCCTGGCCATCGTCATCTGGCACTTCTACAACGTGCACTTCAATCCCCGCGTGTGGCCCGCCAACAAGGTGTGGTACCGGGGCACCATGAGCGAAGAGGAGATGATGCACGAACATCCCCGCGAGATGGAGGACATCCTGGAGCAGCTGAAGCGCGGGCGTGCCCGTCGTCAGGACGACATCGTGGACGGGCCGGCCGGCCGGGACGGTGAAGCATGAGCGTGAAGACGCTGGGCCGCGTGGCCTATGGGCTCGCCGCCGTGGCGGTGGGCAGCGCCATCTCGTACTGGCTTGTGGAGATGGCCAACAGTCCGCACAAGGTGCACGAGGAGCAGGAGCAGGCCCGTCGCCACTTCACCGACCATGTGCAGCAGCTGGAAGCCTGGTTCGAGGATTTCCGCAATCAGGAGCAGCACTTCCACAACATCGAGGTGCACGGCCTGTTGCCCCTGGGACAGCAGGAAGCTTGTCTGACCTGCCACCCGCTCTTCCCGCACACCAGGGATCCCAAGCGCCGTGCCTTCTACAACCAGCACTCCCATTTCATGAGTTGCCTGGCTTGCCACCTGGACGAGGGCATGCGAGGACGCACCACGCTGGAGTGGACCTCCTTCGGAACGGAGAACTCGGTGACGGCCAAGGGCCCCTACGGCCTGGAGAGGCTGGAGAACGGCAGTCTGACCGGCCGTGAGAACTTCATCAACCGCATCGTGCCCGTGCTGACAGCGGCGGGGGGAAAGACCCTGCTCTTCACGCCCTACGACGACCAGCGCTACAAGCAGTTCCGCGCCGATGCCATGAGCGGCCTTGAGATCGACGAGCCCCAGTTTCGCGAGTTCGCCGAGGAGCATGTGGGCAAGACGCCCACCGCCTGCCTGGGGTGCCACACGCCGGAAGCCGCCTTCCCCTGGGCCGCGCTGGGCTTCAGCCAGGGGCGCATCCACGAATTGACCCACTCCGCCGCCGTGGGCATGGTGGAGAACTACGAACCCTTCCACTTCCCCATGCTGGAGGAATGATGAGCCCTCTGAGGAACCTCCTCCTGTCGCTGGGCCTGCTGCTGGCGGGTCTGGCCGGGGCCCAGGACAGCACTTTCGACCCGGAGAACTGCCTCTTCTGCCACGGCAAGCCCTGGATGGCCGTCTCCGATTCCGCCGGCGTGCGCAACTTCACCATCGACGAGGGCGTGCACAAAAGCAGCGTGCACGGCCGCTTCGCCTGCCGCCAGTGTCATGCGGACATCGACCAGGTACCCCACAAGGCGCCTGTGCAGAAGGTGAACTGCGCGGTGGCCTGCCATGTCATCGATCCCTACACCGGTGCCGACTACTCCCACCAGAAGATGGCCCAGGACCTGGCCACCAGCGTGCACGGCAAAACGGGCAAGGGCCCCTACGACCACCGCAAGCCGGTTTGCAAGGACTGCCATTTCAATTCGGTGTACTGGCAGAAGCTCCCGGACGACATGGAGCGCGCCAAGGCCAAGTGTCTCACCTGCCACGAGAACTACAACGGTCTGGACGAGGACTTCAAGCACCTGGCCCTGCACATCAGCGAGGACGAGTACTGGCGCCACCAGCAGAATTTCGAGGCCTGCATCCGCTGCCACTCGGACAACGAGCTGGTTTCCGACAGCCTGGAAGCGCTGCTCATCGACGGCACAATGGTCTCAAGCTTCCTGGAGTCCTTTCACGGCCGTGGCTTCAACTTCGGCGACAAGCGCAGCCCGGTGTGCGCCGACTGCCATGGCCACCACAACATCCTGAGCCATCAGGATGAGAAGTCCATGATCAACCCGGCCAACCTGCAGAAGACATGCAGCACCACGGGTTGCCACGACGGCGCCACGGTGTCCTTCGCCACCGCCGGCAGCATGCACAACCTCTACCAGGGGACCAAGGTGCAGGCTCTGGTGTGGGTGAAGAACATCTACATATGGATCATCCTGCTCACCCTGGGCGGCATGATGGGCCACAATGTGCTGGACTACATCGCGTATCGACGCCACCGCAAGGCCCACGCGGCCGCCCACGAGGAAAAGCCCGAAGGCGCGGTGCGCCGGGTTTTCCGCCGCCTCACCCCCGCCGAGCGCATTTCCCATGTGATCATGTTCACCAGCTTCACCCTGCTGGCCTTGACCGGTGTGATGCTGTGGATTCCGCCGGAGCGCTTCGGAACGCTGGTGCGCTGGGAATACTTCATGCCGGTGCGCGACTGGAGCCACCGCGTGGCGGCCATCCTCCTCACGCTGGTGAGTTTCTACCACCTGGGCTATGCCGTTCTCTCCAAGCGCGGCCGAGCGCTCATGTGGGCCATGCTGCCTGGGCCTTCGGACCTGGGCCTGATCAGCCACAACATCAAGTTCATGCTGGGCCTGCGGAAGGACCGTCCGGCCTTCGGCTTCTTCAACTACGGCGAAAAGATGGAGTACTGGGCATTCGCCTGGGGCTCCGTGGTCATGACAGGCACGGGCATCATTCTGTGGCTGGAGCAACTTGGCAGCAAGTTCATCGTGGATCTGGCCCGCCTGGTGCACTCGCTGGAGGCCATTCTGGCGGTGGCGGCCATTGTGGTGTGGCACTTCTGGAATGTGCACTGGAAGCCCAGCCGCTGGCCCATGAGCGAGGTGTGGATCGACGGCAAGATGGGCGAAGAGGACATGGAGGAGGAGCACGGCGCGCTGATGGAGCCCGACGCCGTGGAGAAGTACGGCCCCATTCTGGTCAACGAGGTGACGGGTGCGCCGGAGCGCCGCCGCACCACGCGCAAGGCGCTGGCCCGCACCCTGGGCTGGACCTTCCTCGCCCTCACCATCGTCACCTGCGCCGCCATGGTGTGGTCTTTCCGCCTCTACCTGGGCGTGGACGAGGGCCCGGATCCCAACGATGTGGTGGCCCAGTGGTGCAAGCGCCCGCTGGCCGACAAGGAAGCAGCGCTGGCCGATCCCAGCTATCCCCTGCGCGTCGCCCACGAGGATGTGGACTGGCGCCACCGCCGCTTCCACGACGCCCAGCCGGTGGTGACGGCCGATTCCACCCTGCGCCAGAGCGAGTGCCTGCTCTGCCACAGCGTGCTGCCGCACCAGGTGGACCGCAAGACGCGCGCCTACCTGAACCTGCACAGCCGCTTCATGACCTGCGAGTCCTGCCACGCCAAGGAGAGTGACCGCAAGGGCGCGGAGTGGTCGTGGCTGGATCTGCGGCGTCAGCCCCAGGGCGAGCCCAAGGCACCGTACAAGCTCACCGGCATGCCACCCTACACGGGGCTGGACAACTACACCAGCCTGCTGGGGCTGAAGGTGGGCGGCAAGCCGCTCTACGCGGACCTGGACAGCCCGCGCGCGCTGGAGTACCGCAAGAGCACGGCGCCCATGACCCAGGCCCGCATGAAGGACACCAAGGACCGCTTCCACGACCGCATCCAGAGCGGCGAGGGCACGGGCGCCAGCTGTGGCGAGTGCCATGTGCCCGAGGGAGGTTTGCTGGACTTCCACGCCGTGGGCTTCGACGACGAGCGTGTCCGCCAACTGCGCAGCAGCGCCATAACCGCGAGTGTGACCGACAATGAAGTCTTCTTCCTGCCGCCGGCTTATTGATCGGGGAGGTCCGGCCCTCCTGCTGCTGATTCTTCTGCTGGCGCGCGTGGCCGGTGCGGTGGAGGTGCGCATTCTGGAGGATGTGGCCGCCGGTACCTCCTTCCCCACCGACCTGGCCGTGGACGATCGCGCCAACGCCTATGTGGTGGATGGCCTGAACAAGCGCATCGTGGTGATCAGCCCCCAGGGCGCGCTGCTGCGCGAGATTCGCCACGAGGGTTTCGTGAACCCGGTGGGCAACGATATCTGGAAAGACCGCCTCTATGTGAGCGACCCGGATGCGGGGGCGATCTTCGTCACCACCCTTGATGGACGCCCCGTGCAGAGCATCCAGCTGCCCGCCAATTGCGATCCCGTGGATGTGCTGGCGCTGGAGGACAAGCTGGTGGTCAGCGACAACGACAATCACCGCCTGCTGATGATCAGCTACGACGGCGCCCTGCTTAAAGTGATTGGCCGAGGCGCCGACGAGGTCCGTCCCATGCGGCGCATGGCGGGCATGTCCCTGCCCAACGGCAAGCCCGGCGACCGCGTGGAGGAGTTCAAGTTCCCCGGTATCCTGGCCCGCCACATGGGGGGCTTCATGGTCATCGATGTGCTGGGCGGACGCATCCAGGCCTACACAAGCCTGGGCAACTTCAACCGCATGGTGGGATCCTTCGGCACAGACGGCGAGCGCCTCTACCGTCCCAAGGGCGCCTGCGCCTGCTGGAACGGAAAGGGCCTGCTCATCACGGACAGTTACCTGGGCATGATTCACGCCTACGACGAGTACGCCCAGAGCCAGGGACAGCTGATGCTGAAGGGCAAGCCGTGGCAGTTGCAGGGGCCCACGGCCATCGCGTGCTGCGGCAACGCCTGGTGGGTTGTGGACAGCCGCGCCAGCCGCATCATTCGTTTCGACATTCCCTGAGACGGTGCGCCCGGAGGGCTTCATGAAGGGTTCAGCTGACATGGTGCACATGGCACGGGGGAATGTGGCGGGATTGGGTCGGGGCTCCGGCCTCTTCCTGGCTGCCCTTGCGGCGATGCTGGTGGCGGGCCCCCTGCTCCCCGGCGGCGGCTGCGCCGCCCAGTTGCGCATGGACCGTTCAAAGGAATGTGTCATCTGCCATGTGGAGTGGGGCGAGGGCTTTGAGAAGATGGCCGCCCTGTTGCCGCCGGTGGACCATCCCGTCATGATCGATGGGCGTGAGGCCCGCGTGGCCACGCGCGACATGTGTTGGTCCTGCCACGACGGCTATGTGGGCGATTCCCGCCGCTTCTTCCAGAAGGACGACCCGCACTTCCACAAGCCCACCAATGGAGCGGCGGTGGCGGCCAGCGGCCTTCCCCTGGACAAAAAGGGCGACATCTACTGCGGCAGTTGCCACACGCCGCACATGAATCGCATGGAGCGGGAGTTCCAGTATGTGCCCTTCCTGCGCGCCGAGGCGGAGAACTCCACCCTTTGCCTGAAGTGCCACGCCGACCACGCCAGCCGGGGCACGGACCATCCCCTGCACGCCAAGCTGGCGGGGGGCCTGCCCAGGGAACTTGCCGGGCGGCATGTGTCCACATCCACGGTGGAGTGCCTCAGCTGCCACGACATGCACAGCCCGCGCAGCGCCAGGCTGGTGGAGGGCGCCGACCGCACGCAATTGTGCCGCAGTTGCCACGAGCCCAGTTTTGCCGTGCTTGAGAGCGACCACCACCTGGCCCCGGAACACGGGGATCTGCTCATCGGCAATACGCGCCGCAGTGCTGGACAGTCCGACGCCTGCGCTTCCTGTCACCTCACCCACGACGGCAACGGCCCCGCCATGTGGGCCTGGCCCCTTCCAGGCGGCCGGAGCGCGGATGTGGTGAAGAATGGCCTGGACGCCCGCTGCCTCAGTTGCCATCAGGACAAGGGCGTGGCCGGCGCCATGACATGGGTGGGCCACGGCCATCCGCTGGACCGCCCGGTGAAGGAGCAGAACCTGCGGCTGCCGCTTGACGCGGGCAGCATGAGCTGCACCACCTGCCACGATCCCCACCGTTGGAGTTCCCTTGCGGAGCACAAGCCCGGCCCGGGCAACGAGGACGGGGACGCCCTGAGCAGCTTCCTGCGCCTGCCCGACGACGAGAACGGCCGTTTGTGCATCAATTGCCACAACGCCCAGGCGCAGACTTTGGTCAGTGACCACAACTCCTTCAACTGGAGCGAACCCAGCCGGGGCCAGTGCACATCCTGCCACAACACGCACCAGCGCGAGGCCTTCAGCGACGGCCACGCCATCGCCCAGGTCTCTTCCTTCACCAGCCTCTGCCTGTCCTGCCACGAGGGGCGGGGCAAGCACGGCGCCACAACCCTGGGGGAGCATGGCCATCCCGTGGGAGGCGTGCTACCCAAGGGAAGCGGCCTTCCGGGTTATCGCGCCGACGACCTACGCACCTGGTCGCCCTCCGACGGCACGCCGGAACCGGAGAAGCTGCTGGTGGGCTGTGAGTCCTGCCACGAGCCCCACCACTGGAATCCCGCCGGTCCGCCCACCTGGCAGGGGCCCAATGCCAAGGGCGACGACGACAGCTCTTTTTTACGCGTGGCCAATTCCGAGGCCCGCCTGTGTTCTTCCTGCCACAGCCAGGAGACGCGCGTGCTGGGAAGCGCCCACGACCTGAGCGAACGCATGCCCGGCGAGAGCGCCTGCCGCGCCTGCCACACCACGCACCGCGCCGTGAGCGACTGGGCCATCATTGCCAGCAGCCTGGACAACGCCACCATGGACAGCGTGGCCACGGGGCGTCCCGAGGGCAGCCTGGAGCGCAATGCGGACAACTGGTCACCCGGTGCCCGCCACTGCCTGTCCTGCCACCGCGAGCACGGCCAGAGCAGCCGCGCTCCGGAAGCCTGGGCCCATCCGCAGAAGTACATGACCCTGGTGGGCGAGACGCGCCCTGACGGGCGCAGCATGCCCCTCTTCGACAGCCAGGGCCGCGCCGAGGGCGCCATCGGCCGGGTGGACTGCACCAGTTGCCACAACCCCCATGTGGCGCATCCCGAAGGCGGCGGCGAGCACTCGCCGGACTTCCTGCGCCAGGAAACCAGCGAGGCGGTCTGCGCCGACTGCCATGGAGACAAGTCCCTGTGGAAGTACCGCTACTACCATTCCAGCGAGAAGCGGGTGTTGCCATGACGCGACGCCTGCCCATGCTCGCCCTGGCGGGCCTGCTGATGCTGGGTTGCGCCACGGTGCGCCAGGAGGGCCCACGCCCGCTGGTGGCCGCCGGCAGCGACACGCTCTTCCTGCAGGAGGGGGACATCCTTTCCCAGGTGCGCATGGACGGCGGCCTGGGCATGAGAGTGCTGCGGCTGGTGAGCGGCTCCTGCGTCACCGCTAGTGTCGGCCGCCCCACGGATGTGGATGTGGATTCCCTGGGCCGCGTGCTGGTGTGCGACGGCGATCTGTCGCGCCTGCTGCGCCTCAGCCCCGAGGGCTGCTCGCCCCGTCCCTTTGAGGTGATGGCCTCGCCCCTCTTCGCCACTCCCACCGGCGTGGCATCCTTTCCCGCCGGCATCGCCATGAGCGACGCCGGTCGCGCCAAGGTCTTCCTGCTCGAGGAGGGTTCGGGGGATGTGAAGGGCGAATTGCTGGCTCCCGCCGGCTGGTCCCGTCCGGGGCAGATGCACTGGGATGGCCGCCTGTTGCACATCGTGGACGCAGGCCGACATGTGGTGGAGAGTTTCGACGCCAACGGCGTCTGGCGGCGCACCCTGGGCGGACAGGGCGGCGGGCTGGGTCAGTTCCTTCATCCAGTTGGCGTGAGCTGCGACCCGGACACCAACCTGTGGGTGCTGGATGCCCTTAACCACCGCGTGCAGAGCTTCGACACCCAGGGTCGCTTCCTCTCTTCCTTCGGCGTGTATGACCACGCTCCGGGCGGGTTCATGTTTCCCAAGGGCCTGGCCTTCGACGGCGACGGCAATCTTTATGTGAGCGACGCCGCATTCAGCCGCATCCAGGTCTTCAGCCGCAGCGGCGCCCTGCTCTATTGGTTCGGCGGCACGGGGCGCGAGGAGGACCGCTTTCTGCTGCCCAGCGCCATGTGCTCCCGCGACAACCGCCTCTACATCGCCGACCAGTACAACCGGCGCGTGCAGGTTTACCGGTACCTGCCCTATCTCTCGGCGGAAGCTCCGGCGGAAGGGGAGGTGCGGCCATGAGCGGCCTCTTTTCCCGCCTGCGGGGCACTCTCCTGCTGGGTTTGATGGGAGCCTGCGTGGCCCAGGCTTCTCCCGCGTGGTTGAAGTTGCCGGGCTGGATGCAGGCACCCGCCTACCAGCCTTCCCGCGCCTTCACTTTGGATGGCTGGATTGACCACACCAGCACCTGGGTCAGCGACTCCAGTTACGCCGGCGCCTATGGCGCGGATCTGCGCCTGCACACGGCGCGCCTCATCGTGGGGGCCCACGGTGAGCTGGAGCGGGCGGGCGGCCTGGCCTGGCTGGTGCGCGCGGGCGGCACCATGGCCCAGAACAGCCTCTACGAGCAGCGCATCTACACGCCGGAGTTCCAGGCCGATGTGGGCTGGACGCCCACTCCTGCGGTGGAAGTGGGCGTCTTCGTCCGCCACGGCTGGCGCAGGCCCAATGCCTTCCTCATCGACAGCCTGCGCCTGCGGGATCTGGTTCTGGGTGCGCGCCTGGGCCTGCGGCCGCTGGCCAACACGGAGTTGGGCGTCACGGCGGGCAACCGTCGCGTGCTGAACGGCAACGCGGTGGCGGACCACCGCTTCATGCGGGCGGAGCTGGAACACCGCGTGCCCGGCTGGCGGCAGTTCCTGGTGCGTGCCTGGGGCGAGAGCGCCTGGTACGGGCTGGCGGATAGCCTGGACTTCGATCTGCAGCGCAGCCTGGCCGGGCTGAATCTCTCCGGCGAGTTGCCCGGCGGCGTGAATCTTCACAGCAGTTCGGCCCTGGTTCAGCGCAAGGGCATTCGCCGCGTGTTGGGCCAGAATCGCCTGCGTACCACCCTGTGGGACCATCACCGCCTGTCTGTCAATGCGGGCGCCGACTACACGGAACTGGAAGCGCACGATGTGTACCGCCGTCACGCCGACGCCTCCTGGCGCTGGATGCCCGGGACGGTGCTGGGCGCCGAATTGCGCGCCTCCGCCGAGCGCGTGCAGGTGAAGGACGAGGACCTCATCCACCGCCGGGATGTGATGGCCCTGGCGGTGTTCGACTGGAAACCCCTTGCGCCAGCCGCCGCGGCCGTGGAGGCCGCCGGACGGCACCAATCCTGGGCACACCTGGTGAGCCGTGGCCTGTGGCTGAAGCGCCACATGAACCTGCGCGGCGATGTGGGCGGTGGCTGGGCGGAGACGCGCACCTTCGGCCGTGGCATCACCGGCCGCGCCACCCTGGACTGGATCACACCCGTGGAGCCGCTGCCCTGGCTGGGATTCAGCCTGCGCTCCCTTCAGCGGGGGGAAATCTTCCGCATGCAGGATCGGGATGTGGTGGCGCCCTGGGCCGACGAGACGCAGAAGGAGCTGGACCAGCTCACCGGCCTGCACAGCACGCTCAATCCCCACGGCACCCTGCAGGGCGGCCACCGTCTGGAATGGCGCCGCCATCTGGGCAGCCACCTGGTCTACAGCGACGACACCCTGCGCAACACGGTGAACAACGAGCTGTGGCTGAAGTACCGCGGACGGCGTCTGCAGGGGCAGATCAGCGGCATGGCCCTGCGGCACCTTGTGGAGGAGGACCCGGTGGAGCTTGAGCACCGTCTCTCCCTGCACCTGCGCTGGCAGCCCGTGCGGCTGGCATCCTTCAATGTGCGTGGCATGTGGCGTCCGCAGCGGGATCCCCTGCCCGAGCGCATGTGGCTGCGCTCCTTCATCGAGTTTGAATTGAACAAGCTGACCCTGACCACCGACCTGCGCTTCGTGGGGGATCCTGCCCACCTGGGGACCAAGGACACGGAGGCCTGGATCCATGTGCTGAGGAGACTGTGGTGATGTCCAAGCTCCGCCCGGTGGTGCTGTTGACCCTGTCCGCGCTGGCCGTGGGGGCCCTGGCCCTGATGGCCGACGCCGACAGCCGCACGGATGCCCCGGTGAATCCCTCCCGCGTGCAGGCTTCTCCCCACAACCTCACCCACTGGCACACGGGCATGCCATCCGACACCACCATGGAGCGCCAGCTCTGCCGCGTGTGTCACGGGCCGCGCGTGCACGACCAGCTCATTCCCCTGTGGGACCGCCGCCTGCCCCGGGGACCCTTCCCGCTTGGAGCGCACCTGAAGGACGAGGAGGCCGGCTTTCCTGCGGATCCGGGCAGCCAGCTCTGCCTGGCCTGCCACGACGGCAGCGTGGCGCGGGCATTCCCCACGGATCCCGCCGAGCACATCAGCCGCGAAACCGACCTGGGCGAGCGGGCCCAGATCGCCCCCACCCACATGAACACGCACCTCTTCAGCTACACGGACAAGCACGAGCTGGTGAAGCCGGACAGCGTCGCCACGGGCATGACCCTGCGCGGCGAACGCATCCGTTGCAGCACCTGCCACGATCCCCACGACAACACCAGGGGGAAGTTCCTCAAGGTGGAGGCCGCCCAGGGGGCCATCTGCCAGGAGTGCCACCGACTGGAGGGCTGGTCCCACAGCGTGCACGCCAATCCCGACGAGCCGGTCTTCGCGGAGATGCGCCAGTTGTCGTGCGCCCAGTGCCACAGCATCCACGCCTCGCCGCCCCAGCCCCGCCTGTTGCTGGCGGAGGAGAACAGCCTCTGCTTCCGCTGCCACGACGCCAGCGCCGATGGCCCGCGGGAAATCCCTTCGCCCAACAACCTGCGGCGGGAGTTCGACAAGCTCTTCACACACCCTGTCAGCGTGCACACAGGCTCCGATGTGGTGGAACCCGATGTGTCGGGTTTCGTGGGTTTCCTGGCCGGCTCGCGGGAGAATCGGGCCGTGCGCTGCAGCGATTGCCACAACCCACACGCCGTGTCCAGCCAGTCCAGCGTGCGTGCCATGCCGGGCAGCATGGAGGGTGTCGGCGGCATCAGCCGCCTTGGCATGCGCAAGGATGTGGCGGATTTCGAGTACGAGATCTGCCTGAAGTGCCACGGCTTCTCGGGCAACACCCTGCCCGGTCAGCGGGATGTTGCACGGGACTTCGACCTGGGCAACCGCAGCTACCATCCGGTGATGGGCCCCGGCCTGAATCCGGAAGTGCCCAGCCTGAAGCCCGAGTGGAGCGCCATGGACCAGATCACCTGCTCTGATTGCCACGGCAACGACGATCCCGCCGGACCCCAGGGCCCTCACGGCTCCAACATCGAGCACCTGCTCAAGGCTCCCTTCAACCCTTCACCCTTCCTGACGGGGGAGGACCGGGAGAACGGCCTGTGCTTCAACTGCCACAAGGAGAGTGCCTTCAGCAGCGGCGAAGGGTGGCGCTGGCACCGTTTGCACACCGGGCGCGGCGCCATGTCCTGCTCTTCCTGCCACGATCCCCACGGTTCCCCCGACCAGCCGGGACTGCTGCGCCTGGATCGATCCTGGATCACGCCGGTGGAGGGAGTTTTACGCGTGGAGCGCCAGTCCCTCGCATCGGGGAATTGCACCCTGAGCTGCCACGGGCATGTGCACAAAAACGCACCTTATTGATCAACGAAGCTCATTTGGACCTGGCCGTCTGCCGATTCAACCTGCACCCCCCGACGGCAAGATTCGGAGGCCCTCATGCAGGAATCGGGATTGTTGCGGCGCATGGCCCTGCTGGAGATAGCCGGCTTCATGACGGTGGTGGCCGTCATGTGGCTGGACGAAATCCTGGATCTTCCCCACAACATTTTTGGCTTCCAGGCTACGCCCGTCAACTGGGTGGAGGGCCTCATCGAGACCACCATGGTGCTGGTGTGCGCGGGCATCGTGTTGTGGCTCACGCGCGCGCTGGTGGGGCGTATCAAGATGTTGCGCGGCCTGCTGCCCATTTGCTGCGTGTGCCATAAGATCCGCGACGACAAGGGGGCCTGGCGGACGGTGGAGATCTATGTGAAGGAGCACTCCGAGGCGGAGTTCAGCCACGGCATTTGTCCCCAATGCGCCAAGGAGCATTACGGCGAGTTCTACCAGACGGAGGGGAAGGCCTGAGCGTGCCCCGCGGGCAGTTGTGGGGGCCGCAGGGCGGGACTACCTTGATCGGCCCTGAGGAGAGCCCATTGGGCATGCGGGGCCATCAACAAGGGCAGGAAGGCACCGTGAACAATTCCCACTCCCCCCGCACGCGCGGCCTTCTTCGCTAGGCCGCCAAGGAATCCATGGAAAAACACGCGTCAAACCGCGGCCTGCTGGGCCTCTGCCTGACGGCCATCGGCGTGGTCTTCGGCGATATCGGCACCTCGCCCCTCTACACCATCAAGGAATCCCTGGGTTCCCATTACCACCTCAGCGTGGATGCGATCACCGTCTTCGGCGTGATGTCCCTGGTCTTCTGGTCCATGGTCATCGTGGTGATGGTGAAGTACCTGGGTTTCATCCTGTTGGCCGACAACGAGGGCGAGGGCGGCATGATGAGCCTGTTGGCTCTGGCTCTCAGTGCGGGCAGCATCCATAAGCTCATCGCCGCCCACCAGGACAGGGAGAAGGAGCGCGTGGAGGCCGGCAAACCCGCCGAGGCGGAGCGCCGTGCGGCGGAGAAAAGGCTGGCGGAGAAGCGCAATGGCGAGGTGCAGGCCCTGCTGGATGCCGGTCAGGCGGAGAGAGCCGCCGAGCTGCGCACCAGATACCAAAAGCTGGCCCACGAGACATCCAAGCGTGTTCAGCGCAAGGCCGCCCTCTCCCGGCGGGACCTGCCGCGCACGGTGATGCTCATCAGCGCGCTGGCCATCGTGGGCACGGCCCTGCTCTTGTCCGACGGCGTGATCACTCCGGCCATCACCGTGCTCAGCGCCGTGGAAGGGCTGGAAGTGGCCCTTCCCCAGTTGGGGGCCCTGGTGCTGCCCGTGTCCATCCTCATCCTCGTGGCCCTCTTCCTGGTGCAGCGGCACGGCACGGACCGCATCGGCATTGTGTTCGGGCCGCTCATGCTGCTGTGGTTCGGCAGCATCGCCGTGCTGGGCGTGCTGGGCATTGTCAAGGCGCCGCAAATCCTGGGCGCGGTGAACCCGCTGCACATCCTGCACTTCTTCCAGCACTACCAGTGGCACGGCGTGCTGGTGCTGGGATCCGTGGTGCTGTGCATCACCGGTGGCGAGGCCCTCTACGCGGACATGGGCCACTTCGGCCGGCTGCCCATCCGCATCTCGTGGACCCTGCTGGTTTTTCCCTGCCTGCTGTTGAACTACTTCGGCCAGTGTGCCTCGGTGATGGTGGATCCCGCCGCGGTGGGCAACCCCTTCTATTCGCTCAGTCCGGCCTGGTTCACCATTCCCCTGCTCTTCATCTCCACCAGCGCGGCCATCATCGCCAGCCAGTCCCTCATCACGGGCAGTTACTCCCTGGCCCAGCAGGCCATGCAACTGGGCTACATGCCGCGTTTGCAGGTGCGGCACACCTCCCACAGCATGCGCGGCCAGATCTATGTGCCGGTGGTGAATTACCTGCTCATGGCGGCCTGTCTGGCTGCCGTGATCTTCTTCCGCTCCAGCACGAACCTGGCCGCGGCCTACGGCATCGCTGTGATGGGCACCATGACCATCACCACCTGCCTCTTCTTCGCCGTGGCCATGGCGCGCTGGAACTGGCCCCTGTGGCGTGCCCTGGCCATTTGCGGCGCCTTCTTCGCCATCGACCTCGTCTTCACCGCGGGCAACATCGTCAAGGTGGCCCACGGCGGGTGGTTCCCCCTGGCCATGGGCGCCGTGCTCTTTGCGGTGATGACCACCTGGAAGACGGGCAACCAGGCCCTGCGCCGCCGGGTGCAGGCCGGACTGGTGCCCCTGGAGCACTTCCTGGCCGACATGGCCGAGAGCCCCAATCCTCCCTTGCGCGTGGGGGATGTGGCGGTCTTCCTGACGCAGAACAGCGGCACCGTGCCCCGCATCATGCTGCACCACCTGAAGCACACCAAGGTCCTGCACAAGACGGTGATCGTGATGAGCGTGATGGTGGAGCGCCACCCCAGTGTGCCCTTCGACGAACAGGCCACGGTGCGGGCCCTGGGTCAGGGCTTCTATCAGGTGGATGTGCGCCACGGCTACATGGAGACCGTGTCCGTGCCCGCCATCCTCAAGAACCTGCCGGACCTGCACATCAACCTCAACCTGGTCAGTTACTACCTGGGGCACATCACCCTCATCGACTCCGGCCGCACCTATCTCACCAAGTGGCGGCGCATGCTCTACATCTTCCTGTCGCGCAACGCCCGCAGTGCTCGCAACTTCTTCGGCATTCCAACGGGACGCGTGGTGGAGCTGGGCATGCAGGACGAGATCTGAGTGGGACCCATCCGCTTCGACGGGCTGCCCACGGCGGTGACGGGCGTGCAGGGCCGCACGGCGGACGGTCGTCCCGCCTGGCTCATCTCCCTGCGCAACCGGGAGTGGAGCGTGGTGGACGATGAGACCAACGCCCAATTGGAGCGGGAGCGCCACCGTTTCTGGCTGAAGGGCCTCTACCTGCTTATCATCCTGCTGGTGCTGAATCCCCTGCTGGACGCCTTCCTGAGCGTGCACAGCAGCCCCTGGCTGGCCATCGTGCTGGCCTGGCTGCACCTGCTGCAGGAAAACCGCAGCTGGGGACACCGCCTGCGCGATGCGGGTCAACGCTGCACGGGCGGCGTGAAACCCGTGCGGCTCCCTGGCGAGATATTCTGGCACCTGCTGGCCCAGTTGCCCCTTTTGTTGGCCCTTCCCGTGGCCATGGACTGGTGGCAGCCGGCCGGCATGGGGCGTCGGGCCTTTGTCCTGCTCATGCTGCTCTTCTGGGCGCTGGTGGCCCTGGAGATCCACCATGTGCGCAGCCTGCGCCGCTTGCGGGACAAGGGCTGATGCGCTCCGGAAGCCTGGGCTGGCCGCGCCTCGTCACCCTGCTCTGCGCCAGCAGCCTGACCGTGATGGCCGGCGCCACCATCGCACCCGGCCTGGGCCTGATGCAGGAACACTACCGGGGCGATCCCACCCTCGTCAAGCTTGTGCTCACCCTGCCCGGTCTCTTCACCGCGCTGGCCGCGCCTCTGGCGGGTTGGCTCGCCGATCGCCACGGCCGCCGCGCGGTGCTGCTGCCCGGCCTGGTGCTCTACGCGCTGGCGGGCTCCCAGGGCCTATGGGCACACAGCCTGACGGATCTGTTGCTTGGGCGCGCTGTGCTGGGTTTCGCAGTGGGAATGATCATGACCAGCGCCACCACGCTGGTGCTGGAGTACTGGGAGGGCGAGGAGCGCCGGCGTGTGCTGGGCTGGCAAAACGCCTTCATGTCCTTCGGTGGGGTGGCCTTCCAGCTCATGGGCGGCTTCCTGGCGGAGGCCATGGGCTGGCGCGGCCCCTTCTGGGTATACCTGCTGCCTCTTCCCCTTGCGTTGGCGGCGGCACTGGCCCTGCCGGAGCCCGCGCGTCACATGGACCGCTCCACAGCTCCGGATGTGGAAACCCGCCGTCACCTGCGCGGCTTCCTGGCACTGATGGGCTCCCTGGCCTTCCTGCACATGGTGGTCTTCTACTACACCCCCGTGCAAACCCCCTTTCTGTTGGGGGAACTTGGCGTGCACTCGCCCGGGGCCATCGCCGGGGCCATTTCCGGCGCCACGCTCTTCTCAGGATTGGCTTCGCTGCAATACGCCCGACTTCGCCGCCGTCTGACCGTGGGGCCGGTCTTCGCCCTCTCTTTTGGCCTGGTGGGGCTTGGTTACGCGCTGGTGTGGCGCATGCTGGGCTACTGGCCCATTCTGGCCGGCCTGGCATTGGCCTCCATCGGCTTCGGCCTGGCGCGGCCCAACTTCACCGCCTGGCTGGGCATGCATGTGCCCGATTCCGCCCGTGCCCGCGCCGTGTCCGTCATGTCCAGCTCCATCTTCCTGGGCCAGTTCTTCACGCCCTTCCTGGCGGCTCCGCTGGTGGCAGGCGTGGGCCTGCCCGGGGCCTTCCTCGCCAGTGGCCTCCTCCTCTCCCTGGCCGGTTTCGGTCTGTGGTGGCGCGAAAGCCGTCTGCATCCCTGACCGCACCAAAGATGCAACGGGTGTCAGCCACACGAGTGGACCAAATCACATGGTCTGACGGATGCTGTTTGCTGATTCCTTTGTTCATCATGGATTTCAGCACAAGGCGCCAACCCTGTGTCATCATCCATTACTTCACATGATTCGGTCCACTTGAGAAAGCTGTTCAATTTCCGGCGGAATGAGCAGCACACCCCTCATCCCTGGGTGGAAATGTCAGGCGATGTGATTGGTGGTCAACAAGAATACCATAAACAGCTTCTGGCGTCATTTTTGCTCGGCCTGGGAGGCTACCTGTAGCACGAAAGGGCCATCATGATCCGCGCATTCATTTCTCAGCAAAGCCCCCGGCTGGGCCTGAAGGCTGTTGCGTGCGTGGCGGCGTGTGGCCTCTTCGCTGCTTCCGCTCTGGCGGCCCCCGCGGACCCGGTGCCTGGCTTCACGCCTGGCCTGCGCATGGTGGCC
>Ga0172367_10002115_pt1 | contig 27696 bp, 40 predicted proteins | sample Lak10m_FD_114542 | JGI IMG/M metagenome (GOLD analysis project Ga0172367, IMG submission 114542) | Freshwater microbial communities from Kabuno Bay, South-Kivu, Congo - kab_022012_10m | ecosystem: Environmental > Aquatic > Freshwater > Lake | place: Democratic Republic of the Congo: South-Kivu...
CTGAAAATCCCGCTGATCTCGGCTTGCTGTTCATCGGTCAGGTCGTCCCACTCGATGGCCTCTGGAGCCGTCATGAGGCAGCGTTTCATCGGGTAGCTCCGATTAGTTCAGGTGTGGACAGTGAGCGGGGGATATAAGTAAGTCTGTGAAAACTAATTGAGCTAACCGGCGAACTTCCGAACGCACCACCAAATTGTATATAATCTAACTCAGGAATACTGCCCGCATTGTCAAATACAATGTCACCATAGTTCAATCTAAAATCATTAACCACCGCTACAACTCCAACATATTGTATTGATCTTGTATTGGTGATTCTGAGTGTGCTTATATTACATTGAGATGCAGTATTAATAACGCGTAGTGTCATTTTGTTTGATTCGTACCGCGTTACTATTCTGTTATCAGATGACGACTTGCCGACGTGATATATTGTATGTAATTCAGTCGTTGTATCGGTTGTAAATTGCGCTAAAAAAGTCCCGCCCGCCTGGTTATACCAATCCGATAAATTCGTCCCGGTCATTGTTGCAATATCCGCGCCTCGGGTGACTGCGGTGGCGGTAGTTGGGATGTAACTGGTGGGGTTTGACCCCGCTTCAAATTGTGCATTTGATACTGTGCCGGATACAGTCAACGTCAATGTTCCGGCGGTAGGGGTAAATGTTAGTGATACGCGGGTATTATCTGCTGTGCCCACGAGCGGACCGGCAGTTGACGTGCCGGACAGCGTAACCGTGCCAGTACCCCAAAAACTGAGCGTGTGAGCGGCGGCGGTGACGGTGACATTTTGAGTGGGTAGCGTTCCCGAGTTAAGCAACAAATTTGACCGGGACGGCTCGATCAAAAACCCCTTGGGCGCACCCGTCAGCGGGTCACAGTCCAGCCTGGGGGTATTTATCGCCGCCGTTTGTTGAGCGCCCGCAGTGTCAAAATAGGTAGCTGTGGTATTGCGAGCAACCGTGATCCGGTCAAACACCCCGCCAGAGACACCCGCGACGACTCCCCGATTGTTCAGAAAATCCAGATCGAGCGTAGCCTGTGGACGTGGATAGCTATATTTCAGTCGCCATAATAGGTCGTTTAAGCCGTTAAGTAGTAGGCTCATAGTAGAGCTATCCAGCCGATGATCGTGTATTTTTCAACATTACCGGGGACATAAGCATTGGCTGCCTGGATCGTGCAATATAGCTTAGTGTCCTCCGCCGCGAGGACCAGTGGCTGCGCAATGCCTGAATAGGCCACGGTGTGATTCAGCGCAGTGTAGTTTTGCAGGTCGCAGTTAAACCACGATCCCCCCAACTCCATCGTCGTGTCGTCGATGCTGAGTGCGGCATTGTCATTCGTGGCTGCAAAGGTCGTTGACGATAAAAACACATTGGCCAACAGTTTCAGCGGCGGACTGATACTTGAGACGATTGCAAGTTTACGAATCTCAATGGCCTGACCTGCCACCGCGCCAATCGTCGATAAATCCAGCTCAAACGGCACTGGAGCCGACGTGCTGTTCGTGATGGCGTCGCCAATCGCGTAAGTCGTGGTATCCGCCGGACGGGTGAAACTGGTTGATATACGCTTGAGCGTGTAACCCGTCTTGCCAATTTGGTTAGTGCCAGACGGAATAGGCCCCACCGGCACTACAGCCTGAATAGTTGAAAAGCCATAAGTGTCAGACTGAAACTCGGCTTCTTTACCGGTTTTCCTGAATACTATAGTGTCTGCCATGGTCGAAATCCTGTATAAAAAATTAAAAACCGTCCGAACCATCCCACAGCGCGCCGATTCCACGCCCCGCCTGGCGGGTGGCGCCCGACAATTCCGACCGCACCAGCCGCGCAATGTCGCGCGCGTCAGAGCCCGCCGGGGCGGTAATGTTGATCGTGATGGGCATATTCACCGGCCCACCCGCGCGCGCCAACGAGGGAACCGGCATGGCGGTTACGCCCATGCCCTGCTGCAAGCCGTCGACGATATGCCCGCCAATGCCCGCGAACACGCGGGAGGGTGAATTGATGCCCAGCACGGACTCGAACGTCTCCGGGATCGATCCTGCCAGGCCGCTCATCCAGGTTTGAAACTGTCCCCACTTGGACTCAAAACCCTGCCACAGCCCGTCAACGATTTGCCCGCCGATATCCGCCAGTTGGTCGGGTATCGTCATCAGCCAGTCCACCCATTCACCCACTGTGGCGCGGATATTGTTGATGGTCTCGGTAAATTTCGCGCGCCAGGACTGAACGGCCGTCGTCATCCAATCCCAGAATTTGGCAAACCAGCCCTTGAGTTGGTCCCAGTGGCGGTAAATCAGCACCGCCGCGCCTACCAGGAGCGTGGTCACCACGCCCACCGGCGTCAGCATCAGCACAGCGGACAGTTTGCCCACTAACCCGATCAGCGACACAAAACCGGCCGCCGCCGCCGGCAGGAAGGCGAACGCGGCCGACAGTCCGCCCAGGCCCATCAACAACGGACCCAGCAACACCATCAGCGCGCCAAAACCCGCCACGATCAGCGTCAGGGTCGTGGCCAGGTCTTTATGGGCATCGATCCACGCGCCCAGTCGTTCGATGATGGGCATCAATCGATCACCGATACTCGACAGTACCGGAAGCAAAGCCATGCCTAGCGTATCGGTCAGTTTGGCGAATTGAATCGTCAAGCGCTTGAATTGCTCAGTCGGGTCTTCTTTCATCCGCCGCGCGAATTGCGCATCAGCCGCGCCGGAGGATTGTTCGGACGCGGCTTTGATGCGCTGATATTCCGCCATATTGGCCAACATCGGCTTGAGTGCGGACATCACCTGCATATCGCCGAAGATTTCGCCGATCTTGAACGCGTCGCCGCCGGTGCGCTCCTGGATCAAGCGTAAGGACTCTTCCACCGGGTTTAATCCCTGTTGCTGCCAGCGTTTGAATGCGGCCGGCAGGTCATAGCCCCATTGCTTTTCCATCGCCTTGACGGTCGTGGGCGCCGTCAATTTCACCAACAGATTCAGCAAATTATTTGCCGCCTCGGCGGAGGTTCCGGCCCCCTTGCGCACCACCTGGAGCGCCGCGCCCAAGGTGGACACAGCCGACTCACCCGTCATGCCAATCTGGGACAGCGCGGCGGTCAGGCTGGGGAACTCCCGCGCCATGTCCTTTAGCTCGAACGCGCCCTCGTTGCCCGCCACGGTCAGAATATCCAGCGACTTTTGCAGTTCGCCCGGCGCAATCTTGAGCGTATCGATCAGCGCGGACGCGGCGGCGGACATATCCGCCATTTCAGCGCCCGCCGCCGTGGCGGATTTCGCAATCGCCGGCAGCGCGGTCAACGCGGCATCAAACCCCAAGCCCTTGGCCGTCAAATCCTTCAGGCCCTCGGATAGCGCATTGACCGTCTGATTCGACGCCGCTGCGATGCGGTGCAGCTCCGGTCGGATTTGCGCCAGCCGCGCGGCGGACACATCGGCGACGATGCCCACCTCGGTCAGGTTTTTCGACAATTCGGCGGACGCTTTAACGGCGTCGATCAACGGGTCCGCAATCGCCCGGCCCGACGCGGCCGCGCCCATGCCAGCCATGGATAACTGCGCGCCAGCGCGGCGCAAATCCCGCGAGAGTGCCTGGAGTGGCTTGGACAAGCGATTGACAAGCCCGACCACGACTTCGACGTTGAGTTTCTGTTTCGCCATGTCAGTTATGCGGCCTCAAAACCTGCTCAGCCCGCGCTTCCCAATCCATCAATTCCCGCAGGGTCATGCTGGACATTTCAGAGGGTGGCCAGTGCCAGGCAGTCGCGATCACCGCCCAGGCCTCTTCTACGCAGACTGGGAGGCGCTCGGCGCCAAAAAACCGACGAGCTCCGTCATCAGCGCGAGGGCATCACTGGCTTTCAGCGTGTAGAACTCAGCGGCGGTCAGTTCGGACACTCGCTCAAGCACCGGCGCACACGCCCCGGTATCCAGTTGTAGCACGTCCAATAGTTTGACGCCGCGCAAGTCGCTGGCTTTGGGTTCCCGGATCTCAATCGAGCGTCCATCGCTCAGGGTAACGGCCATATCAAAAGGCTCCAATCAGTTGCGACAATACGACCATGACCACAATCACGGCCGCGAAAAAGAAGCACGCGCCGGCCACCCCGGCGCAGTCCAAATCATCATCCGGCGGCTTCAAAACCCGATGGCTCCGCGCAGTGCGGCCATCTGATCAATCCCGCCAATAAACCGGGTCATCAGCTCCGCATCGATGTCGATAATGGTTTCTCCGCCAATTTCCAGCTTGTAGCTTCGGCAGTTCAGCGTGCATTCCAGCGCCGTCTTGCTGCCCGCTTCCCAGTTACCCATATTCGCCATTTGGAGTTGGCCGCGGCAGGAGACTTTGATCGCCGTAACCGTGCCATCGTCAGCCGCTTTACCTCCGCGAAACACCACGGAGACCGCGTTCCCATTGATCAGGCCAAACTGCGACAAAACCGCCGGCTCGTAGTCATAGAGCGTGAATGAGGCATCCAGCGCTTCGACCAGGCCCATATCCAATTTTACCCGGGCGGACATACCGCCGGCGGCATAATCTTCTGTCACCAGCCCCAAATCGGGCGGTTTGACGTCAGCCTTGCCGGCATAGTTCGTGCCGTCGACAAAAAGGGAAAAGGCTTTTAAGACTGAAGGTAGCATGAGGGTCTCCTAGGCCAGGATGTTGGCGAGGTACGCGTTGGTCAGATGCGAGCGGAACGTGATGCGCTCGGCCGGGTACGGTGGCGTAAAGTCGAAATCGAAATAGACGCGGCCCGATGCGATGCTGGCCGGCGTGTTCAACTCCTCGTCCGCCCAGCAGGTGCCACCGATGATCGCCCCGCGTGCGGTCAGGCCGGCCAGGTAAGCATTCACGCCGCTCACTACATCCTCAATGTAGGTCTTGGTGATGTTGCGATCCACCGCCCACAGATGCGAGCGCAGCAGCGCCTCGTGGATCATGTCCGCCGTGCGGCGCACGGATAGAAACGCCCACTTGGGATCAGAGGCACAGGAACGATTGCCCCACAGCCGGAACCCATCGACATGGATGATGGTCGCGATTTCGTTTTCATTGAGGTAGTTGGCTCGGCTTTCCGAGTTCCCCATCTCAAAGTCGACACCGCGCGCGGTGCCGGTCACGCCGTAGATTTCCAGGTTCGACGGGCTCCACCAGTAGCCGCGCTCATTGTCGGAACGGGCGATGACGCCCGCCACGCGCGAGCTGGCCGGCTGCGTGGCTTCGGCGTTCGCGGCGGTATCGAAGAATTTAACCGCCGGGTCCACCAGGTAGACGCGCTCGGAGCCGAAATTGTTGCGGTAGGTGATGGCATTGGCGTCCGTGCTGTTCGGGCCATCCGCGACGATGATGGCGCGGAGCCGCTCGGCAATCGGAATCAGCTCCTGGATCAGCGATAGCGAGCCAACGAATTCCGGCACGATCAGGATGCGCGGGGTCGCCGCGACGGCCGTCTCGGAACTCAACAGCGCATGAACGCCGGTGCGGTTGGTGCCATTGCCCAGCAAGTTGGTCAGGGTGGCGGCTTCACTAACGCCTTTCGTCACCCGCACCACCACCACCCAGGCGCCGTACTGATCCCAGATCGCATCCAGCGCCTCGGGAATGGTCCCCGTCGTGCCAAACCGCGCCGCCTCGGTGCGTTGGGTCACCAGGACCGGCGTATTGAGCGGCAGCGCGGCATCGACGCCGCCGGTCAGGTTGATTTGTTTGACCCATCCGGTCAGCACGCCGGCGCCGGTCGAGTCACCCAGATCATCGACGCTCAGCAGCGCGGCCGCGGCGGCAGAGGCCGTCACCGCCGCCTTGACTTCAGTCGCGGTCGAAATGGCATCGCCGGAATCATCCGTTTCCAGACTCACCGTGATGACCGTCCCCGATACGGAGACCGCCAGGGCTGATTCATTGGCGTCTGGCACGGTCAGCCAGACGCGGATATCATTCCCCGCCGCACCCGCCGTGGCGGCGGTCCAGACCAGGCCGGTATTCCCGACCTCGGTGCCACTGGTCAGCGTGGCGGCGGCCGAACTTTCGGCATCCGGCGCGGTGCCTACCAGGCCGATGATGGAAGAACGAACGGTATTGATGGGGCGTGGACCGTCGTCGATCTCGACGACTTCGACACCGTGAAGAAAATTTTCAGACATGAGATTCTCCGTTATTCGGGTAAAGCGACGGCGGCGGTAAATGTGACATGAACGAAATTGGATTCATTGCGATACTCTTGTGGGTCGGTCTGCCCGATCCTAAATGTACCCGATGCAACCAAGCCCTCGATGCTGGCGAATACTTCAACATAATCCGCAGCGGCGACAGGTATCAAACAGCTAATACTAGCCTGAACCCCAAAACTGACGTTTCCGGGCGGCGAGCCTTGGCCAGTTCTAATGATAGTGCCATTTTTTTTGACCCATAATACAAACTTGAATGGGTCGGTTTCCAACGGGCTAGACACATCGATTCCGTTCAGGTGGGCAGACAACGCAAAAACGCCCGCCGCCGGCGCGTCAAACCGTTTATTGGCGGTGGACCATAAATCATTGTCATCAAAATCGACCGTGTCAAACAACACTTTATTGATCGAGCCATCCCCCAGCACAATATCCTGCTCATTGGTCAGCGATACGCCGGCATAAATGGGCGTTTGCGCCACCAACCCATCGACATAATCCTTGAGATATCGGGTCCGGTTGGCCAAGTTTTGAGTGGCCTGGTTCAATACACCACCGGCGCCGCCCAGTAGCGGATCAGTCGTCTCCAGTTGATAGACGCCCGCGTCAAAAGTTGATGTATCAGTTAAATTGGCCATGAGCGACTCCAGCGTTATAAGCCCCGTCGGCATTCAACGTGCCGTCCGCGAGCAGGGTATGATCAGAAAAATCCATGAATACCAAATGATTGCGAGCCGGCGCGACATACTTCAGCACCTGACGCATCAGATAAGCCTTGGCATTGCTCAGCGCGGCGGAAACCTTCAGGGAATACATCGCCCAGGGGTTACGATTGTTCGCATTGCGTATCCCATTGGCCCGATAGATTCCGTTCGCATACGCCATATGGTTATTGTTCGCATAGGCGGTATCGCCCGTGAACGGCTGCACGGCATCCGCGAGATAAACCCCGTTGGCGGTGGGTAACTCGACGATCGTGCAATCTTCCCCCAAATCGTAGAGGTTCAGCATGTCTCTCAAGCTGGCCGGCGTCCCCTTGCGGCGATGAAACAACAGCGAATCCGCGCACACGGCGCGTTGCTGGGTAATGCTCCAATCGGAAAACCACAGGTCAACCGACAGCCCCCAGGCCAGCCATGGCAGCATGGGGGCCGGGATTGTCTCGGGGTCGAATACCGCATTGATGCCCGTCGGTATTTCATCCAGCCGCGCGCATACCCTGGACACGTCCCGCTCCAGTGGCGTCGCATTCGGCGGCAGCAGATGCGCCGGTTCCGGATCGATGCCGGCCAGTTCCGCATGAAACCGCCAGAGAACATCCAGGAGCGCCGCGTCACTCATGGAGCAGCCTATACAGAACGGCCGCTTTCAGGGCGGGTCCGGTGGTTTCGGTCCACAATTTGCCGCGCGTGCGGCTATCGCGAATCATCGGGTTTTCAATGCCTGATCCGTGGTGGTACGGGTCCCAGCCGCCGTACTCGTGCATGGGCAAGCCATTGGCAAGTTGCATCATGGGATATTGGTCGGTTTTGTTGCGGGCGAAGAAGCCCTCCATCCCTGCCACCGCCGCCACGTCAGAGGCTTCCGCCGTGGTGGGATACCGCACCGTGCCACCCGGGCAGCGGCCCAATACCAGCAGGGCATACAAGTTATAGATTTCCCAGATTTCCCACCCGGTATGGAATAGATCGAACGCGCCGACCACATGCTGATACAAGGCAGGACACACTGTCGCGCCCGTACCATCGCCGGTCACGGTGCCCTCGATCCAGGTATACCCAGCGCCGATGTTGAGAATTTCGTAGTAGCGAATCCGTCCGGCGAAAATGCGCGGCACGACTTCAGCGCCCGTGCCATCACCAGTCAGGGTCACGGAGGCCGAGGTATAGCCTTCGCCTTCCTCGCCCCGTTGCACGATCACCAGCGATCCGGATGCGGCCGTAACGTCGCGCCGCCCGCTATCATCCGCCTTGCGGATACTGATCTCGATCGAGCCGTCGGCCGTGATCCGCCGGGTGTCCAGGTAATCGACCATGCGGCGCATCCATACCAGCGCGCGCGCATCGCCGTCGGTCCAGTATTTGAGGAGCATGGCCTGAGCGATGCAGGCCCAGGCATAGACGGGGTGGTAGTGGTAGCGAACCCGCCCATCCGCGATGAACGCCGATGGTGGTCGCCAATGATCAGTGTCCCAGACGATGCCGCGCACCGGGCTGCTATCGTCGTCATAGGTCCAGAATCCGCCCGTGTCCGTGGTGGCGCGGGTGTCGGTATCGTCACCCAGATCGAACCAGGCCACCCAGTTGTCCAAAAAGGTTTTTATGGCTGGCGTGGGATCGAGGAAATAATCCTCGGCCGCGGACAGGAGGGCCCGATAGGAATAGCCATACCAATCATCGGACTGATCCACGCCCGCGCCGGTCCCCAGGGTTTCGTTCCAAGGGAAATACCAGCGGTTATAAGTATTCGAGCTGAAAACCCCTTCAACAACCCCTTCCTGATTGAGCGCTTCCCACGCCGCCCGGCCATAGCGCGGCATGACCGGCCCCATGTGCCCGAAGACCGCATGGTATTCCGCCTGCGCATCGGTCATGAAGTCCCGCATCATGTCGATCATGCGGCGCCCATTGTCGGGGTTGATCACGTTGCTCAGCGTCCAACCGCCCATCCAGAGATAGCCGGGCGCCGACCACCCGCGCCATGAACCATAACCGACATAAGTATCATCCGCCTGCGTCCATTTGTACGTCCATCGGGGCAGCCCGGCATAGCGTTGCCGGTCGGCCGGCGTGCCGTCGATGATATCCAGGCCCAGCAGGATATTCGCGAACCGCACATCATAGGCCGGGTCAGTCTCCGCATGGCTGGGAAATTGAAACTCAAAACCCTCAAAGGCGTTGGCGGTGTCGTCGTCAATCAAATCCTGGAATGTCACCACATCATCCAGCCAGATCCCCAGCAGGGTATACATGCCTGACCCATGGTCAATAGGTTTCAGGGTGATTTGATCGATGGGATGGACCAGTCCCGGGTAATCCGCGAAAGTAAAGTCGTGGGTCGTCCTGACGCCCGCTTGCAGCGTCAGCGACAGGGTATGGCTAACGCTATCCGCATCACGCACGCTCAGCCGCGCCGCGCCGCTCACAGTGGACTCCATGTCCACATGCAGCACGGCCGCGCCGGTACTGTCCACTGCCGTGGTATCGATGCCGATATCCCCTGAGGTCGATTGTCCCGGGCTCAGATATTCACGGATGCGGACGTTATCAAGCGAATAGGTCCCGACGTCATCGCTAAAGAAATTCAGCCAAAGTTCGGCGCCGCTTGCGGTCACCTCTGCCGTCATCAGGCCGTTGGTGCAGACGAAATCGCCGAAATACGCGCCCGATCCGGCCGCCGTGCCGATATCCACGAACGGCGCCGCCGCCGCGAATCCGGAACAGGTAAACTCGATCAAATAGGTTTTGCCAATCGCTACCGTCACGCCCTGGCGCAGCCGCGCGCGGCCCGTGGTATGGGTCAAGGTGGCGACGCCGTCGGTCACCGTCACCGTGCCGCCTGCTGAACTGGAATCTGTCCAGCCGGTCAACCCAGACGAAAAATCACCGTTGGTCAGCCGGTTGGCGCCATAACTCGGCAAGGAAAAACTGAACTCATACCCCAGCGCAATGCCGTCCAATCGTTCGACGCGAGTGAACTCCGAATACTGCGCGGCCGTGCTCCAGTATTCCGCTTTATGGCGATACTGCAGGATGACGTTATCCAGTCGCCAGAAGTCATCGGCGGTAAACTCGAACGCCGTGAACCGGCCGGCTTGCGAGGAGAGGCAGGGCACGAGCACGCCCACATCTCCAGCCGGATCGTCCGCGATCACCCGGGTGGATAGTTCGATGTTGCGGCCACACCCGCCGCCATCCATCTCGAAGGAGAATGCAATAAACGGCTCATCGTCTGTGATATTCCAGGACGGCCAGGTGCCCCAGCCCGAATAGTGGTAAGGCGGTCCGCCCGATAGCACCGACGTCCGCACCCGCAGGCAGTTTCCGGGTACATCGCCCCGGCGTTCTACCGACCACTCAAATGGCGTCGCGTCTGCATTGTAGGAATACAGCCCAACTTTTCCGGCTTCCGCAGAAAATGGAATACCAAAATCGATACGGTTGCCCTGCCAGCGCCCCGCTTCCAAATTGGCGCGGCCGATGCGTTCCGCCAAGCGGCGGTATTTGAGTTGTCCGGTGGCGGCATACGCCAGTTCCAGCGCGCGCATGACATACATGTCACCGTCGACCGCCGTTCCCCGGTAATCGGGATCGACATAGTTATAGGGCCAGCCGTTGATGGGTGACCCTTTTGGCAGCACGGCGCCCGACCGGCGCGAGAAACGGACATGATAAAGCGTATTCGGCGCGGTCCCGTCCGGAATCAGTCGGGTCGAATAGACCCCACCGACATAGAGATTTTCCGCCGTGGCCGCACTCTCGGGCGCCATGTAGTTGACCGCATTCGGGTCGGTCGTCCCGGCCATGAAATCATCGTACCGGAATGCCGTATCCGCCGCCCACACCCCACGCACCCACGTCACCACGCCGCCACCATCCGCCGCCGGGATGATGATATGCCCGCTGGCGTCGCTGGTGTATTCTGTGATGACGGGTTCCTGGAGCGGATCGCCGCCGATGATGTCGGTGGCGCCGTCCAGCAGGCCCGGGGTCCGGCGTCCCTGATCGAGAAACATCAGGCCGCCTCGGTCACACTGACCGCCGTGCAATACAGGCAAGTATCGGGGTTCACCACTTGGTTGGTAGCAGGCGAGAGAATATGCACGTCATACACGCCAGGCACTTTGAGCGCCGCAATCAGCGCGGCGAGGGTCAAATCCTGCCCCGGCGCATGGGTAGCGGTCACCAGTGCTTGCACGGCCGCCGTGGCTTCGGATAGAACGACCGCCGGGTCCGGCCCCTCGTAAATTTCCAGGGTCGCCGTCACGGTGTACTCTTGCACCGTCACTCCCTGCACCACCACGCCATCGGTCAGCGGTCGGGCTTCGTCCGCCGTCAGCGCCGCGCGCACGGTGTCCACTAGTTCGGTTGAGGCTGTTCCGTCGCCGGTGCGGCTTTGTACGGTTACAAATACCGCGCCCGGATACGGCGAATCGACCGACACGGCCGCCACATCAGCGGACGCGCTCAGCGCGAGAAATTGATAGGCGCCAGTCGGTCCGGCCACACTAAAGGCTTCTGGAGCGGTCTGCACACGCGCGCGCAGGGCTGCATCGGATTCAAGGATTTCCGGGATGGGCGGCGTGGCGTCCGGGTCAGCTGCTTGAATGACCTGCCGCGCCACGGCGTAGAACGCGGCCAGATGATCAAGGTCAGCACCGGAGGCATACGCGAGCATAATCGCGCGCGCTGCGTCATTGACCCGGCCCCGGAGTAGGGTCTCGCGGTACGCGACGACCTCCAGCAGCTTGGTCAGTGGCTCGGATTCCAGCGCGAGCACAGGTTCCAGAGTGGCATCGCGCGCGATTAAATCGGCTTTGAGTTGCGACAGCACCGTCTCATAGGACAGCGTTTCGACGATAGCCGGCGGCGCGAGTTGCGACAGATCGATAGGCGCGAAGCGGCTCATACAACGATGCCCTCCAAGCGGGCCGGGCCCCCATTGGGCAGATAGCGGATATCCAGCGCCAGGGTAATATGCCCCTCGGCTACATCCGTCACCTGCACGCGGTCTACCGCTACACGCGGCTCCCAGCGGCGAATAGCGGCGATGCTGGCCTGGATGATATCGAGCACGGTGACCCGGTCCATCGGCGCATCGGTCAGCGCGAACAGGAGCGAGCCATATTCGCGCCGCATAACGCGAGAGCCCAGCGGGGTCGTCAAAATGTCCTGGATGGACTGCTTGATGTGCGTCATCACGTCCAAAGTGCGACCTGTATCCCTGCTCATCATTGCGGTTGCCCCGTCACGCCGGCTCCGGTCTGCACGCCACCATGGGCATGGCCTGACAGGCTGATAGCGCCGGCCTTGACATCGCCATCGGCATCGACGTTGCCGGCAACCGTCACGTCACCCTCGATGGTCACGTCGCCCGTCAGGGTGATGCCGCCCGGCGCGGTGATTTCAGCGGTGCCGCCGTCGGGCAGGCTCGCACGGAGGGCATGCGCCTCGGTGTCGTAATCCAGCACCGCGCCATCCTCGAACTGGAGCCGGGTCACCGTATCGGTATTGGCCGGCGCGGGTGCGTCCGCGCAGTACAGCGCGCCCAGTATGAGGCCGTTTCCAGGGTCCCCGTTCGGGCAGGCGATCACTACCTGTTCGCCCACGCTCGGCGCGGCAAACGCGCGGTTATTACCCGCGCGCCAGGTCAGCCATGGCAGCGGCGCGGAGTCCACGCCATCGAGCCGCACGACCGCGCGCGGCGCAGTGGGGTCGCTCAGGTCCACGCTCACGACGCTGCCGATTTGCAGCAGGCCGGCGCGGGTGCGTTCGAGTTCGGCTATGGCGCGCATTATGCGGTCGGCTCCAGCGTCAGGGCGATACTGCGCACGATGCCATCGGACCCGCGCGCGCTCAGCGTCAAAGTCGTATCGTTGGTTAGCGCCAGGGTCACATCGCCGTTATTGTTGGGGGTCGCGGTAGCCGGTGGCGCGAATGCAGGATCAGCGGCAAACGCGGCAATCCCCGCGTCGACGGCATCGGCAATCGCTTGCGCGCCTGCATCGCCCGGGGTCACGTCGTCAGCGCCCACGAGGGTCGAGAGCGGTACGGGTGACACACTATCGGGAACCTGGACCAGATGCGTGGCATAGATGCCCCGGCCAGCGGTCAAGGTGATCCGGTAATAGGTGGCGACATTGCCGGGTAGCGCAATATCCGATTGCGGGATCAATTCCAGCTGAAGGCCGTCGCCGATGGTTTGATTGGACACCTCGGATAGCAATTCGGAATCGATAAACCCAATCGCCGGCGTACCATCCGCCAGGCATAGCCGCACGTCACAGGTGGCGGTGACAGTATCACCGGCGCCGGTGACGATGGCGGGAATTAGTACGGTGGTCATGGCGTTTTGATATAGGTCACGTGATCAGTGGTTGCTGGGTGCGGGTGCTGTTTGACGGGATACAGCATCAATATGCAAAGAGACCAAATCAGGACGCCTAGTAGGATGCCCTGGACCGCATGACATAAACCGCGCCTGCAAATCATTTAAGATGCTCCCGCATCCAGTCCAGTACCCCCGCCGCGGCGGTCAGTACGCCGGCCGTGGCGATGATGAACCATCTAAACAGAAATGCGCCAGCTTCCCATTGGGCAATTTTGCGCTCCATGTCGTTGATTTTCTGCCGGTCTGATTCCAGCTCTTGGCGGATCACTTCGCGCAGTTTCGAGTAATCGCGGCGCTCATGTCCGTTCCACTCATCCATGGCGGCGGGTGAATACGCCAATCAGGCCGGCGATGGCCAGGCCGACGGCGACAATCGCATCGATTTGCTCAGGTTGCAGCTCCACCCCGAGCGCGGTAACGATCAGCACCAATCCCCTCCAGGTTGAAGCCTCGGAAAATGCTAGGCCCAGATTGTCTTTCATGGATACTCCCTCCACGGTAGCTGCCAATGCGGCCCATCCTTGAATTTCGCCCAATCGCCGCCCCATTCGACCGGGATTTTTAACTGTTTGGCGGCGGCCTTCATGGCGTCCGCGATGGGATAGAAATGCTTCCAATCCCACGATACTTGCCCATTGACGATCGGCGCCAGATCGACCGCGTGGCCGGTCAGATGACGCGACCGCAGCGTTTTGGATGCGCCCTTGGCGACGTAGTATTTCTGGCGTTCCAACGTGCGTGCGCCTTCGATAACGCGGAAATCCTGAGCGGTCAGGGTGATAGCCAGTCGCACCACGGCCACCAGGTCTTTGTGCACGCCGATCAGGCGCCGGTTGCTCACCTCGCCCAGTGTGTAGCCGCTCATTCCGCCTCCGGGATAATCTGCTGATAGTCATCGATATGCGCCGCACCAATGTCCGGCGCATACCCCAGATAAACGATGGTCGGCAGGATGCCGCTCGCGTTCCATTGATCCTCGCCCACCTGCACTACCTGTTCCCAGCGCACGAGAAACGAATCGAAACCCGCCAATCCGGGTTTGAACTCGCCCGGCTGCGCAGCAATCGCCTCGGGGTCCGCTACCGCGCCCGGGTAGCCCCAGCGGTTATACCGGATGTGGTTCATGACATCGGCCGCGAACACTCGCAACTCCATTTGCACGGCCAGCGTGCGGAAACTCAACACGCAATGGGCCACGAAGGTCAGCCGCAGCGATTGCCGGCCCGTGCCGTCTTCCGGCTCCGGGTCGATGGATTCCAGTTCCAGCAACAGCGCTGGCGTCAGTAGCGCTTTGGCGTCTTGTTCGTCGGTCCCTGGAAATGGGTCATAGGCGGCCACCGTCTCAACGCGGCCCAGGTATTGCCGCTCCAGATCGGCGATGATGGACGTGTGCAGTTCGCGCAGGGTAGGCAGTTCGCTCATGCGCGCCCCTTCATGACGGGTATTCTGGACAGTTCGTGATAGACCAGTCTTTGATAGCGTTGCCCTAAGTCGTCCATCATTCTGCGGAGTCGTTCTACGACTGCTGGATGCGGTTCTTCAACGACTTTGGCTATCTTTGATCGCGGGTCATCGCTAATTCGGCGCATGACGGCCGCGCCGGTAGGCCGGTTGTTGGGTTTTGGGTTTTTGGCTTGATAGCCTTTCCCCCATGACCACGTGCCGGGATACGACTTTTTACCTACTCGCGCGCCCCGCATACGCCGGTGCCATTGCGTTTTGCCCAATCGATGCACGCCGATGGGATTGGTGCCGATCCATGCGCGCACGCCCAGCGGCTGATCGCCGTAGCGGTCGATCTCGACGTAATACCGAAACGCCCTTTCAAAAAATTTCTGCGGAATGCCCGCCGCCTGGCTTGCGGCTTGCAAAGCCGATCGCTTCACAACTTGCCGGAATTTTGATGTCGCCGTCCGCAGCGCCCGGTCTGTCCGTTGGGGGTAGGATTTGAACGATGCATTGAGCGTGGCCACCATTTCGCGGGTGTCGATGAATAACTGCACGCCGCCGGATTGAACCGCATGTTCTTTTGGCTCATCACCCCAACCGAACTCTTTATAGTGCGCTCGGCGCCCCGGCAGGGTATGCGGAGAGCCGCTTTTGTAACGCCAGTTTTGTAGTGGCGGTTTCATCGCCAGGTCCTGAATTCAGGATTGGCGCCAGGCTCCGCGCCCGGCCGCATACAAGACACTTCTGTCATGCCATCGCCATCGGGCACAAGCGAGACCACGATCCAGGTTTCCCCGCGCGCGGTCACGCTATCCTGCTCCCGCAGTCCATCGGCGTCGGCCGTCCGCAGCCAGATTGTCGGCGGCTGCTGATGCTCAAGGCCAATCCGGGAGCCCGTCTGCGTCCCCCGCGCGCGGGATTCGATAGGCAGGCCCGGCATATCCACCACCCCGCGCACGGTCCCGGATGGCAACACGATATCCTCCCCGAACGCCGTCGGGGCGATGATCGAGGCCGCTATCCGGGCGTGGCGGGTGGCGACTGACATCAGACGGACAGCGCTCCACCGGCGCCCATTTCCGCGATGCTCGATGGGCTCGCCTCCCCTCGATACAATTCCGCGAAAATTGCCAGGTAGGTGCCATTACTGCCATTTCCGCAGGTAGCGGTGACATCGATAAACCGCTTCCGGCCGCGCAGGTCGACATCAAAAACGAAAAACTTGTCATCGTCATCGGCGGTGGGTAGCGCGGAGGTATTGCCGGCGATATCGGTCGACGTGCCATACACGGCGCCGGTGATATCGGCATGACCGGAGCCAGACGTGTCGGATTCGGTCAGCTTCAAGGCCGTCATGGCGATATCAGTCGCCCCCAGATAGGCGACCACCCGTAGGTGACGGTAGCCCTTGGTGTCTATTTCGGCCGTGGTGGCAGAGGCATTGTCGATGATCGCCGCGGGCGGAGTCACCGAGAACAGCTTGCAATTTTTGAAAGAGTCAGCGGACATGAGATTCTCCAGATTCAGGGGTCCCCGGCCGTGGCCGGGGATCGGGTACTTACTCGCCGATCAGCGCGCAAATCGGGCCAGCGTTAGACGCATCACCCACACCATGGCAGTTGATGTCAAACCGCTCGGAGCTGATGATCTTCGTCTGCTGATACGAGCTGAGCGAATACGGGTCGACCATCATGGTCATGCCACGGCGGTCACCCAATATGACGCCCATGCGCAGGTCGCCGAACAAGGCCATGGCCACATCGGACAGATCGGTCGCGACTTTCGGCATGGCGGGCGAGGTGATGATTGAGTAACCCATCCATTGATCCGGCATCGCGGCGGCCAGGTCGGCTTTGCGGTTGCCCGATGCGGCCTGGGTCAGCCGGCCGAACATCAGGTTTTGGCCCAGCTTGGAGGTTATCCAGACGGGATTCAGGCCGGGAATGTCGGGCAGCTTGGCCATGACAGACAGCAGGTCTGCGGCGTCGATTTCGGCAAACGTGTCATGCCCAGACGCCGCGTCAACCGCCCCGGCTTTGCTCAGGATCGCGGTACGGAGACCGACGATGCCGCCATAGGTCGAGGTGCCATCGCCGTTGAAGAGGCAGTTATCTTCCTTCGTCGCAAACGCGAGCGCATGTTCCTGGGCGATGAAATCGGCCAAGTTGATGACGCTGTCATCAGCGTAGTCGTTGCTAATGCGGGTCTCGGCGGCCAGGTTTTTGGCTACCAAGGTAATGTCGTCGAATGCCGCGTCATTCGCGGTAGGTGCGGTTTCGCGGCCCACGAAATACGCGGTCACGCCCGACAGTACGCGCGGAACCGATGCGGTATCGGTCGACATGGGATGCACGCGGCACAGACGGCGGGCGATGCCGTACCGCTCGCGCAGGTCGATGATCGGCAGTACCAGTTCCTCGGGCACGATCACCGATTGACCGGCGCCGATGCCAGTCATGGTCCGCGTGCCGACGCCGCCGATGCCTGGGGCTTCGATGCGCACGCCATAATCCCGACACCAGCGCTGGGCTTCCTGACGGCCAAACAAGACCGCCATGCACCACTGGCCAGCCCGATAGGCTTGCTCGTCGGCTTCACGGCGGCCGCCCGCGTACAGTTCCGGGCGGAACGCGCGCAAGTTGCCGGTATGCGGATAGCTGATCTCGGCCCGCTTGGGGATGACCGGCAGCGGTTCCACCGTAGGCGCCCGCGCGGCGATGAGCTTGCGGAATTCAGCCAGGCTGGCGCCCAGCATGATTTGATCCTCGCCGAGTTCGCGCAGGTTGAAATGCGCGGCCACGGCGCGGATTTGATCCGCGTGGGGGTTGATGACCGACGGCGGCGGCGCGGCGCGGGTATCAATCGCGGCTTCCGGGGTCGGGGTCGGGGTCACGGGGGTTTCCGGCTCTTGAGTTTCCGCCGGTAAAGTTGTCGGATCGGACATAGCCGGGCTCCTGTGTGGTTGTGGAAAAGTGCGGCCAACACCGACAGAGGTGTCGGCCGGTATGGAAGCGAGGGAGATTTCGAGCGGCTCCCAGTCGGTAATCAAATAGGTATCGCCGGTCTCGTCGCTGGATTGCAGTTCCAGCGCATGAATGATGTAGCCCACACTGACGTTGGAACGGATGCCGTCCGCGACGTCCATCAGCGCGTTTTCGCCGTCCTCGGTGCGAGAAAACCGCACGACCGCACGGCCCACGGCGCCCTCGATGCGCGCGGAATCGATCACGCCCACATGGTCTTCGGGATCATGATTGACCAGCAGCGGCGCACCGGATTGCAGCCGGCCCAAGCGGCAGGCGCCCGGCTTGTGGCTGAGGATTTCTTTGCCGTACCAGCGATCGACGGGGTATTCCGAACTGAATGACAGTTCCGCCGTCCGCGCCGCGGCATTGACGGCTTCCCGCTTGACGGTGAAAAACCGCTCGGAGGGTTGGCCGATGATGCGGGAGAGGTCAAGCATGGTGGCTAGTGGGTAGTGGGTAGTGGGTAGTCATGCGGCGACGTGGAACATGTCCGGTTGGCGTTGTGCGTGGCGGATGCGCGCGGCGGCGATGTCCAGGTACTCGGCTTCGCGCTCGATGCCGATGAACCGGAAGCCTTCCAGCATGGCGCCCTTGCCGGTGCTGCCGCTGCCCATGTAGGGATCCAGGATCAGCCCGCCCGGCGGCGTAATAAGCCGGCAGAGGTAGCGCATCAGGTCGACGGGTTTGACAGTGGGGTGGTGGTTGCTGTTGTTGGCTCGCTGCTGGTCAGGCTGGTTTCCAATTCCGCCGCTATGCGTCGGCCTTGCTTTGGGCTCCAACCCCTCGCACCCCTCATCACGGTCGGATGCCTGCGCCTTGGCGGTGTAGAAGAACCGGGCGGCGGAACCACCGTTGTCGTCGTAGCCACTTACAGCATCCGGCAATGCGCCGTAGTCGCCAAAGGCGATGGTGTTCTTTTTCCCGTTTGGGTTTCTCTTGCACGCCCTGGCTGGCTCCGTCTCCGGAAACAGCCCCACCACATCGTCACTGCCGTCGTGGATCAGATTGGCGGGCCAGCGGCCGGCGGTGGTGTCGAATGGTTTTTCTTTTCCAGCATAGCCGAGTTCGTAAACTCGCTCACCGTAATGCTTTGCGCTTTTGAATTGGCCGCTGCCCGGCGTGTTACACCGTTGCATGGCTTGTGAGTCCCACTCAGCCGTCTCCACCCTGCACCCGTCCACATTCATCGCCCCGGTGCCATGCGCCAGCACATTCTTGGCCACCGTGCCGGCCAGCGGTTTGCGAGCAAGGCAGATCGGCTCATGCGCCGGCTTCAGCGCCGTGCCCCAGCCGGACCATTGCCGGGCGGCTTCGGTCGCGGGGGCGGTGATCATGCGGCCGCCATTGGCTGCCCCATTGATGCCACCTTGATAGATGGTTTCCTGTTGTCCGGCCGTCTGTCCATGCAAATGATATTTTTCAACGTGCGGATGCATCCCCACCACCTCCCGTTCCGCCCCCGCCATGCGGTCCAGCGCCTTGCTCACATCCAGCGATTTCGGGAAGCCGGAGCCATAGACCCACATAATCTGATCGCGGATCTCAAAGCCGGCGTCCTCGATGGCGACGACCGCGCGGTGATAGGTGCGAGCGCTGGAAAAGCTCAGCAGATGCCCGCCCGGCTTGAGTACGCGCAGCGCCTCGCGCCACACGTCGACGCCAGGCACGTCATAATCCCAGTGCCGGCCCATAAAGGACAGGCCATAGGGCGGATCGGTGACGATGGCATCGATAGAGGCCTCCGCCAGTTCGCGCATCCGCTCCAGGCAGTCGCCCAGGTACAGTGTGGCATGGCCGATGATGATGGGTTCAGGCATTGGGGTCCTGTGCGGGTGCGGCCGCCGTGGTGGCTTTTTCCAGATAGGGAAGGACTTCCATCAGCGTCAGCCCCGCCGCTTCGGCGGCGGTTTTGATGCTGGCCAGCTCGTTGATGCGCTCGGCGATGTGGTCGTCAAAATCTAGCCCTTTGCGCGACAGGATCGCGTTGAGCGTGGTCGAGCCAATCTTGAGTTCCAACTCGTCGGCTTGCGCTTGTTTCGCGGGGTCAGGGCCTTCCCAGCGGCGGGCTTGCCAGTAGACTTGATCCCACTTGGGGTTTTCGCCGGGTAGCCGGCCGATGGCAAGAGCGGATTGCAGCCATTGGCCGCGCACGATTTCGGGGAAATCGGACTCGAACCAGTCCTGCAACTCCATCCAGTTGTCACGCTCCAGCCCCAGGAAATACCGGAGGGAGGTGTAATTGACGCCTTCCGCATCGTTGCCGAGTGCGTTGTAGGAGACGCCCAGGCCGGTCCCGATGGAGCGTAACGCCCACTTGAGAAAATCCGGCATCGCGGAGTTCGGGTGTTGCGGATCGAGTAGTTTGAGGTGGTACCCATACGGCACGACTTCATACGTACCGGGCGCCATATCCTGGCTGAACATGCCCTGATCGGAACTGATCGGATTGCCGGCCGCGTCAACCAACTGATTGCCCGCCGCGTCTGTGGTCGCCGGCGGCGGCGCCATGTCGGGCAGCGCCTCATACACGCCCACTTTGCACGCGGACGCGCGCGCGGCGGTCACCTCGGCATCCTCAGTCCCCTGAATCATGTGGACCCTGGAAGCGGCTACCGCTAGCCAGGGAACGCCCCGGGTTTGCCAGCAGAATTCCGGCAGGTAGACATGGATGATTTCAGCCGCCGGCACGCGGAAGCGGTCACCGACGCGGTAGCTGGAGTTATTCGCCCCGCCCTCTGGCCGCATCCAATACGCGACCGGGCGGCGGAAGCCGTCCATTTCGACACCCAGGCGCACATCGTTGCCTTGATGTTCGCCGTTGTAGTTCAGGTCGATCGACTCCGGGTCGATGATTTGCAGCGCATAGCCCCAGGCATTGATGCCGGAATCTTTGATGACGCGGAGAAACGCTTCCCCGTCGGTTGCCAATGTATCGGCGATATGCCGCTGGAGGGTGCGGAAGCTGAATTTTCCGCTCACTTCGCAGACGCCCCGCCGGCCCCAGGCGTTAAATTCGGATTCGAGCAGGGTGCGGGATTTGAGGTCGGGTTTGCCGCGTGGTGTCACGCAGCGAGCCTGGAGCTTGAAGCCTTGCGGCCCCACGAGGTTATTGCGGACCATCCGCACGAAACCTTTGGCATGGTCACTGTTTTGCACCAGCTCCCGCGTGCGGGCGCGGAGAATCGGCAGCGCCTGGCGGATGTCGTTATCGATGGGCCGTGAATAGGTGACCCAGTCAGAATGCAGGGTTGAAACTTTCGCGGCCTGCCATTGCCGTTTTTCTGGCTGCGGAACCGGGAGCTGGATGACGTTGTTTTTAGCCATCAGGAGCACCCATGAAAGCGGGTCTGCACGAACCGACCGGAGCCCAGTCCGGCGGCGATGCGGGCGGCGTCCTGTTCGGCGGCGACCATCGCGGCATATTGCGAGCGCAGCCGGATCAAGCTGGCCACGTCATATTCGACTTGCCGGTCTCGGCATGCGGCGCGAGCGAGGTCTATATCGCCCGCAGTGGCGCGGCTTTCGAGCGTGGCTTCGATGGCTTGCAGCATGCGCCTGGCATGCGATGGAGCGGCGGCCGGATCGGCGGTGATCGGATCGGGCAGCACATCAACGACGCCCTCTTCCAGCGTGGCGCGCAAGCCGTCCGCGTCATTGGTGGCTACCAGATACCAGGAGTAACGCCCGGCGGTGAGCGCGACCGTCTCGGCCGGCGTCAGGGTGAAGTTGTGAACTTCGGCTTCGGTGTCCCAAACCGCCTCGGTCGGAGTCGTGGCGGCGGCATTGACCAGCACCCACGCCAGCACCCAGTCGGGGCCCGGGTAGGAGGCCGGCGCGGCGCTCAGCGACCAGGAGTCGCCAGCGCGAAGAGTGGAGGGCACGGTGAGTATCGCCATGGGTTGCACGATACGCCGTGATTTGTGCCAAGTTCAGGGGAAAATGGCACGAATTTTAGTGGCTAGTGGCTAGTGGGTAGTGACTAGAAAAAAATACGCACGAAATTGTTGACATGTTTGTTTAAGTGCGTATAATACCAACCAAGCCAGACGAACTGGCGAAACAAGAAACGGAGAGAGAGATGAAATTTGAAGCTGGCAAAACCTACAAAACCCGCCTTGTAAGTGACTGCGAACAAAACGCAATTTTGACCGTTATCAGTCGCACAGAGAAAACCATCAAGGCCAGCACAGAGTTTGGCGTTAAGACACTGAGGATTTCATTATGGAACGGTGTCGAGCAGGTGAAACCGTGGGGTTCCTACAGTATGGCCCCGATCATCAGCGCCAATAAAGCTGCTTAACAACCACCCAGGCCAAGGACGGCCATAACCGGAGAAGATGATGAACAAGTACAAACTGATAAACCACAAAAATTCCGCTTTCTACGGAAAGCCCATGTATTTTGAAAACCTAGCAGACGCAAAGCGCGAGCTAACAAGAGTGGGAGGCCAACTTTACAGACTGTCAGACGGGGCGCTATGGCACCCGGAAATAGGATGGCATAACGCAGACTAACAACCACCCCGGCCAAGGACGGCCTTACTGGAGAAAAATCATGAACGAAACCATAACCAAAGCTGGACAATCAGTCCAACAACTCCGCGCGGCCCTGCTAGGCGCACTCACCCACGCGGACCCGATAACGTCCATCCTGCTGCGTGACCTGGTGGCCGACGCTACCCGCATAGAAGCGCGTCTGGTGCAGATCGATAACGCCTTCGTAGAGGCCGGCCGCGATGACGAGTAAACCCCAGCGCGGCGGGGTTCGCAAAGGTCAGGGGCGCAAGCCCTTGGCCGCGGGCGATGCGACCGTTAGAGTCAACTTAACCATGACTGCCACCCAGCGCGCCAAGTTGGCGGAGTTGGGTGGCGCGGCGTGGGTTCGGCGCATGATCGATGCGGCGGTTGAAGTGGCTAGTGGGTAGTGGGTAGTGACTAGAAAAAAATACGCACGAATTTGTTTGCATGTTTGTTTAAGTGCGCATATAATAAGACCCGAAGCCAGCCAGTTCGGCGAGGCAAAAACCGGAGAGAGAGATGAGACAGTTACCGAACCAGCAAGCGTATGACGCAGGATATGAAAACCTGTTTGGAGAGACATTGGCGCGGGCAGTTGTCACGTATCAAGGCAAGGTCATTGAATTGGTTCTTGACCAAGCAGAAAGGCGTTACTACATGAACCAGACCAGCAACTATTACGATCAGGATGCAATTGGCCGCATTCTGGAAAGTGCAGAAAGAAAAGGCGCTGTTGTCGATAGGTTTTATGGGTGAAAGGACGGTCTTTCTTATCCCCTACCTCTTCCACGAATTCACCCACCGATACGCCGTTCGCCGCGATACGCCCTGGGCCTGCAACGTCTTGGGCGTATCGGTCTGTTTGACCTCCACCGCCGGCGGCCGGCGTGGGATGTAGAGATTCTCCCCGCCGGCTTCCCGGATCAGCGCATGACAGGCGCGGGCGGCGGCATCCGTGCCGATCTCGCGGCGCAAAATGTCCCACGCATCCTCGAAGGTCACGCGCGCGGTTCCGCCTCGATGGAATCCGCCCACTCGCGCGCCATCCGCGCCGCTCCGATCAGTTCCAGGCCATGTACTGACCAGTCCGCGATACCGCCGTAATACTCCATCTCGGCCCCCAACTCGACCATGTCATCGGCTAGTGCGCGCAAGCGTTCCGGGATACTGGTTTTACTGTTCACTATCCACTGTCCACTGTTCACTATCCGCCAGGCGTGCGAGCGGCGCCCACCCAATCCATAGCGCTATCGCCAGCGCCGCCCGGATGCTCCAGAGGTTGATCGGCGGAATCTTCGTTTCAGCCATGGCCGCTGATCCCCCATTGCCCAATGCGCTCGATGCGCTTATCAACCCACTCCATCCAGCCGTCCGCGATCATGCCCACCAGCGCCACCAGGGCCAGCACGAAATAGGCGGCGCCCAACACCAACAACAGGCACAGCGCCGGAATCCGCATCAGGTTTTTCATACCTGCCCCTCAGAATGATGCCCCCAGTAGAAGCTGGCCTTCACCATGCGCTCCTTGCGCGCCAGTTCATCGCTTTCCAGTTCCGCCCGCATCGCCTCGCGCGCGGCGGTCAGGGTCTTGCGCGCCAGCAGCTCCGTCGCCGCCTTGGCTTCTTCTTGCGCGATCAGTTCGTCCAGGTAATGCCGGGCTTTTTTCAGATCCTCCACGCGCACCACGCCCGGCTTGCGCCTGACCAGGTATTTCACCGCGTTCCCCTCCCAAAAATTCAGGCCGTACTCCCGAATTATGTCCCAGGGCTGAATCTTGTGCCTGGAGTAGTGATCCCCGCCGACTTGATAGCGTTGCGTCTTTTCGCTCATACGTGGTTCCTGTTGTGTGTGATGAATCATTTCCAGCCCTTGACCCATCCGCCCGGCTTGCGTTGTGGCGCTATCCATGGGCGTTTCGTGGGTGGTGGCGTGGGTTCGGGTAGCGGTTCCAGCGGCGGCGGTTCGGGTAGCGGCGCGCCGGCCGTGGTGAAGAGGTCGAGTTCAGGCTCCAGCGCTTGCCGTTGCCGTTCCCATTGCGCGGGAGTCCATCGGTGCAGCCGATGGCGCGGGTGCATGGCGGCGGCCAGAGCATAGCCGTAGCAGTCAAGCGGTTCATTGCGCGGGCGGATTTTGACCCAGCGGCCTTTGTTCGGGTCGTAGATTTCGGCCGTCAACCCGGAGTAAAAGCTGTCATCCAGGCCGGCCGGGAAATGCAGCCGTCGATCACTGGGAGTCAGCGCTTTGCGGTCACTGATCAGCAGTTGAAACAGGCTCAATTTCGCGTTGTCTTCGCCCACGATCCACAACAGCGCACCCCCCGGTATGGTCGAGCCCCTCCAGTTGAAATCCACCTTGGAGGGTCGGTTGATGATGGGCCGGCCCCTGGCGCTCGCGCCCTTCACCGCAAAGATGCCGCGCGGCTCGCGGAGTCGGGTGAAATGCAGCACGTTGTCCTGGAGGTAGCCAGCATCGATGGCGACCGACACGATCCGCAGCGGGATGCCACAGGCATTGATGAGCGGCTGCGCCAGGTAATCATCGATGCGGCTCCAGTGATCGTGGCGGCTGGGGTCTCCATCGATCTCAACGTAATCAATCACCCACTGTTCCCCACCCGCGCCATGCCCCAACAGCATGACCGCCCACCGATTAGCCTGGACGTCGATCCCTGCCGTGATAACCAGGCATCCGCGCGGAATGGTACGCGGTGCATAGGGTTCGGCGCGGTGCTTGAGTTCCTCCCAGTCGATTTTCTCTTCGGGGTCCTCGGTACACTCGCCCAGTTTGGTGTTGATGAAGGTCTTGGTCTTGATGGGATCGTTGCGCACGCGCTCCCATTGCGCGGCCAGCTCGCCCCAGGAAAGCCCAAGACCAATCGGGGTATAGAGGCTGTTGATGCTGTAGCCGGCGGCATAGTCGGAGTCGGGCGCCTCGGCCACCCACTGACCGGCCGCTAGCATGTCCGTTTTGCAGTGTTCCGGGATCTCACAGCCGCATTCTTCGCAGACGTAGGCGGCGCGTTGGGGGTAGCCGGCGGGCCAATGCAGATGGTCCCAAATGAGCGCTTGCCGGTGGTCACAGTGAGGACACGGCACATGGTAGCGGCGGCGGTCGGAGAGTTGATATTCCCGATCGATGACGGACAGGCTTTTGATGGTCGGGGTGGAACAAATGAACAGCTTGCGACCAGCAAAAGTTGAGGTACGCGCTTCGGCAAGTGAGAGCGGATCGCCCTCGCCATCCAGGTCCACCGGGTAAGCGTCGACTTCATCGGCGAACAGATACCGCGCCGGCATGGACCGCAGCGAGGCCGACGAATTGGCCCCGGAAATGATCAGCACACCGCCCGGCCACTCTTTGAGCAGGGTGGTATTGCCGCTATCCCGTGACCTGGACGGGGCGATGATGCGGCGGAGTGCGGGTGTGTCGTCGATCATGCTGGCCAGTCTTTGTTTGCTCCAGCGTTCCGCCAGGTCGATGGTTGGCTGCACGACCATCATGGGGGTCTTCATCCTGGCCATCACATAGCCCACCCAGTTGTTGCCGATCTCGGTGCCGGCCACCTGGGTCGATTTCTTGAATACCACCCGGCGGATGTGGGCATGGTCAGGGTGATCGGACAGCACGTCCATGATCTCCCGCGCAAACGGCACGCGCGAGGTGCGCCAGCGGCCCGGTTCAGACGCGCCCTTGGTCGGTAGGCGCCGGTGTTCATCGGCCCACTGACTGACCGTCATCGGCGGCGCCGGCTTCATGCCGCGCGCCAGGGCCTCCATGATCAGCCGATAGCCGTCCGCGAACTGGAGGGCGGTGATGGCGATGTCAAGCAGCATGTGAGTGGCTAGTGGCTAGTGGCTAGTCGTTGAACGAGTGCGGTGAATGCTGCCGCAGCCACTCGCGGAACCTGGCCATTCCCAAGAGCTTTAAGTCGGTCCACCCGTGCGGGACACCCATCAACCACTCGTTGATTTCGACGGCGCAGACGGTGCGCCAGCCGAGGAGTCGGCCGCCAAGGATTCCGCCGCCCATGCCGGCGAAGAGGGCAAGTTCATTCATGCTCCGGTGGTTTTCTGTTCACTTGCCACTAGCCACTACTCACTGCCGTTTGGCGCTCCTCGGTGGCGTCGGTGCGGGAGGCTAATGTCATCAGCTTGTCCGCCGCGTCATGCAGCGCATCGGCGACCGCTTGGGTCAGCCGTTGATTGATTTGCGCGGGGTCCTGCATGGCGGCCAATTCCAGCGACAAGGTCGGCAGGCGCTCCAGGCTTGCCCGAAGTTGGGCGCCCGCATCTACAGCCGCCTTCATGACGCGCTCGCGTTCCAGGAGTTGCCCGGCCTCTTTTTGCTCGCGCATCATCGCGAGGTTGGCTTCGTGGGTTTCGCGCTTCGCCCTGGCTTCTTGCACGTCGTATCGGGCGGCCTGTTCAGAGCGAACTTCGGCCTGTTCGTCCGTGGGTGTGGTCGGTGTCATCAGATCAGACTGTTGAGCAGGTTGACCGGCCCGCCCGTTACGTTTTTGCGTGCGCGTGTTGCGCTCCCACTGGATGTCAGCGACCTCGGGGTCGATAAGTTCCTTGCCATCCTTGACGACCGTCGTGATCCGCCCCGTGCTGATCGCAGCAGTCACCGCCCCAGGCTGGCAACCGCGATGCCTGGCATATTCGGACTTGGAAATCAGGCGCGCCGCTGGCATTGAAACCCTATAAACCTATGTTTTTAATAGCGTTTTCAATCATTGAAAATTCTAACCCTAGCCAAAATCCGCGAGTCTTCGCCCCGCGGGTAAAAGGCTCAGGAAGAACCTGCCCCATTTTGGTGCACACCAGACGTGCATCAGCAGCGGCATCGAACACACCCAGACACGCCCTTCGTGCTGGCATCCTGTCGCCTATGGCATACCGCTCGTGACATAGCGGTCTGATATCGCCGATATCAGGCGCCCAAGCCACAAAACGCCACGCTCCATCGACTCTAACCGCCTGCACCCGATAATCCGCGTCGTTGATCTCCGCATCGCCAGCCCTTGTCCATTCCATCTCGTGAGTCCTGGTGAGTCTTGGTGAGTCATAAAATCCTCAGACTCACGAAAAAACCTTTTTTGTTTCAATGTCTTATCCCTCTTCGTGAGTCTCGTGAGTCATTTTGCTATTTATTACATGGAATAAAAAAACAGAAGAAAAAAACAAATACGCGCGAGCAATAGCAAAATGACTCACGAGACTCACGAAGCTCTGTAACATAATGATTCTGTTCATTATTTCCCGGTGAGTCCTGTATAAAACTGACTCACGAAGACTCACGAAGACTCACGAGAATCGGACTCCACGCGCCACTTCACGGCCCCCTGGTACTTTCCATCCTCCACAAACCGCAGCAAACCGACCCGCCGATTCTTACGCACGGACAGATAACC
>Ga0172367_10002116_pt1 | contig 27679 bp, 19 predicted proteins | sample Lak10m_FD_114542 | JGI IMG/M metagenome (GOLD analysis project Ga0172367, IMG submission 114542) | Freshwater microbial communities from Kabuno Bay, South-Kivu, Congo - kab_022012_10m | ecosystem: Environmental > Aquatic > Freshwater > Lake | place: Democratic Republic of the Congo: South-Kivu...
GGCGAACTCTTCGGCCTCATGCGCGTCCGCTCGATGAACATGAACGACGCGCACATCTACTGCACCCCCGAGCAGTTCGCCGACGAGTTCCGCGCCGTGAACGAGATGTATCTCAAATACTTCCAGATCTTTGGCCTGGGCAAATACCAGATGCGCTTCAGCACGTCGTCGCCGGAAGGGCTGGGCAAGAAATACGTCAACGAACCTGAGCTGTGGAAGCAGACCGAGGACATGGTCCGCCGCGTGTTGGTGGAGAGCGGCATCAACTTCGTGGAAGTGGCGAACGAGGCCGCCTTCTACGGCCCGAAGATTGACGTGCAGGTGTGGAGCGCCATCGGCCGCGAGTTCACCATCGCGACGAACCAGGTGGACTTCGCCGTGCCCGCCAAGTTCGGCCTCACCTACCGCGACCGCGACAACACGGACAAGACGCCGCTGTGCATCCACCGCGCGCCGCTGGGCACGCACGAGCGCTTCATCGGCTTCCTCATCGAGCACTACGCCGGCAACTTCCCCCTCTGGCTCGCGCCGGATCAGGTGCGCGTCATCACCCTCGGCGACGACGCCCCGCTCCTCGCCGCCGGCAAGGCGCTGGTCCGCGAGCTGCACCAGAACTTCGTCCGCGTGACCGGCGACTTCTCGAACGAACCCATCAAGGCGAAGATCGCCAACGCCGAGCACGCCCGCGTCCACACCATGCTCGTCCTCGGCCCGCGCGACCTCGAAGCCGGCAACGTGAGCGTCCGCCTCCACACCGGCGGCCCGCAGGGAGCGAAGCCGACGGCGCAGGTGGTGGTGGACATCGTGCAGAGCATCAAGGAGCGGAGGGCGTAGGCCCATCATATTTAGCGTCAGACAGCAGAAGTTATAAATTTAGTTTGACGACTAAATTTACACAGCTAGCTTGGAGCTGCTAAATATGGCAGTGCTATTCCCCAATCCATTCCGCCCAGGTGCCGGGCATCCTCCGCCCTATCTTGCCGGCCGGGAAGAAGAGCGGCAGGAATTCCAGCGGTTGCTTGGCCAGCATCCCGTGATGACGAATCTGGTGCTGACCGGACTGCGCGGAGTCGGAAAGACCGTGCTGCTGGAGACCTTGAAGCCCATCGCCGTTGATAAAGGCTGGCTGTGGGCGGGAACGGATTTGTCCGAGTCAGCCAGCGTCACGGAGGACAGCATCGCGATTCGGATTCTCGCTGACATGGCTCCGTTAGTGGCGAGTTTGGTGGTAGCGGAAGCGGAGGTGCGGAGAATCGGCTTTATTTCACAACCGGAGAAGACGCCCGTGCATCTGGATTTCCACTTCCTGCGGCGGGTCTATGAGGAGACGGCGGGGTTGGCGTCGGACAAGCTCAAGGCCGTGCTGGAACTGGTCTGGAGCTGTCTGAAGGGCACTTCATGCAGCGGCATCGTCTTAGCCTACGACGAGGCCCAGAATTTGAGCGACCAGGCCGCCAGCCAGCAGTATCCGCTTTCCCTGCTGCTCGACGTGTTTCAGTCCATCCAGAAGAAGGAACTGCCCATCATGCTCGTGCTGACCGGGCTGCCCACGCTGTTTCCGAAGCTGGTGGAGGCGCGCACGTTTGCCGAGCGGATGTTTCATGTGATGACCCTGGGACGCCTGAACGAGCATGGCAGCCGAGACGCGATTCTTAAGCCAATGCAAAAGCAGAATTGTCCCGTTCGCTTCACTGACCGGGCGGTGGATGAAATCAGCCGGCATTCCGGTGGGTATCCGTATTTCATCCAGTTTCTGTGCCGGGAGATGTTTGATTCCTACCTCCAACAGAAGGCCGGAGGAGAGCCCAATCCGGTGGTGACGGTGCAACAAACCGTGCGCAAGCTGGATTCCGATTTTTTCGCGGGCCGGTGGAACCGTGTCACCGACCGGCAGCGGGAACTGCTCTCAGTGGTGGCGCAGCTCCCCAACTGCGACGAGGAGTTCACCGTGCAGGAGGTCGTTGAAAAATCGCGGACGGTGCCTCCAAAGCCGTTCAGTCCAAGTCATGTGAACCAAATACTCGCGAAGCTTGCGGAGAGCGGGCTGGTCTATAAAAACCGGCATGGCCGCTATTCGTTTGCCGTTCCCCTACTCGGTGATTTCATCCGTCGCCAGCGGGCAGAAGCTGACCTTTACCAGCCCCAGTTGAACTTGTAAGCCGACCCTGTCCATGCGGCAGGTTTTGAACCATGGAACTCGACCTCGAAGGCCAACACGCCGAGCGCGCCTATCCGCTGCTGGCCTCGCTCGTCACACCGCGGCCCATCGCGTGGGTGACGACGCTCGGGCCGGACGGCGTGGTGAACCTCGCGCCGTTCAGCTTCTTCAACCTGCTCGGCGCGAACCCGCCCATCCTCGGCTTCTGCCCCGGCGACCGCGACGACGGCACGCCCAAGGACACCGCGCGCAACATCCGGCAGATGCACGAGTTCGTGGTGAACCTCGTGGACGAGGCGACCGCCGAGGCGATGAACCGCACCGCCGCGTCGCTGCCCTACGGCGTGAGCGAGCTGGCGGACGCGGGGCTGACCACGCTGCCGTCTTCGGTCGTGCGCCCGCCGCGCATTGCCGAGTCACCGGCCAGTCTCGAATGCACGGAGTGGGGCACGCTGCAAATCGGCGACAACCGGCTCGTCATCGGCCTCATCAAGCGCATCCATGTCCGCGACGAGTTGTTCGACCCGGCCACGGAGCGCATCCGCACCGAGCGGTTGCAAACCATCGGACGCATGGCCAGTCCGCACTGGTATTGTCGCACGCAAGACCGCTTCGAGATGAGGCGGCCGGACTGACTTCGTTCAGCCTCCCGGCCACTGCGAAGCGTGATCGGTGGCCTCGCACTCAGAAGATGAACTGCGTCGCGCCGCCGGGGACGAGCCACTTGTTCACCATCTTGGAGAAGTCGCGCCATTCCGCATGGCCGTCCACGAAGGTGACGTTTTCCCCGGCAGGGATGGTGCCCTTCATGTGCGCCGGGTGATCGCTGAAGCCGCCGGCGGGCGTGAATATCCATGTCGTGTAGGTGGGCGGGCCTTGGCTGGGGTTGATGTCCACGATCAGCTCGCAGGCAGCCGGCGTCTTGCCGTTGCTGCCGTGGGTGTCGGTCTGGAGGAACTGCGCGGGGATGCTGCCCGCCGCGCGTGGCACGAGGAACACATACCCTACGCAGCGCAGGGTCGGCGCTCCGTTGTTTGCCCCGTAGTTCCACCAGTTCAGGATGTTCTCCGCCTTCATGAACGACGGGCAGTAATACATCTTCGGGTCCGCCATCCCGTAGGCTTCCATCGCGGTGCAGATGGTCGTGTGCATGTCCCACGCCCAGTTGCCGCCGACGGAGGGCCACACGGGGAACTTGCTGTTGTGGTCGTCCGCATAGAGCAGGAGGGCGAGGCCGTGCTGCCGCTGGTTGTTCTTGCACCGCGCGCGGAAGCCCTGCTCCTTGGCCTTGCCCAACGCCGGCAGCAGCAGGCTCGCGAGGATGGCGATGATCGCGATCACCACGAGCAGCTCGATCAGGGTGAACCCGGGAGCAGGGCGCAGAATCCCTGGCCGCTTCGCGGCGTTCGCCGGCAGGACTTGGGCAGGGGCCATAATGTGCCTTTCAGCTCGGTTGGGTCTGGGGTTGGGGATAAGCCTCCCGGCTCGTTCGGTCAACCGGCATCTTGCCCGGTCCAGCGGGAAAAGTCGCCGCAGCTTGCCTCCCTCCCCGCCTTCCCCTAAAACCGCCCCATGCAACTCCGTTCGCTTCCCCGTGCCGTCCGCTCCTTTTGCCTTTTGCCTTTTGCCTTTTGCCTTCCCCTCGCCGCGCAGTTGCCGCCGGGCGTCACGGATTCGCAGAAGGCCGGGGACTTGCCCGCTTCCCCGGCGGAGTCGCTGAAGAAGATCACCCTGCCGCCGGGCTTCCGCGCGCAGCTCTTCGCCGCCGAGCCGCAGGTCATGCAGCCCATCGCGATGGAGTTCGATGACCGCGGGCGGCTCTGGGTGGTCGAAAACTTCTCCTATCCCACGCTCAAGAAGAACAACGGCGTCACCAACCCCGCGCCCGACCGCATCGTCATCTTCACCGATCGCGACGGCACGGGCCGCAACGTCGAGCGCAAGGTCTTCCTCAACGAGGGCCGCCATGTGACGAGCGCGCTGCCGGGCTTCGGCGGCGTGTGGGTGCTCTCGCTGCCGGACCTGCTTTTCATCCCGGATGCGAACGGCGATGACGTGCCGGACGGTCCGCCAGTGGTGGTCTTGACGGGCTGGAACATCAAGGCCGGGCACAACTTCGTGAACGGCCTCGCGTGGGGACCGGACGGCTGGCTCTGGGGCCGCCACGGCATCACGACGAAGTCCACGGTGGGCCGGCCGGGCACGCCGACGAACGAGTGGGTGACGCTGGACTGCTCCATCTGGCGCTACCATCCGGTGACGAAGAAGTTCGAGACGGTCTGTCGCGGCACGACGAACCCGTGGGGCCTCGACTGGGACGAGAACGGTCAGGCGTTCTTCTCGAACAATGTCATCGGCCACTTCTGGCACGTCATCCCCGGCGCGTTCTACAAGCGGATGTTCGGCACGCACGACAACCCGCATCTCTACGAGCTGATGGACAGTTGCTCGGACCACCTGCACTGGCAGGGCGCGAAGTGGAGCGAGGCGCGCGGCGGGCCGGCGCACGACGCGCTCGGCGGCGGCCACTCGCACTGCGGGCTGATGATTTACCAGGGCGACAACTTCCCGCCCGAGTGGCGCGGGCGGGCCTTCATGGGCAACATCCACGGCAACCGCGTGCTCTACGACGCGCCCGCGCGCGCCGGCTCCGGCTACACCGCGAAGCACGGCGGCAACTTCCTCATGGCCGACGACCCGTGGTTCCGCTCCACGGTGCAAATCACCGGCCCCGACGGCGGCGTGTTCATCGCCGACTGGAACGACAGCGGCGAGTGCCACGACAGCGACGGCTCGTATCGCAGCAGCGGGCGCATCTACAAGGTCATGTATGGACCGCAGAAGCCATCGCCTCCCGTAACCGCAGCACCGAAGGAGTTGAACCTTGCGAAACTCTCTGATGCCGAACTCATCAAGCTGCTTGGCCACGCGAATGAGTGGCATCGCCGTCATGCGCAGCGTCTTCTACAGGAGCGGGCCGCCGCCGGATTGCTCGGGAAGGACACCTTGTCCTCCATGCGAAGTCTATTCCTCAGCCAACCCAGTCCGTTCACCGCTCCAGGGCAGGCGGCAAGAAAACTCCGGCTATTTTGGGCGTTGCACGTCACCGGTGGCGCAGACGAGGCCTTTCTCACGATTCAACTTACCAACGTTGCGAACGAGCACGCGCGCTGGTGGGCGATTCGCCTGCTGACCGAGGACAAGCAAGTTTCCCCTGCCGTGCTCGCGAAGTTCGTCACGATGGCGCGCGAGGACAAGTCCGCCTTCGTCCGGCTCGGCCTGTCCTCCGCGCTGCAACGCCTGCCGGTCAACGACCGTTGGGAACTTGCCACCGCGCTGCTCGCCCACGCCGAGGACGCCACCGACAAAGACCTCCCACTGCTGACGTGGTATGGCATCGAGCCAGCCGTCGCCGCCGACCAGACCAAGGCCGCGCTGCTGCTCGCCAAGTGCCAGCAACCGCAAGTGCGCCAGTTCATCACCCGCCGCCTGACGGCGAAGTAGCCGCAGGCTTCAGCCTGCGCTTCGATTGTGTTCCATGAAACTCCGCGTCGCCGCCTACTGCCACCGCGCCTCTTCTCCCTCTCCCTTTGCGCAGCAAGGGGAGAGGGCCGGGGTGAGGGGTTTCGCCCTGCCGCGTTCGTGGCCCCACCCCTCATCCGGCCTGCGGCCACCTTCTCCCCTCGCTGCGCGAAGGGAGAAGGCCCTCTTCGTGGCGTCGGCTTGGTCGGTTGCTGCGTTGGCTTTCGCAGCGTTGCTCGCGTTTCCCGCCCGCGCCCAGACCTACGCCACCAACCTCTTCATCCACGCCCAGCGCGGCGAGCTGCCCATCATCATCACCGCACCGCACGGCGGGTCGCTCGCCATCCCCGGCGTGCCCAAGCGCCTCGGGCCGGAGGGCGAACGCACGAGCGGGAAGTTCGTCACAAGCCAGGACTCGCGCACGTTCGAGTTGGCCACGGCCACAGCGAAGCGCGTCGAGGAACTTATCGGCAAGAAGCCCTATCTCGTCGCCAGCAAGGCGCACCGGCAATACGTGGATCCCAACCGCCCGGAGAAGGAAGCCGTGGAGCATCCGAACGCGAAGGTTGTTCACGCCGCGTTTCACGGACAGGTGCGCGAGTTTGTGGACGAGCTGCGGAAGAAGTTTCCCAACGGCGCGCTGCTGCTGGACATTCACGGGCAGTCCACGAGCACCAACACGATTTTCCGTGGCACGCAGAACGGGACGACGGTGATGAAGATGATCGAGCAGCACGGAGCCGTCGCGCTCACGGGCGAGCAGAGCATCCTCGGCTACCTCGCCGCGAAGGGCATCAAGGTCGAGCCGCCGAACACCCCGCCCGGCACCCCGCCGGAGACGAGGGCCTTCGGCGGCGGCTACATCGTGCGCAGCTACGGCAGCCACACGACGAACGGCGTGGATGCCATCCAGCTTGAGTTCGGCGGCTCTTTCCGCTCGGACGCGAAGAAGCGCGAGGAGACGGCGAAGTTTCTGGCCGAGGCCATCAAAGCTTACACGCAGAAGCATCTCGCACCGGCGAAGTAGGTCTCAGCCGTGCTTCTGCCTCCGCGAGGTCTTGGACTGCGCCAGCTCTCTGGCGCTTTTAGCACGAAGCGTAATTCGCCACCCTGCGGAAAAGCGGCAGAGGGCTGCCGCACTCCAAGACGCTGGCGCGACCTTCATCCGCCCTGCGTGGAGAATTCCCTTTGCCCGCCTGTGCATTCTGCCGTTGAATCGCGCACCACATGGCCGGCACCACCCGCCAATTTGACTTCCTCATCCTCGGCAGCGGCATCGCAGGGCTGACCTTCGCGCTCAAGGTCGCGCCGCGCGGGCGCGTGGCCATCGTCACGAAGAAAAGCCGCGCGGACTCGAACACCAACTGGGCGCAGGGCGGCATCGCCGCCGTCACCAGCCGCGAGGATTCCATCGAGATGCACGTGCGCGACACGCTCACGTCCGGCGCGGGCCTCTGCCGCGAGGCCATCGTCCGCACCATCATCGCCGAGGGGCCGGAGCGAATTCAGGAGCTGATGGAGCTGGGCACGAAGTTCAGCGAGCGCGAGCTGCCCAACGGCAACGGCCGGGAACTCGACCTCACGAAGGAAGGCGGCCATTCCAAGCGCCGCGTGCTCCATGCGAAGGACGCGACCGGCGCGGAGATTGAGCGCGCCCTGCTCGATGCCATTGCCCGCCAGCCGAACATCACGGTGCTGGAAAACCACTTCGCGGTGGACCTCATCACGACGCAGAAGCTCGGCTACGTCGGCCCCAACCGCTGCCTCGGCATCTACGTGCTGAACAAGGCCAGCGGGCAGGTGGAGACGTTTGCCGCGCCGGTCATCGTCCTCGCGACCGGCGGCTGCGGGAAAGTCTATCTCTACACGACGAACCCCGACATCGCGACGGGCGACGGCGTGGCGATGGCCTATCGCGCCGGCGCACCGGTGGCGAACATGGAGTTCATGCAGTTCCACCCGACGTGCCTCTTCCACCCGAAGGAGCGCACGCTGCTCATCACCGAAGCCGTGCGCGGCGAGGGCGGCTACCTGCTCGGCACGGACGGCCAGCGCTTCATGCCGCGCTACGACTCGCGCGCGGAACTCGCGCCGCGCGACATCGTGGCCCGCGCGATTGACAGCGAGATGAAGCGCACCGGCGCGGACAATGTGTGGCTCGACATCACGCACCAGCCCGCGCGCTTCATCATCTCGCACTTCCCGACCATCTACAAACGCCTGCTGCGCCTGGGCGTGGACATGACCAAGGAGCCGATTCCCGTCGTGCCGGCGGCGCATTACCAGTGCGGTGGCGTGGTGACGGACGTGAACGGCGTGACCGACATCGCCGGGCTTTACGCGGTGGGCGAAGTGGCCTGCACCGGCCTGCACGGCGCAAACCGGCTCGCGAGCAATTCACTCCTCGAGGCGCTCGTCTGCGCGCACCGCGCCGCGCGGCGGGTCTTGGAAAACCCTTCGCCCCCAGCGGAGGTGAACATCCCGCCGTGGCAGTCCGGGAAGGCGCAGAACGCGGACGAACTCGTCGTCGTCTCGCACAACTGGGACGAAATCCGCCGCCTCATGTGGGACTACGTGGGCATCGTGCGGACGACCAAGCGCCTCCAGCGCGCCAAGGCCCGCATCGCGCTCTTGCAGGAGGAAATCCAGCAATACTACTGGGACTTCACCGTGACGAGCGACCTGCTGGAGCTGCGCAACATCGCCACCGTGGCCGAACTCATCGTGGACTGCGCGCTCCTCCGCCCCGAGAGCCGCGGGCTGCACTACAACCTGGACTTCCCACAGCCGGACCCTGCGTGGGCGCAGCGGGACACGGTGGTGCGGAAAGAAAAGTAGGACAGCGCGTCCCGCCTGTCCTTCTGACTTGTAACTCCGCTCAAGCGGGATGCTTTGAATGGAGGTCAGGCAAGATGCACTGACCTACTTGGCCGCGACCTTGTTGACCGTGTTGTAGATGGTCTGGTTGATGGGCGTGCCGTCGGCGGCGTTGATGTTCATGCGGATGCGCATCTGCATCACGGGCTTCACGCCGCCCTCGACTTCGAGGAACACGGTCTTCTTGTCCGCCAGCAGCTTCGCGGACTTCACCACGAGGTCCTCACCACCGAACTTCGAGTTGGCGATCTTGTTCTCACCGATGACCTTGTCCGGCTCGGCGGCAGAATACATCTTGGAGCCGTAGTCGGACTTCCACTTGTAGTTCCACTGGTCAATGGCCCAGTTGCCGTCGTCGGCGGCGGTCTTGGCGTCGAGCGCGGTGGTGAAGGTGATCTCGATGCCGTTGGGCTTCACATGAAGTTCCTTGGGCATGGCGACGGGCTTGCCGGTGTAACGGATGCGGTGGAACGCGCCGGTCTTCGCGCCGCTGCTCTGCCAGACGCGCAGGCCGGTGGCGTAGAGCTGGCCGTCGCGCGGGCTGAACCGGGCGCGCATGATGCCGCTCTCGAAGTTCAACGGGAAGCGCACCGCGCCGCCCTGCACCTGCCCGGCGACTTCTTCCTTCATCACCTTGAAGAGCGAGCAACTGCCGTAGCTCATGTGGAGCATGTCGCCGCGGAACGGTCCCCACTTGTCGCTCGTGACCCAGACCTGGCCGCCGCTGGAATTGTCCACCTGGTGCGGGAGCCAGAACAGCGGCTTGTCGTAGTCGGTCGGCGGCGTGCTGGTGTGCGCGGTGTGGACGTGGCCGTAGAAGCCGCCGGGTTTCATCAGGTTGACGCGCGAGCTGGGCACCCAGTTGCCCTCGTTGTCGGAGGAGGTCAGCTCGTCGTTCGGGCCGACGCCCAGGCCGTTGGGCGCGCGGTAGCCGGTGGCGACGACCTCGAACTTGGAGCCGTCCTTCGAGACGCGGGCGAGCACGCCGTGGTGCTGGTGCTTGGCGGGGCCGAGGTTGCCGCCCTTGTTGAAGTAGAAGTTGCCCGCGCGGTCGGTTTCGAGACCGAGGTTGAACTCGTGGTAGTGCGAGCTGACGGCCACGTCGTTGTTGAAGTTCTCGTAGAAGTCCGCCTCGCCGTCGCCGTTGAGATCGTGCAGGCGCGTGATCTGGTCGCGGCCCAGCACGTAGATTTTCTCGTCCACAATCTTCAGGCCGAGCGGCTGGAAGAGGCCGGTGGCGAAACGCTTCCACTTGAGCTTGTCGAGCTTGTCGTCAATGCCGCTGACGAGCCAGACGTCACCGCTCACGCTGCAAATCGCGGCCTTCGTCGCGTCCGAAAAAAAGTCGAAGCCGCTGGTGCGAATCCACGAGTTCCACGGGTTCGCCTTGCCGTCGGGGAGCGTGAGGGCGTCCACGACATAGGCACCCGTCCCCAGTCCCAGCGTGCCCTTGGTTTCGAGGACGGGGTTCCACTGCGCCGCGCCGCCCTTCGCGAGCACGGGGAGGTTGGGCATGACGGCCTTGTAAGCGGCGACGGTGGCGGGGGTGGCCTTGTCGCCGAACCACATGGCGACTTGGAAGGCAATGGCCTGCTTCTGCGCCGGGATTCTCATGACCACGAAGCCCTCGGGTGACTTCTCAATCTTTCCACCTGCGATGGCGTAGCCTTGGATGCTGAACAGTCCGGCGGGCGGCTGGCACAGCAGGAGCGTGAGCGCGGGCGACGGTCCCTCGAAGTGGAAAGTCCGCGTGAACGCGCCGCTCGCCGCGTCATGGCCGGGCAGCTCCAGCACGCCCACCTTGCCGACGGTGTAGCTGAGGATGACCTGTTTGCCGTTCACGTAAAGGCCGCGCCACTTGGCCCAGTCCTTGGGCAGCGGGCCGAAGGAGACGAGTTCCTTGCCGTCCTTCACGGGCGGCTTTGGCTCAGTGAAGCTGCCGCCCGCGTTCGCCCATCCCGGCAGCACGGCGGACCTGAACGCGACTTCGCCGACGGGCGAGGCGACGCCTTCGAGGCCCTCGCGGCCGGTTGGCAACTTGAGGAAGCCGCCGCGCCAGCCCATCGCGAGCCGCATCCGCTCCGTGTCGAAGCACACTGCGGCATCGCTGCCGAGGTTGATAATGACGCCCTTGAGCGCCGGGCGGAACACGTCGCCCTTGTCGCCGGGCACCTGCAAGCCGCCGCTGTAGAACGGCCCGAGGTCCATCAAGTCCCACTGCGTGCCGGCGGGCTTGGGTTTGGGCGCGGCCTTTTCCTTCTTGGCGTCTTTGGACGCGTCTTTTTTGGCGTCCGCAGCGGCGAGCGGGAGGCTGGCGAGCGCCAAGGCGGCGGTGAGAACGAGCGGCTTCAACAGTGTCTTTTGCATGGTCAAGATGGGCGGCAAACGTGGCCGGGTTGGCGGGAGGCGGCAATAAAAATTCTGGCCGAGCCTGGCTTCTTCCTCCTTCAAGCCGGCCACCCGCCGCCCTACGCTCCGGGGGTGCCTGACGCCCCCGCGCCCTCGCCGCTTGCCCGTCCCGTCGCCGCCTTGCGCGGCGTGGGGCCGAGGCACGTCGAGTTCTTCGCCAAGCTCGGCATCGCGACGGTTGAAGGCCTGCTGCTCCACCAGCCGCGTCGCTACGAGGATCGGCGGGCGACCGGCTGCACCATCGCGCAGCTCAAGCTGAACGAACCCGCCACCGTGCTCGGCAAGATCGTCGCGCAGGGCGTGAACTATTACTCGAAGCGAACCAAGTCGGTCTTCGAGTTCGTCCTCGACGATGGCACGGCGCGGCTGCACTGCCGCTGGTGGAACCTCCCTTGGCTGGAGGACAAGTTCCGCGTCGGCGACGAAGTCTTTGTCCACGGCAAGCTGCTCTCGCTCAAGCCGCGCACGATGGACCACCCGGAGACGGAGGTCGTCGAAGCGGGTGACGAGGCTTCCGTCCACCTGCATCGCATCGTTCCGGTCTATCCGCTCACGGAGGGCCTCTCGCAACGCTGGCTGCGCGGGCTGCTGTGGCGGACGCTGGAGGAATACGGCGGGCAGATTGCAGAGCAGCACGCCGCGATGATTCTGAGCGCATCGAAGCGCGGGCCATCTCCCTCTCCTCCCGGCACGGGAGGAGAGGGCCGGGGAGAGGAGGGGCGTCCCGCTGGAGGCAAAAGCACCCCTCTCCCCAGCCCTCTCCCCGCTCGTGCCTCGCAGGGCGAGGGGGCAAATCCGCCTGCTTGCAACCCTGTTCTTGCTCTCTCCCGCGCCGCCGCCGTCCGCTCCCTGCACTTCCCCGCCGAACTTCCCGATGCCGAACTCGCCCACCAGCGACTCGCGCTTGACGAGTTCCTCGAACTCCAGCTCGCCGTCCGCGCGCGGCGGGAGAAGCTGCTCGCGAACGCGAAAAGCCTTCCCTGCAAGGGGGACAACCACCTCATCCGCCCGTTCCTCGCCCAGCTCGGCTTCACGCTCACGGATTCGCAAACCACCGTCCTCCGCGAAATCCGCGCCGACCTCGCGCGCGGCGTGCCGATGCGCCGCCTGCTTCAAGGCGATGTCGGCGCGGGCAAGACCGTCGTCGCCGCCTGCACCGCGCTGATGGCCTTGGAGAGCGGCCACAACGTCGCGCTCATGGCCCCGACGGAGATTCTGGCCGAGCAGCATTTCCGCAACTTCACGAAGTGGTTGGAGCCGCTGGGCACCGTGGTGGAATTGCGCACCGGTTCGCGGAAGGAGAGCCGTGCTGCGTGTTCCGTGTTACGTGTTGAAGACGGAGCCGATGCGCACCGCAGCCCTCACGCAACACGCAACACGCAACACGCCGCCCTCACCATCGGCACCCACGCCCTCATCGAGGACACCTTCACCGTCGAGCGCCTTGGCCTGGTCATCATTGACGAGCAGCACAAGTTCGGCGTCGCGCAACGCGAGCGGCTGCTGCGCAAGGGCCATTACCCGCATCTGCTCGTGATGACCGCCACGCCCATCCCGCGCACGCTGGGCCTCACGATTTACGGCGACCTCGACGTGTCCGTCATCGCGCACCTGCCGCCGGGACGCGGGGCCATCAAGACTTTCGTCCGGGGGCCGGAGAAATTGCCCAAGGTCTGGACCTTTGTCCGCGAGCGGCTCACCGAGGGACGCCAGGCCTACGTCGTTTATCCGCGCGTCGAGGACGCCGACTTGAAGACCGGCACGAAGGCGGTGCTCGCGGAGTTTGCGAAGCTGGCCAAGGAACTTGCGCCGCACCGGGTCGCGCTGCTGCACGGGCGGCTCGCGGCGGAGGAAAAGGAATCGGTCATGGCCGACTTCCGCGCGAACCGCGTGCAAGCCTTGCTCGCCACCAGCGTCATCGAGGTCGGCGTGGACGTGGCGAACGCGACGGTCATGGTCATCGAAAACGCCGAGCAGTTCGGCCTCGCGCAGTTGCACCAGTTGCGCGGGCGCATCGGTCGCGGCGCGCATGACTCTTGGTGCGTGCTCGTCGCCGCCAAGCTCACCGACGACGCCCGCGAGCGGCTCAAGGTGCTGGAGGACACGACCGACGGCTTTGCCATCGCCGAGGCGGACCTGCGCCTGCGCGGGCCGGGCGAACTGCTCGGCCAGGCGCAGAGCGGCGCGCAGCAGTTCAAGTTCGCCGACCTGACGCGGGACTTGGAACTGGCGAAGCTGGCGCGGGATTTGGTCAGCCAGAGCGTCGTCAAAAGGCAGTAGCCAGATGGGGAAAGACCTCCCCTCTTCGCGGAGCGCGGGGAGCGGTTGCCCGAAGACCGGAGGCGGGGTGGAATTGGCTAAGTTTAGCCACCTGAGCGGGTTTAGGAGGCACTTTTGAAGGAAAAGGGGCCTCGGAAGGCACAAATGGCCCTCACCTTTTGAAAAGGTGTCACCCAAAAATGAAAAGGTGAGGCCCGGAAATGGCCGGGTGAGCGCACCCTTTCGCTGGGTGTGGACACCTTTTTCCTGGGTGAGTGCACCCAAAGAAAAGGTGTCCGCACCTTTTGCCTGGGTGAGGCGCAGGAAGGAAAAGGTGTGCATACCTTCTTTCTGGGTGAGCGCACCTTTTTCGAGGGTGAGCACACCCTTCGGCTGGGTGCAGCGCGGAAATGGCTGGGGGCGTGCCCCGATTGGGAAGGTGAACCCCACCTGTCGGAGAAGGCCGCCAAGGTTTTTTCTACCGACGGCACCCGAAGATTGCCCACGCCCTTTCCCCTCCCGCATAGTCCGCCCGACATGCAGCCATACCTCGACCTGCTCCAGCACGTCCTCGACAAGGGCAAGTTCAAGTCCGACCGCACGGGCACCGGCACTTACTCCGTCTTCGGCGCGCAGACGCGCTTCGACCTCCGCACGACTTTCCCGGTTCTCACCACGAAGAAGCTCCACCTCAAGTCCATCATCTACGAACTGCTCTGGTTCCTGCGCGGCGAGACGAACGTGAAGTGGCTGCAAGAGCGCGGCGTGACCATCTGGAACGAATGGGCCGACGCCGAGGGCAACCTCGGCCGCGTCTATGGCGCGCAGTGGTGCGACTGGCGCACGACCGACGGCCGCAGCGTGAACCAGATTGACCAGGTCATCGCGCAGATTCAGAAGAACCCCGACTCGCGCCGGCACATCGTCAGCGCGTGGAACGTCGGGGAGCTGGACCAGATGAAACTCCCGCCCTGCCACGCGCTCTTCCAGTTCTACGTGGCCGACGGCGAACTCTCCTGCCAGCTCTACCAGCGCAGCGCGGACCTCTTCCTCGGCGTGCCGTTCAACATCGCCAGCTACGCGCTGCTCACGCTGATGGTCGCGCAAGTCACCGGCCTGAAACCCGGCGAGTTCGTCCACACCTTCGGCGACCTGCACCTCTACGCAAACCACCTCGAACAGGCGAAGCTCCAGCTCACCCGCGCCCCGCGCCCGCTGCCCGTGATGAAGCTCAACCCCGCCGTGAAGAACATCCACGACTTCGCGTTCGAGGACTTCACCCTCGAAGGCTACGACCCGCACCCGGCCATCAAGGCGCCGATAGCGGTGTAAACAATGGGAAGGCGCAAATCCAAGGAGGAAGAAGGCATCCGGCTCATCGCCGCGAGTCTGATGCTCATCGCAATTGCTTGGGTGTTCCTGCCGGGCACACGAGTCTGGATTGTGATGATCGGCGGGGTCGCTATCGTGGCTGGGATTGCTGCGCTGGTCTACACCGTCCTCAAAGCAAGGCAATCACCCGCCAACTCAACAATCACTCCCCTGACAGCTCGCCCCGCCTCGGTGCCGCCTGTCGCCACGAAGCTCGAAGCGGCCTATCTGACGCGCGAAACGGCCCTGGCCGCCCTCCGACGGCTCGACTGGTTTCAATTCGAGAAGGTGGTAGCCGCCATCTACCGGAGTTACGGAGACTCGGTGGAGCGTCTCGGCGGGGCGCATCCTGATGGGGGGGTGGACCTGATTGTGACCGCGAAAACCGGGCGCTTCGTCGTGCAGTGCAAGCGCTGGTGCAGTTGGACCGTCGGGGTGAAGAACATTCGCGAATTGCTAGGCACGCTCACCACCAGTGGGATTCCCAAGGGCGTCTTCGTCACCATGCGCGGCTACAGCGACGAGGCCCGTGACCTTGGCGTGAAGCACGGGTTGGTGCTTCTCGATGAGGCTCAGTTGGCAGATCTGATTGTCAGCCTCGGCTCAACGCACGGCGCAGAAGTGCTGGCCTTGCTTAATGACTCGCGAAAGTTTTGCCCAAAGTGCGAGAACCAGATGGTGCTGCGCACAGCCAAGCGCGGAGCCAAAGCAGGCAAGCAGTTCTGGGGCTGCCCGAACTATCCGCGTTGCGATGGCACTCTCGAAATGGAAGCGGCCTAGCCTTCGCATTCATTCCCATGCGCCTGAAATTCCCCACCAAGAAAAGTCAGAGCCTCGTCACCTCGGCTACTACGCCGACGGTCTGGCCGCTCGACCCGGACGTGACCTTCCTTAACCACGGCTCGTTCGGCAGTTGCCCGCTCGCCGTGCAGGAGTTTCAGCGCGAGCTGCGCGACCGGATGGAGCGGCAGCCGGTGAAGTTCTTCGTGCGCGACCTGGAGGAGCTGCTCGACTGGGCGCGCATCCGGCTGGCGAAGTTCCTCGGCGGCAAGGCGGAGAACCTCGTCTTCGTGCCCAACGCCACGTCCGGCGTGAACGCGGTGCTGCGCTCGCTCACTTTCGAGCCGGGCGATGAACTGCTCGTCACCGACCACGAATACAACGCTTGCCGCAACGCGCTGGACTTCGTCGCCGAGCGCACCGGCGCGAAGGTGGTCGTGGCGAAGATTCCGTTCCCGCTGGCGAGCGCGGAGGAAATCATCGAGGCCGTGATGGGAGCGGTGACATGGCGCACCCGGCTGGCGCTGCTCGACCATGTGACCAGCCAGACCGGGCTGGTGCTGCCCATCGAGTTCCTCGTGCGCGAGCTGAACGCGCGCAATGTGGACACGCTCGTGGACGGCGCGCACGCACCCGGCATGGTGCCGCTGGACTTGCACGCGCTCAACGCGGCCTACTACACGGGCAACTGCCACAAGTGGATTTGTGCTCCCAAGGGCGCAGCCTTTCTCCACGTCCGCGCCGACCGGCAGAAGGCCATCCGCCCGCTGGTCATCAGCCACGGCGCAAACTCACAGCGCACGGACCGCTCGCGCTACCTCATCGAGTTCGGCTGGATGGGCACGGGCGATCCGACGGCGGCGCTGTCCGTGCCCAAGGCGATTGAAGTGGTTCGTTCGCTGCGGCCCGGCGGCTGGAAGGAAGTGATGGCGCACAACCGCGAGCTGGCACTGGCCGCGCGCCGGAAGTTGTGCGATGCGCTCCAGATTCCCCTGCCCTGCCCCGACGAGTTCATCGGCTCGCTGGCGTCGGTGCCCATCCCCGATGCGCGCAGCTCCAAGCCGTCCAAGAACCCGCTCTACCTCGACCCGTTGCAGGACCGGCTGCTGGAGGAGTTCGGCATCGAAGTGCCCGTCATCCCGTGGCCCGCGCCGCCGAAGCGGCTGCTCCGCGTCTCGGCCCAGCTCTACAACTCGCTGCCGCAATACGAGAAGCTGGCGGGGGCGCTGAAGAAACTGCTGTGAGTCGAAGCCCGTGCCGGCGACTTGCAGTCGCCGTCGGTTGGCAACGTCAGCCACGGACGGCGACTGGAAGTCGCCGGCACGGACTATCGCACTGCCACGACGCGGACTTCGGAAGCAGGCAAGAGCAGGTGCGCGAGCGAGCGCAGCAGGCGAAACCCGCGCTCGCCGAGCTTCAACCTGCAAGCCCACGCAGCCGCCACGCGGTCGTAACCGAACTGACCGATGCCCGCCGACCCCAGCTTGAAGCCGCACTCAGTCACAAGGTTGCCGAGCGTCTGAGCGTTCCACGAGAAAAGGTGATGGTTCGGCTCGACGGGATCGTGTTTTTGGTAGCGAGGTTCCTCCTCGAACGGCACATGGAGCAGGAGCTTGCCGCCATGCTTGAGCACGCGGCGGATTTCCGCGAGCGACGCGGCGGGGTTCAACGCGTGTTCGAGCATATGATGGCAAATCACCACGTCGGCACTGGCGTCGGCCAGTGCGGTGGACTCGGACACGAACTCAATGCCGCGCCCGCGCACCGCCGGCTCCAAAAAATCCGACACGTCGAAGCCGATGCGGCGTGCGCACTTCAGTTCCGCGAGATTCCAGCCGGAGCCGACACCGAACTCGGCGACGGTGTCCGAAGCGCGGACGTGTGGAGCAAACTTCTCCGCCCGCAATCGGGCTACCCACGGGAACGCCTCCGGCGGAATGCCACGTTTGCCCTCGTGATAGGCGCGGCCGGCTGCACCTAGGTAGTGGCGCGCAGCGGAGTTGTCCGGCGAGTCAGGCATCGGGCGAAGCGTAGCCGAACACGGCGCGCGATGTCGAACGCGCGCTGGTCGCCGCGGAAAAGCGGTGCTGAAGCTACCGCAGTCCAAACGCTGGCGCGACTACTCAGGGCATTGGCTGCGCGAAGCGTCTGGACTGCGGTGGCTTCAGCACCGCTATCGAGCGCAGGTTTGCTCACACCACGCCGGCTGGTCACAGACGGCCTTCGGGTTCCCCGACGGTCGCAGACCGCCGCTACAGGGCTGGCAGCTTGCGTCGTCCTCGGGTAGAACTCGCGCGTGCCCATTGCTGCTGACTCCGGCCCGACTGGCGGCTCCGACTTGGAGCTGTCCATCGTGATGCCGTGCCTGAACGAGGTGGAGACGCTGCCGAGGTGCATCGAGAAGGCGCGGCGCTTTCTGCGTGAGCACAAGGTTTCCGGTGAGGTGCTCGTGGCGGACAACGGCAGCACGGACGGCTCGCCGGAACTCGCCGCCAAGATGGTCGCGCGGGTGGTGGCCGTGGCTGAACGCGGCTATGGCAACGCGCTGCGCGGCGGCCTCGCGGCGGCGCACGGGCGCTTCGTGGTGATGGGCGACGCGGATGACAGCTACGACTTCTCGGCGCTCGGCGCGTTCCTCGAAAAGCTGCGGGCAGGCGCGGACTTGGTGCAGGGCTGCCGGCTGCCGACGGGAGGGGGGACGATTGAACCCGAAGCGATGCCACCGTCGCACCGCTGGCTGGGCAACCCGCTCTTCTCGGCGCTCGCGCGGCGGATGTTCCGCGTGCCGGTGCATGACATCTACTGCGGACTGCGCGGGTTTCGGCGCGACTTGATTCCCAAGCTCGACCTGCGCTGCGAGGGAATGGAGTTCGCCACGGAGATGCTCATCAAGGCGAGCCTGCGTGGCGCGCGCATTGAGGAGGTGCCCATCACGCTGCATCGCGATGGACGCACGGCGCATCCGCCGCATCTGCGCACGTTCCGCGACGGCTGGCGGACGCTGCGGTTCTTCCTGATTTGCAGTCCGCGTTGGCTGTTCGTGTATCCGGGCTTGGCTTTGCTGGCGCTGGGCGCGCTGGGCTTCGGCGTGGCTATGCCGGGGCTGACGTTCTTCGGCGCGACGTTCGACGCGCACACGCTGCTGTTCGCGAGCCTCGCGCTGATGGTGGGTTATCAAGCGGTGCTCTTCGGCTGGCTTGCGCGCACGCTGGCGGCAAGTGAGGGATTCTTGCCGGAGACGAAGTTGCTCGGCTGGTTGCGGGAAGTGCTCTCGCTCGAACGCGGGTTGACCTTCGGCAGCGTCGGTCTGCTCGCCGGTGTCGGCCTGCTGCTGGCAGCGGTGGCGCAATGGCAGGCGGCGGGCTTCGGTCGCCTCGACTACGCGCACACGATGCGCTGGGTGATTCCCGGCGTGACGCTCACGGCAATGGGCTTTCAAACGGTGCTCGCGAGCTTCTTCGTCGCGGTGCTGGGGTGGTATCGGAAATGAACCGCACGCCACCAACGGATTTAGCCACAAAAGGGCGCAAAGAGCGCAAACAGGATTTTCTTTGCGACCTCTGCGTTCTTTCGCGGCCATTCAGTTTTTTCTTCGCGCATGCGTGAACCGGCACCAACCGCGTGGGAGGCGGCCTACCTGCGCTTCGAGACGCCGGAGGAGGAGTTGCGGAAGTTTCTACGGCGGCTGCGCCGGCTGGGTGCGGAGCAGTGGCCGAAGGACGCGCAGGTGGTGGAGTTGTTCTGTGGGCGCGGCAACGGGTTGAACGCGCTGCAACATCTCGGCTTCACGCGGTTGGAGGGCGTGGATTTGTCGCCGACCTTGCTGGCGAACTACACCGGCACGGCGAAGTGCGTGGTGGCGGACTGCCGTCAACTGCCGTTCCCGGACGCGTCGCGGGACATCGCCATCGTGCAGGGCGGATTGCATCACCTGCCGGAATTGCCGGGCGACTTGGAGCGGGTCGTGAGCGAAGTGCGGCGCGTGCTGCGGCCGGGCGGACGTTTCATGGTGGTGGAGCCTTGGCGGACACCGTTTCTGCGCGTCGTGCATTGGGTCGGGAGCTTTCGCGTCGCACGGCGGATGTGGTCCAAGCTCGACGCGCTGGAGACGATGACGGAGCTGGAGCGGACGACTTACGAGCAATGGCTGCGGCAGCCGGAGACGGTGCTGCGCTGCTTGGAGGGCAACTTCGCGAGGGAGCGGAAGTTCATCGGCTGGGGGAAGCTGATGTGGGTGGGGAGAAGGAACGCGGAACGCGGAATGCGGAATGCGGGATTGGGCGGAGGGACGCAACCGCCGACACCCACACCAACTGACGCAGGAGTTTCGTCGTGAGCGGACGATTGCACCTTCGCTGGCTGTTCGCCGTGCAGGCGGTGCTGCTTGCGGTCGCGGCGGGGCGCAATCTGCACCAGCTCAACCCGGACGCCATCGCCTACTGCCGCATCGCGGGCTACTACGCGGGCGGGCAGTGGGAACTGGCGGTGACGGGTTACTGGGGGCCGCTGTTGAGCTGGCTGATGGTGCCGTTGTTCAAGCTCGGTTGCGCCCCGCTCGTTGCGCAGCGGGTGGTGATGGCGGTCGCGGGCGTGGTGTTTTTGTGCGGGGCGGTGGCGGTGTTTCGCGCGTTTCGATTGCCGCGCGTGGCGTTGCTGACGGGCGCGTGGATTGCGATGGGCTGGTCCGTGTTCTGGTCGGTGCGAAACATCACTCCGGATTTACTGATGGCAGGGTTGGTGGCGCTGGCGGTGGGCGCGACGGTGGAAGCGTTGCTGGCTCCGTGCCGGCGACTTGCAGTCGCCGCCCCGGCCGATGGGCAGTCTGAGGGAACGGCGACTGCAAGTCGCCGGCACGGGGACGCGAAGCGACGCGCCATCGCGGCGGGCGTGTGGTGGGGACTCGCGTATCTGGCGAAGGCGGTGGCGCTGCCCCTGGCGGGGCTGACGACGGCGGGTTTGGCGCTGTTTGCCTTGAGCGGACGCGGGGAACTGCGGCGGGAGCTGGCGCAACGGCTGGGCTGGGTGTGGCTTGGCACGGTGCTGGTGGCAGGGCCGTGGATGGCGGTGCTGTCGCTGCACTACGGGAAGTTCACGTTCTCGACGACCGGGCCAATCGCGCACGCGCTGGCGGGGCCGGGCGAACAATCGCGTTATCACCCGGCGATGGTGACGCTGCACCAGCCGGACGCGGGGCGGGTGACGCAGTGGGAGGAGCCGTCGCGGATGGCGTATCGGTATTGGTCGCCGTTCGCGAGCGGGGAGAGCTTCCGGCATCAGCTCGCTGTGGTGGCACGGAATGCCGCAACGCTCACGGAGTGGCTGTGGGGGATGCGCTGGCTCGCCGGGGCGGACGATCCGCGCGGGGCCGCGCGGCTGCTGCCGGGTTTTGATTTGCTTGGCCTGAGCCTGGCGGGGGTCGTGGGCGGAGCGGTCGGGCTGCTCGCGCATCGCCGCCGGCCAGGCTGCCGGCGGTGGAGTTGGGCGGTGGTGCCGGTGCTCGGCCTGGGGGGCTTGTATCTGCCGTTCTTCGTGATGGCGGAGGACAACCGCTATTTCCACGCCGCCCTGCCGTTCGTGTGGGTGCTGGTGATCGGCGCGTGGGGCTGGGTGTCACGCGGGCAGGAATGGGCGCGGCGCATCCGCCCGACGGTCTTTCGGGTGGCGGCCTGGGCGTTCCTGATCCCGCCGGTGCTCTGGCTGGGGGTGGCGCTTTACGGAATTCCCAACGCCGCCAGCCACGCGGCGCACGAGCTGGCGACGCAGTTGAAGGCTGGCGGTCATCACGGCCCGGTTGCCGGGAGCGGCCTGCTGCCGGGCGGGCGCGCGGGGCTTTACACCGCGTTCCTGCTGGACGGGCGCTGGCTGGGGGACGACGCACAGGCGGGGCCGGTGGCGTTTGCGGCGGCGGGCGCGCGGGTGGTGGTGCTGCGGCGGGACTCCCGTCAGGCCGGAGCGTTCATGGGTGACCCGCGCTGGCGGTCCGTCGAGCCGGCAGCGCCACCGCCGCTGTTGGTTTTCCTTCGGGAGAATCCCTAGCCGGAGCCGAGAATTTGGCTGGAAATTATCCCGCCGGTTCTGTTTCCTTGCACTGCCGCCGGTCGAGGAAAGTGATTCATCCCCGCACGGCGCGTTGGACAAGTCGGCGAACGAGAGACGATGCAATACTGGCTGGAAACGGATTCCGGGGAGCAGTTCCCGCTGCAAGGCACCTGCACGATCGGGCGCCTGCCGGAGAACACGCTGGCCATCAACGACGCGGAGGTTTCCCGGCGGCACGCCATCATCCACGCGCAGGGGGATGGCGGCTACTACATGGTGGACCTCGGCAGCCGCAACGGGACGATCCTCAACGGCCAGCGGATGCGCATGCCCGCGCAGCTCAAGGACAACGACCGCATCCAGATTTCCACCACCACGCTGGTCTTCCGGGCCAGCGAACCGGAGAGCGCCGACGGCGAGGAGGCGATGGTGACCATCGCCGCCGCGCACCAGACGGCCAAGTCCGGCATGTGCTGGCTGCTGGTGGCGGACATCTGCCAGTTCACGAAGATGAGCCAGACCATGCCGCAGGACGAGCTGGCGCAGATGGTCGGCAAGTGGGTGCTGGCCTGCAAGCAGACCATTGAGAAGTCGCAGGGCCACATCAACAAATACCTCGGCGATGGCTACCTGGCCTACTGGCCGATGGACATCACCAGGCCGGAAGCCATCGCCGCGACGATCAACGCGCTGCGCGCGCTCCAGGAACAGACCACGAACATGCAGTTCCGCGTCGTGCTGCACTACGGGCAGGTGCGGATGGACAGCTCCTTGCAGCAGGGCGAGGACAACCTCATCGGGCCGCAGGTCAACTTCGTCTTCCGCATGGAGAAGGTGTGCGGGGCGCTGAAGCAGTTCTGCCTCCTGAGCGAGGCGGCGGCGACGGAACTCCAGCCTTACTTCGAGTTAAGCCCACAGGGCGCGCACGCGCTCGGTGGCTTCCAGGGCGAGCACGCCATGTATTCGTGCTGAACCGAAGGCGGCGCGATATTCCGATGCCGGATCCCGATCGGAGGTTGCGGTCCCGGGCGCGCTGAAGCAGGGCGACGGCGGGCGACTCGGCCTTGGGCGGACTGCTACCGGTTGCGCGCGTCCCAGTCCTTCCAGAAGGCCTGCGGCGTCTTGGCCCGCTCCCAGTTGTCCACCGGCACGTAATTGTCCAGCCGCTTGAGCTTGGGGAGCTGCCGCAGGGCCACCACCGTCGGGGACGGGAAGGGGATGGCCAGATGTTCCAAGTCCTGACAGTTCCAAAGCGGGTTCAAGTCCGGCTGGGTGGGCAGGCTGTCCATGCGCAGCACTTTGAGCGGCATCCCCGCCAGCGGCGCGACGCTGGCAATGGGGGCCTTCGAGAGATTCAGATACTGGAGTGGCGCGCCGCGGAGCGGCTCGAGATTGGTGACGCCCGTGTCCGCGAGGTCCAGCTCCACCGTGAGCGGCGCGCCGCGCAGGGGCTCGATGTCGGAGATTTGCGTCAGCGCCAGTTTCAGCACGTCCAGCGGCATCCCCGCCAGCGGGGCGATGGTGGTGATGTCCGTCTCGCGCAGGTCGAGGTAGCGGAGCGAGGTCATTTTCTCCAGCGGCGCGACGCTTTCCACGGGGGTCTTGAAACAGCTCAGGTGCTGGAGGCGCATCCCTTTCAAGGCGGCGATGCTCCGCACCAGGGTCTTGTCCATGAGATTGGTGACCAGCGGCGCGCCGGCCAGCGCGGTGATGTCGTTCACGCTGGTTTCGCTGATGCTGAGGAACCGCAGCGGCGCGCCCTTGAGCGGGGCGAGCTGCCCCACCACCCGGCTGCGCTCGAGATTGAGCCACTTCAGCGGCTTGCCCGCCAGGGGCGTGATGTCCCGCGCCTGGCTGGCCCCGAGGTCCAGCGTCGCCAGGGCTTTGCAGCCGCCCAGCGGGCGCAGGTCCGTGACCCGGGTGCCGCGGAGGTCGAGCTGTTTGAGCGGGAGATCGGCCAGCGGGGCCAGGTCCAGCAGGTTGATGCAATTGCGCAGGTTCAGGTCCGTGAGGCTTTTGGCTTCCTTGAGCGGGCCGAGATCGGTGAGGCCGGAGAGGAAGGAGAGGTCCAGTTGGGTGAGCGGCATGCCGCGGAGCGGCGTGAGATCGGTGATGTCCGTGCAGCCGGAGAGATTCAGCGTGGTCAGCGGGATGCCGGTCAGCGCCCTGAGGCTGGTCACTTTTTGGCCGGCGAGGTTGAGGTGGTATTCCCCGGAGGTCTCCCGCTCCAGCAGCTCCGGCTTGATGCCGCCGCCGACGAGGTTCTTGCGGAAGGTGTCCATGATCTTGGAGTCACCGGCCGCGAAGCGGGCGAACATCAGCCCGGCCTCCTCGACCCGCCCCTGGTCGCGCATCAGCTCGTAGAGCTGCCGGTAATTGTCCGTCTTGAGCTTCTTGAAGTCGGTGTTGTCGCGCAACACGCCCGCCAGGACGACGGAGCTGCGGCTGGCCTCGGGGTGGCGGGGTTCAAGCTCCTTGGCCTGCTCATAGGCGCCGCGGGCCGCCGCAAAATCCTGGAGCGAGGTGAGGATGTTGCCCTTGATGTTGTGGAAGCCCGCGTTGGTCTGGTTGAGGCTGATGGCCTGCTCGATGTTCGCCATCGCGTTGGTGAACTGCAGCTTGCGCAGCTCGGCCTCGGCCACGGCGGCGAAGGAGGGCGCGGTCGCCTGGAGCTGGAGCACCGTCTTCTTGGCGTCCTCGAAGGCCTTCTGCGCCTGGATCTCGCTGTATTTCACCTTGCCGAGGAAGCCGAGGATGACGAGGAAGATCAGCCCCAGCGCGCCCAGCGCCATGAAGACTTCCTTCTTGTTGCGCTGGAGCAGCAGCTTCATCAGCGTGAAGATGTTCGCGTCCTGCGCGCGGGTCGCGTAGCCGCCCTGGTAGGCCGCGATGTCCGCCTGCAATTCCTCGCAGCTCTGGTAGCGGTGCTCGCGTTCGCGCGCCATGCACTTCATCGCCACCGCAGACAACGCATCGGGGATGGTGCCGTTCGGGCAGTGCGGTGCGGTCTTGCCGGAGGGGTTCTCAATCGGCTTGTCATTGAACTGCGTCGGCGGCGTGATGTCACCCGTCGTGACGCGCGTGAGGATTTCGTCCAGGTTCGTGCCGGTCACGGGCGGCTGCATGGTGAGCATGCAGTAGAGGATGCCGCCCAGCGCGTAGATGTCCGAGCGGGTGTCAATGTCCGCCACGCGCCCCTCGGCTTGCTCGGGGGCCATGTAGTTGGGCGTGCCCTTCACCTGCCCGGCCATCGTCGCCATCGCGTCGGCTCCGGCTCCGGGCAGCCCGCCGGTGAACTCGGCGCCCTGCTCCTCCGTGTCCGCCTGGCCCGGCTCCGGCAGCACCTTGGCCAGGCCCCAGTCGAGGATCAGCACCTCGCCGAACTCGCCGACCATCACGTTGTCCGGCTTCAAGTCCCGATGCACCACGCGCCGGGAATGCGCGTAGGCGATGCCGTCGCAGACTTTCTGGTAAACGGTCAGCAGCCGCGCAATGGGGAACCGCTGGATCGTGTCCGCGTTGCCGTCGCGGATGTCCTTGAGGATGTCGCGCAGCGTGCGGCCCTCGATCAGCTTCATCGTGTAGTAGATCGTGCCGTCGGCGGCCACGCCGATGTCGTGGAGGGGGACGATGTTCGGGTGCTCGAGCTGGCCCGTGATCTGCGCCTCCGCCACAAAGCTGAAGACGGTCTGGTCGTTCGCATCGGCGCTGTTGAGCATCACCTTGAGCGCGACCGTGCGGGCGAGATTGTTGTCCTGCGCCTTGAGCACCGCCCCCATGCCGCCGGTGGCGACGACGCCCTCGAGGCTGTAAAAGCCGGTGCCGGGATGCGTCTGCGGCGCGAAGGCGTCGCGGTCCTGGCTGCCGCGCGCGGAGAGGAAGTGGCCGATGGTGATGTTGCCGCGGCCGGCCTCCATCTCGAGGGTCCGCTTGAGCTGGGTGAGCAACTGCTCGGCGGCCTTGCGCTGCGGGCTGACCTTGGCCTGCTCTTTGGCCTTGAACTTGATCATCGCTGGGCTGGGGTTGGGTTTGTGCCGACGCCACTTTATCTACCAGCGTATCGTGAAAACACCAGCCTTCAGTTCAGGTTTTTCGGCCCCGGCTGAATAACCACCCTGGCAACGAGCGCCGCCCGGCCCCGGCGACGCCCCGGGTTGCGGCCCGCCGCCGCTATTTCTTCAGCTTGGCGAGCTTCGCCACGTAATCCTTCGCCGGCGTGCCGCCGTAGCCAACCTCCCGGAACAGCTCCTTCCCGCCCGCATCAAGCACGATGACCGTCGGATACCCTTCGATCTTGAACCGCTCCTCCAGCTTCGCGTTCGCGGCCTTCAACTCCGGCGACTGCTTCTTCGTCCGGGGAAAGTCCACTTCGACCAGCACGAGGCTGGCCTTGGCGAACTTGGTGAACTCGGCGGAGGTCAGCACCGTGCCGTGCAGGTTCTTGCACGGCGGGCACCAGTCCGAGCCGGTGAAGTCGAGCAGCACGAGCTTCTTCTCGGTCTTGGCCTTGGCCTGCGCCTTGGCGAGATCGGTGAGCCACTCGCCCTCGGCGGCAGCAAGGGTGAAGGTGACAAACGTGGCGGTGAGCAGGAGGAGGAGCTTTTTCATGAAAGTGACTTGAGTGTTTGAACAGACGGCAGTTGGACCGCAGCGGCAAGCGGCTTATTCCCGCCACACCACCTTGCCGGCGACCACAGTGGCGGCGGGCTTGCCCTTGAGCGTCCAGCCGTAGAAGGGATTGTTCTGCGATTTGCTGGCGGTGTCCTTGCGCTCGAAGACCCACTCGCGGTCAGGGTCGAGAATGGTGATGTCCGCGTCCGCGCCGGGGCTGAGGGTGCCTTTCTTGAGGCGCAGCAGCTTCGCGGGGGCGACGGTGTATTTCTCGATGACGGCCGAGAGGCTCAGTCGTTTGGCGTGGTAAAGCTGCATCAGGGAGAGCGCCAATTCGTTCTCCAGGCCGGTAATGCCAAAGGGCGCGTAGTCGAACTCCACTTCCTTCTCGTAGTCGCAATGTGGCGCGTGGTCGCTGGCGAGGATTTCCAGCGTGCCGTCGGCAAGCGCCTCCAAGATCGCCTCACGATCGGCGGCGGAGCGTAGGGGCGGGTTCATCTTGAAGTTCGTGTCGTAGGCCGGCCACACCGGGCGCGCGTAGCCGCCGTCCTGATAGCCGAAGATGGCTTTGCCGTCGGCGGCCCAGAACTTCTCGCTGCCGGCAATCGCCGCGTCGGTGAGCGTGAAGTGGTGGCAGCAGGCCTCGCCGGAGATGGGGACGCCGCGCGACTTGGCTTCGCGCAGGAGCCGCACGCTGCCCGCCGTGCCGAGATGCTGGCAGTGGACGTGCGCGCCGGTGAGTTCCGCGAGCAGGATGTTCCGCGCCACAATCGCGTCCTCGCCGGCCGCCGGCCAGCCGCGCAGGCCCAGCACCGTGCTCCAGTAGCCTTCGTGCATCACGCCGTCGGTCACGAGCGCGTAGTCCTGGCAGTGGTCCATGATGGGCAGGTCGAACATCTTGGCGTATTCGAGCGCGCGGCGCATCAGCTCGTTGTTCTGCACGCAATGGCCGTCGTCGGTGATGGCCACCACGCCCGCGCCCTTGAGCGAGCCGATGGGTGCCAGCTCCTCGCCCGCGATGCCCTTGGTGATGGCCCCGGTGACATACACGTTCACCACCGCGTCGCGCGCCGCCTTCTCGCGCACGAGCGCGACCTGCCCGGCGTTGTCAATCGAGGGCGACGTGTTCGGCATGCACACGATGCTGGTGAAGCCGCCGCGTGCCGCCGCACGCGTGCCGGTGGCGAGCGTCTCCTTGGCCGACTGCCCCGGCTCGCGCAGATGGACGTGCAAGTCAACCAGGCCCGGACAAACCACCTTGCCGCGCGCGTCGAGTTCCTCGGTGACGACGCCGGCGGGAATTTTGTTTCGCGCGTCCTTGCCGACGCCGGCGATTTCCCCGTCGAGCACCAGCACATCGGCGAGCGTGTCGAGCTTGTTGGCTGGGTCAATCACACGGCCACCGGCGACGAGGAGCGCTTTCATGCGGCGCGGAGGTTAGCCGCCGGTGAATTGACAGGGCAAGCCCGGTCGGTAGAGTCGCGGCGGATCGCGGGTGTAGCTCAATGGTAGAGCTCCAGTCTTCCAAACTGGCCACGAGGGTTCGATTCCCTTCACCCGCTCCAGGCGCGCGAGTAGCTCAATTGGATAGAGCGTCGGTCTCCGAAGCCGAAGGTTGTGGGTTCGACCCCCGCCTCGCGCACCATGTTTTTA
>Ga0172367_10002117_pt1 | contig 27665 bp, 3 predicted proteins | sample Lak10m_FD_114542 | JGI IMG/M metagenome (GOLD analysis project Ga0172367, IMG submission 114542) | Freshwater microbial communities from Kabuno Bay, South-Kivu, Congo - kab_022012_10m | ecosystem: Environmental > Aquatic > Freshwater > Lake | place: Democratic Republic of the Congo: South-Kivu...
CTTTAATATTTCTTTCTCTTTTGTTTTTAATATTATAGGTAAAACATTTTTATAATAATTAAAATTAGGAATAAATTCTTTATTAGTTATTTTAAACCCAGCAGCTTCATACACAGCATTAGCAAAACTTTCATTAGATTCAAATAGTTCTGCTACTCCTGGTTTAATTTCTTGAGTAGGTTGATTATTTTGCAACCCATATAATATAGGAATATTATAATTATAATTACTTAAATCTACTAAATATCCTCCAGTATTACCTTTTAATCCTTCTATTTTATCTTGCCAAACAAGTTTAACTCCACTAATTTGACTCATAGCATTATAAATAGCACCTGTTTCAATAGGTTTAGAATTACTAATATTCATTATAGTATTAATAACTCTATCCATATTTTGCTTGGATTGCTTTTTATATTCGTTAAGTTTTTTAATACCTTCTTCTAGTTGTTTATCTGATAATTTTTTAACATTTGTTTCCTCTGAAACCCCTTGAATAGTATTTTCAAAATCTGAAAATTTAACAACACCTATTTGAGAAGCTGCTATAAATTTTATCTCTTTAGCTCTTCTTTCAGTAGCTTGTTGATATGCTTTTTCATATTCTTGTTTAGCTTTATTATACTCTTGTTCTGTAATGTTACTTACTTTAGAGTTTTCTAGTTTAGAAAATTCACCAGCTATATTTCTATAATTAGTACTTTCTCCTAAATTTTTATTATTAGAATAATCAGTAATTGTAAAACTTAAAGGAACATATTTTAAATTAGCATTAAACGAATAACCTTTATCAGATATTCTAAAATCATTAATATTAACAATATCAATTTCATCTTTACCAGCATATATTAAAGCAGTTCTATCATTACCTTGTGTAAGTTTAGTAATATTATAACCACTAAAATACATAAGAAAATCTTTACCATACTGATTAATATGTTTTTGAATAAGGTGATGAATTAAAGGAGTAAAGTAATTCATCTCTATTTCAAGAGTTTGTTTTACTTCTTCTTCTATTTTACCATAGTTTTCTTCTAATTCTGCTTTTTTATCTAATGCTTTTTGTTTTAAAGTTTCAAACTCTTTATTTTGTTTATCTACTTTTTTATCTTTATCGTAGTAAGTTTCTATATCTTCAATAGCTTCTTGCTTTGTTGCTGTTTTAAAAGTTTTACCATTAATTTGATAAATCCAATTTCTAATTCCTGGAGTATCTTTTCTATTAGGATTTATTTGAGAAATAGTTTTTAAATCCTTTTCTTTTTGTGCTTGTAAATTACTACTTTGTTTAACATCTTTCTGAGCTTGTTCATCAACAAGTCTATTTAATAAATCTTCATTGTATTTATAGTTTTCTATTAATGTAGAATATTGTTCAGGAGTTATTTTAGAAAGAGCTACATTAAAATTATTAGCTACAGTAGCATTTCTAGCAAATATGTAATCCTTTTTACTTTCTTCTATATTTTTAGAAAGTTGTGTACTTATTTGTTTTTCAGAATAAGCAATTAAAAAGTTTACATTTTCATTAAGTTCTTGAGATGCTCCTCCTATTCTTCTTTGATTTTGACCATAACCAATTGTTCTCATATTTCTTTGAGATTTAGGTAAAGGCTTAACAGGTGCTTGTAAAGTGATTATAGGTGCATCATTTCTATATAACTCTTTTAGCTTATTGTTTATTTCAGTTTCTAAACTCTTTACTAATCGTTTAAATTCTTGCTTTTTTTCTTTTAAATCTCTAATAGCTAGAAATCCTGGTTCATATTGATTTTCTTCGGGCATATATACAGCGTCAGTCATTGCTTCTTCTGTATTTAACCTATTAAGAAGTTCTTTTAAATTATCTAATTCTTCTTTAGTTAATAAGGATTTAATACCTCCTCTTTTTTGAAAATCAATAAATTTTCTTCTTTGAGAATATGCTTTATCTACATTTTCTTGTGCTTTTACTACATTATTTCTTACACTATTATCAGATTTAAACAATTCTATTCTTTCATTAAGACTTTGTTTTAATTGTTGTAATCCTTGTTCTAGTGGTAAATCTTTTATTTGTTGTAATTGATAATTTAACTGTGTATGAGTTTGTTTAATAGAAATCTCATAATCAAATTTTTTCTGTATTCTTTTACCACCAGATTCTATTTGTGTAATATTATCAAGTAAATCTATATTCAGTTGTTGTAAATATCTTCCTAAAGAAGTTTCTAAATCTACTTTTTCAGCTTTAAAATTTCTAAGAGCTTCTATATTATCATTTTGTATTTCATGTAATAATACAGCATCTTTCCATTTATTTTTACCTGTATAAAAGTATGTAAGATTACCCCAAGCAGAAGGAGATTTATCAAAATGCCCTCCTTTCAAATGGTACATATCATTAAATCTTAATGACACTTTGTTATGATAAACATCAGGATTTTGTTTAGTAAGTCCTACTATATTAGCTATTCTTTGTCTTTCAGCTAAAGGAAGTCTTTGTAATTCTTCCTCTGTCATATTAGTAATATCTACATCTTCATTAGAAATTCTATCTCTAATATTTGAAAATGTTTGATCTGTTCTATAACTTAAATATGATTGTTCATTAGCAAATCCTAATAAATAATTAGTTTGCAACCAATTATGAGCTTCGTTTACAAACTCTTCTGCTGTAATAGATTTTAAACTAGGATTTTCTAATTTAATCATTTCTCTGATACCATTAAGAATAGATAGTTCTTGTTTTTTAGCACCATCTATTTTAATAGATTCAGATAATACAATAGGATTCTTTCTATATTTCTGTAATAAATCAGGCAATACTTTTAATGTAGGAGCAATATTAGTGTAACCATTAGTTTCTATTATTTGTTGTTTTTCAAAATCAGATAATTTTTTAGTTATTTGTTGTAATTCTTGAGATATATTCCATTCTCTTAAAGAATTAAGATTTTGAGCATCTATAATATTGTAATACTTTCTAAGAGTTTTAGGTAAAAATTTAGATTTTTTTCTAAATGTTTTATTTAACAATCTATCAAAAAATATTTGATTATCTCTTACTTCTATTGCTAATTGTTTTTGTCTTTGTATTAATAAATCACCATATGTTTTATTCACCCAATTGTCTAACTCTTCTCTTGAATTAAATTTTGGAGATGTAATTTTAGCATTTAAAGATGTATTTTCATATAGAGCATAATATGTTGTATTATTATCTGATTCAATACCTCTATCTGGTACTCCTATATCTTCAATTAAGGTATAATCAATAGGAGCAACAGATTGTTCTGTAAGTACATCAGCAAAGTTTACTATATTATTTAGTTTTCTATATTCTTCCCACGTCATTAAATCTGACATATCTGAAGATAATATTTTCATTGCCGCTACTTCAAATGGGTCTTGCTTAGTATCTTTAAAAACATTTATAATAGAATTAATCCATTCTAAGAATTTCTTGAAAAATGAATAATCAGCAGCACTACCATTTTTAGTTTCTATTCTTTTAATAGCTTCTGCTATAAGTTGTCCAATAGCTTCTTCTCTAATTGCAGATAATACAGGTTTCCCTGTTTTTAAATTAATTTGTGTAAGCACTTTAGCTCCTTTATATGTATCTCCATATAAAGAATTTCTAAGCTCTTCTTCTTTTCTATCAGTTAATGCTGAAGTTAACAGAGCGTCTTTTAATTCTGAATTTTGGTCAAGTAATCTATACCACCAGTGAGCAGCTTCTTCTGGAAGTTTATTCCATGCTTCCGCTCTACCTTTTTCTAAATCATCAATAATATCAACTGTACCTTCAATAAAGTTAGCAGCAGCAATAGCTCCTTCTACAACAGAACCATCTTGAGATAAAAATTCAGGAACTAGTCTTTGTTCTATTCCTATATTTTCAAGAAATTGTGATACTACATTTAAAGTATTAATATGAAATTCTAATTGTTCTTGATTTTGTGTATTTAAACCTAATAAAGAATCGTTATTTGTTTGATTATCAACCCAACTTTTAAATCCTTGTATATTACCATTAGGATTTTGTTCAAGATATTGAGAATATAGAATTTGAGCTTGTTGTTCTATGGAGTTATTATCAAATTTTGATTCTTTTATAATTCTTTCAGATATTTTAAAAACATCTTCTAATAAAGTATTTTCAATAGTACTTATACCAATAAGATTTTTAACAAATCCTATAATATCATCAAATAAAGTAGTATCACCTTTTATTTTTACAGAAGGTATAGCTCTTAAAGCATCTTGAAATTCTACATTAGTAATAGCTTCTGATAAAAATTCATTAGGATTGGTCATTCCATAATAACCTTGTCCTTGTAATTTTTGTGCAGCTATAAATATAGGTATAAATTCTTTATATAGAGATGTATTTGCAAGTTTCTCTTGTTCAAATCTATTACCTACCTCTTTATGAATTACCTCATGTAGTATTGTTTTTAAATCAATTCTGGTTAATGTATTACCTTCATTTAACCATTGATAAGTATCTCTTGAAATATAAATGTCTCCTTTAAATGTATAAAGACCATTTACTGATTTTCCTTTTACTTTTAAATTTTTTACTATTTTAAATTTAGTATTAGGAGAAATTTTGTTAATTAAATCTAAGTATATTTTACTTCTATTTGAATTATAAAGTTCTTCTGTATTTTTATTTATAATTTCTTCAAACAAAACTTCTTCTAATAATTTATCAAAAATTATATTATCAGTATTTGGAGATTCTTTAAATCCCATTGCTTCATATACAGCATTAGCTAACTCTGGATTAGATTCAAATATTTCTGATACTCCTGGTTTTATAGCAGTAGCTTTTTTAAGTTTAGGTTTATAACTTTTTAAAGGTGTTTCTTCAGCTAGTTCTTGTTGGTATAAAGCATCATCTTGTAGAAAGTCTAACCTAGGAACACCGGATAAATCAAAATCCTCAGTCTCTAGGTTTGGAGTAAACTCTTCTAAAAAATCTTCTGGCAACTCTGGATCTATGTCTTCTTCTTGTGGAGGAACAATAGGAGTAAGATAAGCATAGCCAAACCTTTCTAATTTTTCTAAGACCTCTTCGTTAAATTCTATATAAGGTCTTTCATACTTAGGATAAACAAAAGATATTATTTTTGTATCCTCTGAAAAGTTCATACTATAATCAGTGGCTATGGTTTGTCTTAAATCTGCATTTAAATAAGCTTCATAAGTCAAAGGTACTCCCCCCACCATAACTAGATTGTTTGTAGTAGGATCTGCATAGAAAACAGGAAAGCCTGATTTTTTTTCTAAGTTTTTTCTAAATATAGGACTACCGTCTGTTAAGTTTTTAACAGGATATTCAAATAGTCCTAAATTAGAAAGATAATTATATAATCTAGTTTTAGGTTTTCTAAGTTCGTTACCGCAATTGGAATTCATCATATCTTCGGTATTATACAGGGTTTATCTTTTTGATTTTTGTTAGAGTCTATAGTCTCTCTGAGTTCTTCTTCCCAATTATCATTAAGCAAATTGATTACAGGAATGTTTTTTCTTGAAGCAAGTTCAATAGCTTGTCCAGTTCCTCCGGTGTCTACGCTTCTATCTTCATAGCTAGTTATACCATCAGAAGTCCAAACTAGTAAGAAGTCTACTGGAGTCTTAAGAGACTTACCAAATACTTGATTGGTGTTTCTAGCCATTAAGTCTATAACATAAGAAGCTGCCTTTTCTGAATCCTTACCAGCTTTTTTAGCTTTCTTTTTAGCACCTTCTACTAAAGCGTTCCAATCAGGATGTATTTCTTTAGCAATTTTTCTAGTACGGGTAGTTGCGTCTTTAGCTGTAAAGATAGTTAAACCATTTGCATTTTCTCTAACAATTGCATCTGCACCAGAAGCGTCTCCTGTGTTTGCTTTGTAGCCTTCAGCATTTAGTATCTCAACAGCTTTCTTCATCCGTGCAGCACCTTCAGTAGTAATCTTTCTACTACCTACGCCTGCATAAACCATAGTAGGTGTTTTGCTTTTAGCAGGAAGTTTATTGAATTCAGGCATACCTGGGTACTGAGGATTATCTGCAGGCATTCTAGATTCTAAGAATGTAGGTCCTTCTTGATAAGAGATAGCATTTTGAAGAAGCGGGGAAGCCAAAGTATCTTTTGCGTAAGGAAGAATTAAAAGTTCACTAAACTCTTCTTCAAACATAATATTTGCAGGAATAGGGTAAGCACTAAACATCTCTGCTAATTCCTGATTGGTGTATCCGCTAAGATTCATTTTAGTTTTAACTTTACCGCTATAAGAAATAATAAACTCGTTTAAAGGGTTAGCCAAGGCATATTCGTATAGTCCTTTAATTTCTGAGATAATATCTTGTTTTGTAGAACTTTTCACTACATCCCAGAATTTCTTAGTTACTATACCAAATGATCTTCCTTGTCTACCACGAGCTTGTCCAGGTTTAGCACCAAACTGTTCAACTGCTATTTTAGCAGCACCAGCTCCATGTGCAGTTACTCCTCCTGTAGATTTACCTAAGTTACTTCCAAATACCCAAATCTGATTTCGTTTGAGGTCTTTCTTTGTTGGGTTCTTTTTATATTTATAAGTTTTAACCAAAGGTTTGATTGGTTCTTTTTCAGCTAAAAGAGATTCTACTTCTACTCCTCCGGCTATAGGATAGCTCTTGAAGTCAGCTACAGAGTTAAAGTTTATTCTGTTAACCGCATCAAATTGCTCTACAAATTTATCAAAATATTTTGAAAAAGCTTGCGGGTTGTTTAAAGTATTTTGAAATTGAACTAGAGCATCATTGAGTAAATCAGAAAAAAACTGATAAGAAATAAAAGGTTGAATAGTATTAAGTTTAGTTATAAAACCTTTTTGTATTAATGTGCCTCTAGTTAAATTATAAATAAAGTTTTGAAACTCTTCTTCTAGTTCTAAATCAGAGAATTTTGCATCTCTTAAAGACAAAAGTTGAGAAGTAAAATCATCTTTACTTTCTTTAGATGCATTACCTACAGAAATAACAGGAGAGTAATACTCTGTATCGGGTACTTGTCTAAAGTTAAAGTATCTTAAGAAGTTATTTGTTTGGAAAAGTTTTACCATTTCAGGGTTTTTGCTATTTTTAAAACTCTGAAACAAAGCAGGAAGATTATTTGCTTTAAACAAATCTTTAGGATAAGCCTCAAAGTATGTAGCTTCTAAATCTTCTACTCGTGTGTTTTGGAATATACTTAAAATAAAGTCATTGGTAAACTTGTTTACATAACGGCTTAAGAACTCTTCTCCGTAAACATCTTTTTCTTCTTCTACGTAGTGTTTGTGTAAGGCTTTCAAATAAGCAGGATGTCCAGTTATCTCAAGGAATGTAGAATACAACTCTACACCAAAGTCTGATACACTAAAAGGAGAAAGAATAGACTCTTTAATAACCCTATTTAAAGACTGAGGTTCAAATATTTCAAATATAGAAACACCATCAACTTCTCCTTCAGTTAAAAACTTGTAGTTATTGTAGATACTTTGAAGCGTACCGTACTTCATTGTGTTAAAGTCTACGTTTTGGTTTAATTTGACCAAAGCTTCGTTTTGTTTCTCAATTACATAAAGTTGAGCAAAGAAAGCTAATTGAGTTTTTAAGTAAGGAATATTCTTTTCTCTTAAAGCTTTACTATATTCTTTTTCTTGTATACCTCTAACAGATGGGGGGTAGCTTTCAAAGGCTCTATCAAAAGTAATATTTCCAAGAAGACCAACATACTCTCCTACAGGGCTTAAAATATTTAAGACGGTTTCTTCCACATTCTGACCACCTAAAGAAGGATCTATAACTTTTACTAAGCTGTTTAACATGTCTGCATAAATCACTTCTTTTTTCTTTGCCATGTCTTTAGGAAACAAGATCTTTTTAAACAAGTTATCTCTTGTTTTTGCAAAGTACTCATTCATTACTGGCTGCATCAAAAAGATAATAGAGCTTTCAATAGAGGTTCCTTGTATAAGCATTTGCATATATAAAGGAGACCTTTGCTTGTCTGAGCGAATCCTGTTAATCCAGTCAGCATTTCCAATATCTACGTGTCCATTTACAAACTGTGTAAGCAAGTCAGAAACAAGTACCTTTCTGCCGTCCATAGGCAACTTACTATACTTGGCACCTAAAATAAGTTTTCCTCCTTTTCTTTGTCCTTCTAAATAGTAAGCATTGTATAGATCTGATTCCCACTTTAAACCTGTTTGTTGATAAAGTTTGTGAAGAGCATTCATTTTAGCTACAATACCCAAAGGCTTTTTAGCCTCCAAAGTATCACCATGAATAGTTGTAGAAGCAGAAGGAAGATACATATTGGTTCCTCTTATAGGAGCTTCAATACTTTTGCCAAATTTAGTGTAGAATTTCTCAATAGTAGGAATAAGAATATCGTTGTTATTGGGTTTACTTAAAGCTTCATATATTGCAGGTTGCTCAAGTACCTTAATCGAAGTACTAATAATATTATTATAAAGAGTAGCTATACCGTTTTTAACTTCGTCTTTAGCTAAGTCCCTGGAACTATACCATTCAGATTTAAGTTTTTTAAGTTCTTCTATCTGTTCGTAAAGACCTAGCATGTTTTCACTGCCTTCTTTTATTTTAGCAATCTTTCTTAAGATATCAGTGATTTGCTGCTTAACATCATTTTGAGATTGAAGTTCTTCCAACTTAATAGTTTTGCCTTTTAATTTAGACAAATCTACTTTAGGCTCAGAAAACTTTAACTCTTCTAATTTAGCTTTTAACTCTTGTTTAGTTTGGTATTCAGGCAAACTTAATAGTTCTGCCGAAACTATATCAAGTTGACTATTAATTTCTTTAATTTGATCATAGTAATAATCAAGTTCTTTTTGATGAGCTGCTTTAGAAATTACAGGAGAGTTAATAAGTTCTCCAGTCTCTGAATCAATGTTTGGTGCATACATATACAGTTTATCAATATCAAAGTCAGATCCTGCTTTAGTAACAATAGAAGGATGTACAATCATAATAGAGCCTGCAGATTCTGGAAGAAACTCTCTAACTCGTAAATATTCCATAAGGTTAAAACCTGTAGTGGGAATACGTACACCTATTAAAACAAGTTTATCGCTGTTTTGGTTTACCCATTCATCATCTAAAAGAGCCCTATTAAGATTTTCTATGTTACCTATTTGTTCTCCGTTCCACTGTAATTTAAGTAAGCCTTCATGTTTTTTAGGATTAAAAGCAATCTTACAATCGGCAGGTTGTACTACACCATTCTCAATTCTATACTCTCTAAGCCCGTTAGTTCCATATTCTAACAAGTCTTCTACAGAAGCATTACTAAATCTTTTACGTAACTTAGAATAACCAGTAGACGCTGTTTGGATATATTGTTCTCCACTAATTTTAGGAGTAATAACTCGCTTGTTAATTGATGAAGTAAGAATAGACTCAACAAAGTTTCTAAACCCTATAGAATCTAATCCTAAATCGTAAGAGTAAGCGTTTCTTGCAAAGCTGATGAAGTCTTCATAAGTATCTCTTTTTTCTCCTTGTTTTTGAAGCCACTTAAAAAAGACTTCTTTGTTTACATCAGTTACTCTGCCATCTACTAAAGTAGCCCCTGCTTCATAAGCTAGGTTTTCTTTCTCAACATTAATAAGTTTATTTAAGTTATCAATAAAAGAAGCTTGAGCTTCTTCAATAAGAGGTTTTAATTCTGCAGGAAAATCTTCTGAGAATTCACCACCATCATAAAAGTCTCCGAAAAGAAGTTTAACATACTGAGTACCCAAAGTAGATTCTCCTTTAAATTTAGGAGCAATATACTGTTGTTCTCTTAATGACTCAATAGAGAAAGTAGCTATGTTTTTTTCTTCTAATCGATTAATAGACATTTGTGGTTTAGAAGTATCGTATAGTTTTCCTACCTCTGCAGGAAAGTCAAGTTTACTTCCAGATTGAAAAGTAACCAAGTCTATACGATCAGTTAACATATTCATTAATACATCTTCTAAATCAGTACCTATTACTACTGAAGGAAGCAAAGTATGTACAGAGAATTTACCAGCAGTTTTAGAGTCAGGAAATCCAATAGCACTTCCATAAAGTCCTAACTTAAGTGAAGGAAACTGAGCAAAGTTTGCTTCATACCTCATTTTGTTTACTTCGGCTAGTAGTGCAGCTTTTTTGTTAATGTCTTTTTCAGCTTTATAGCCCAAGAATTTTCTTAAAAGTTCTTTCTCAAATTCGTAAGCAGCTTCGTGAGCTGGAGTCCATCTGCGTATACTGTCTAGATACATACGCATAAAGTCAAGATTACTCCAAGCTTGTGCATCAGCTTCTTTAGTTTGCTCAGTATAATCTTTGTATCTTTTATTGACTAGTTTGTTTAGTTCTTTTTCTGTTAGTTTAGGCTTTCCTAAAACTTCTCTTTCTTGGATAATTTGATATTTATAATACGCAATAACTGAGTCTTTATTATTTTTGTTAGTATGAATGTCCTCAACAACAGAAAGTCTTAACTTATTAGTATATCTTCCTAAGTCTTCTCTTTCAGCAGCTCCTGTAAATTTAGAAGCCATTAACTCAAGATCTCTTGCTTTAAGTGTATTGTAATTATTAACCCAGGCTCTTTCTAAACGAGGTTGTCTAGCAGGAGAAGAAGTAAGACCAAAACGTTTAAATGCTTCCCTATAGTTGTTATTTTTGGTTTTTTGGTAGTTTCTAGGATTAGCAATAAAATTATGGGTAAGTTCAATTTGATGAACAAAATAGTTTGCTATGTAGTAAAGCATTTTTCTTTCTAACATAGCTTGGTTGTTTATTGCTGGTTCTCCCAAAGCTTGTGCAATTATTTTGGTAAGAGCTTGCATAGTTTCTTGTTCGCTTAAACTAGTAGGATTAGGAAGAATAGCAAAAGCTAAATTGCCTAATTCGCTTTTAACTTCTTTTTGAAAGAAATCACTTACCTGACTTATAATAGCATCTCTTTCTGTAGAGAATATAACTTGTCTAGCTTTATTTATTCTACCAATACCTCCTTTAGTAAGTCCAATATTAGGATCGTAAAGTGCTCCTACTTTTTCAATAAGTCTATCTTTAAGTTCTTTAGAAATTAGTTCACTAAATATAATAAAAGTAGGCTTTCCACTTTCAGGATTCTTAAAGAACATTTCTAACTCATAAGCCAAATATTCAAGCATTTGACTTTCTAAATCTAAACCTAAGTAAGTACCTTCTTCAGTCATTAAATCTTCTTCGGGAAAACTTACTGTATCGGCTTTACCTCCAGAGAAATACAAAGCCATAGAAGTATTTTTTTCACCAAAACGAAGGTTTTCTACCATTCTACCTGTGTGAAATGATAAAAAGTCATTTATAAACTTTTCTTGGTTTGTAAGGTTAGAAGATTTTTTACCTTTTCCTGTTGTGGCTCTTTCTTTAAGAACAGTGGGACCTCCCCAGTTAATATAAAAAAGCTTTGCAGAATTTTGTAGACTATCTTTCTTTTTCTTTCCATCAGCAGTAAAAAGTTTTTTATTTATCCAATAAGAATATTTAGAGAAAGTACTTGTAACTATAGGAGCAGCGTGATCATCAGCTGCAAGTTCATCTTTAGTGTTTGCGTTATTAACCTTTTCAACTAAATAAAAGATTTCGTTGTAAGGTACTGCTGAGTACTGAAGGTTTCTTTCTTGGTTTAAGAATGCTTTATCACCAAAAACCTTATAATAATTATCATAAAACTTATAAAGTTCATCTAACTCGTTTTTAAAGTTTTTAATAAACCCTACAGCTTTAAAAAAAACATCTTGTTTTTTCTTTTCTTTATCAAGTTTTGTACTTGGTAAGTATTTACTTTCTTTTTCTGCAAGAAATTCATTTTTATATTGTTTACCTAAAAGTGCTAAAGGTCTTCTTACACCCTCATTAGGAGCTTCTTTTGAAATAAAATACATTCGTTTAAACAATTCTTTTCCTACTCTATTTACTAATCCTTGAACACGAACTTCGTCTTTTAGTGGAGTTAGATCCATTCCAAAAACATCTTTAAAGAAGTCAAACATTGTTGGAATGTTTAAGTTTGTTTGTCCGGCTATAAGGGCATTAAAAGTAGGACTAAAGTCTGTTAGTGCTTGTCTTAGATCTAAAGCATATTCTTGCTTGACAAGTTTTCTATAACCTCTACCCTGGTTATGTTCAAAGTCAGTATCAAGGTAGTTTTGAATTTTATAAGCAGCTGTAGTAGAAAGAACGTGCACATTAGTTTGAAAACCAGGTTCTCCTTTTTCATTTTGTGCTTGTCTAACCGCTAAGCCATAAGGAACAAACTCTACACCAATTGATTGTTTTAAAGCAGCAACAATTCTTAAATCTTCTATAGTCACAGCTTCTGCTGTTGAATTAGGAAGCTGCTCTACAAGTATGGAGAACTGCGGAAAGTTTTTAGAAAGCTTTTTAATTCTTTCAATCATTACATCGTAACTTGAGGACCCCAACAAGGTATCTAAAAGAATATTCCAGTTACGGTTAAAGTCTCCGGTTTGAGGTAAACCTGTATACACTCCTCTGTTTACAAGACGGTCTTCACTAAACTCAATATAAGAAGGTAGTCCTTTTATAAGGGTGTAGATTAAAGGATCAGAATTGTCAATAGGGTTTATATCTGCAATATCCAAATCCCAGTTCTCTCTGTTTCTAGATTCTCCTTCAATCTCATATACATCATCTTTAAACTCACCAAGAGTCTTGGCTAATTCAATCCAATGCATATTCTTAACAGAGTCAAAGTTATTCAAGACAACAAACATATTTAAAAACTGATCCTTCTCAATAGATTCTAAGCCAGAATCTTTCTCTAGTTTTTTAAGGTAGTTTTCTTTCATTTCTTCATACAATACATTCATATTAGTTTGAATATATGCATACACCTCTTTTTGAATTTCTGCTGCTTGAGGACCAAGCAAATCAGCTACAGTTGTCTTTGTAGGTCTGTTTCTTAAAGCTGCAAAAAAGAAATAATCAAAAGCTTTAAATATTTCTCTACCTACATGTGATTCTATTTCATAAGTTGATATAATATCTACATTATAGTTTCTTTTGTTTTCTGAAATTTTAGAAAAAAGCCTTATAGTTGTACCATTGGATAATTGGTACACACCGTCTTGAAGTTGAGTTTCAGTTAAAGGTACAGAAAAATTAGTAAGATTACCTGAAGCTATTCTTTCTTGTGTTTCTTCTGGCCAAGTTACAGTCTCAACAGGTTGATAGTCGCCTAAAATGGATCCTGAGTATAGTTTATCAAACTCAGCTTCTCCTACTACGGACATCTCATAGTTACCTGTGTATAGTTTTTTGTAAGCTTCTTTAATAAGATCTTTTGACTCTGGTTTAATCTTACTTTCTTTGTTTAGTAACCAGTTTAAGAATTTAAGAATTTTATTATAAATTGTATCCCTAAAGCTTGTGGGTTCGGGAGCAGGTTCTTCTTTGTAATTGTAAGCAAAGTCTCTAAACCCTTCTGCTAGGTATTCTTCTATTTCTTTTCTAGTCATTAAAGAAAAAGGCATACCTTTATAGTCACCTATTTTATTTTTTACTTCTTCATACAATGCGTCTCTTTCGGCTTGGGTTAGATACATTTGTGTAAACTCATGCCAAGCTTCATGATAAAGATCTGAATAAACGCTAGCTTTATGAAGAGTAATTGCATTTTTAGTCCAGTGAGCAAAACCATATTGATTAAGTACTCGACTAAAATTCTTTAAAGGGGTATGTTCTCCTATAGTTGATTTGAACCATAAAAGAGCTTGAGCTTCTTTTTTAGGATCAAGTTCCCTGTTCTTTCTTTCTTTTCTTTGTTGAGAAACTTCGTTTCGTATAGCTTTCTTTTGTTCTTCGGTTACTTGTTTAAGATAGTTAGGAAACTGTTTATTAGCAGCTGCTTTAAAATAAACATTAACTAGTTTGTCAATACCATTAACGCTACCGGCTTGTACAAACTGAGAAAGCTTTTCGTACTCAGAAGAAACTTTGACTTCACCCAAAGTTTCCAAAATCTTTGTTCTTTCTTCTTTAATCCTATCTAAGTCTTGTTGGTAGATAGGTTGGTTTCTTCTTCTAGCTCTACTTACTAAAGCAATTAAAGGAAGAAGCATTAATCCCTTATTAGGAGAAGGAGTGCTTCGGGGAATTATAAGAGCCCCAGCAGAGTTTTTATGAAGAGTATTATAACCTACATATTGAGAAGCTTTTAGCTCTCCCTTTATATTAGCCTTTGGTTTACCAGTATAACTTCCTGCATCATAAACTCCTAAGGTTATATCTTTAGGACTAATATTATATTGTTGAGCTATTGCATTTCCTTCTTTCTCTACCATCTCAAGACTTCCTGTAAAATCTCTAACAACAGTATTTCCAAATTTATCTTGAAAAATAAACACTACAGAGGCTCCAGAAAACCTAGAATATTTATTCTTACCTGCAGCTGTAAAAAGAAAAGAAGCTAGTGCTTCATCATTTTCATTAGCAATTGCTCTAATATTATTTCGAAATCCAAAAGAAGCTGCACTTTTATTTGCTTTAAAATTAATATTGCTAAAATTATAGTTTATCATTTTAGTCAAAACTATATCTTGAGCAGTAACTTCAGATGCTTTTTTATATTTTAAAGTTACACCATTTTCATTTCTTACAAAAGTTGGAATGTAATCTGTAAGTTTAATATCTTGTCCAATTTTTTTCTTAAAAAGATCAGAAGCGGCTTTAAGCTCGGTATCGCTTGTAAACTCACTTAAGTCTACTCCCTGGTCATCTAAAATAAGAAAATGAGCTACGCCTACTGAATTAGGAACACTATAACCTTGGGGGGTTCTAGACTTTATAGGCCCTGCTAGATAAGTAAAACCTTTTGCATTGTCAAACTGGTTTCTTATCATTACAAGTGAGTCTGTAGGATTTGAAGAGAGTTCATCTTTTACAGTTCCTACTACCTCAGTAAATTCTGTAACTGTATCTTTAACTGGTGCTTTTTGTTTTGTTTCTTTATATTCTACAGTAGCTTCTCTGTTACTTACATCATACATTCCCCACTTAACAAATTGTCTAGTAGCAGATTGTTTCCAATCATCAGGTAGTACTTCTGTTGAGTTATCAACTAAGTTATTTAAAGAGAAGTTAAGGTTCTTAGGAGAAAAAGATAAAAGAGTTCCTGCAGAAGTTCCAGTAACTGCAAGAATAAGAAGAGCTTTTCTAAGCTTACTCAATACTTTAGAAAGTACTCTGCCTAGAACACCTTTTGTTTTAGCAGCAGCTAAAAGAGCTTTTTGTGTTCCACTTTTAATAAGTTCTTTTATCTTTTTTGTAAGTTCAGATTTACCTTTATAAACATTCTCAAGCTCTGCTCTAGCTTCTTCTGTAGTTACTTCTTGTTCAATAGTTTGAGAAATAACAGACTCAATAGCTTGCTCTGGGTTACTAACTATTTCTGTTGCAACTTCTTCGGGGGTTTTTTCTACCTCTGATACAACAGGCTCTCCTACTTCTTCAAGTACTTGGTCTATTTTGGTAAATACAGCTGTTATAGTTTTTTTAGTAGCTTCCTTTTTTGCTTTGCCCTTTTTCTTTTTTATCTGTTCCTGGCTACTAGGCTCAAGACTTTCAACTATTTCTTTTTCTATTGTAGTTTCTTTTTCTACAGGTTTAAAGTTTTTATATTTATTAGAAAAAGTTAAAGCTATAGATTTAATAGCTCTGTTTCTATCTCCTAGATTCTTTTCTAGTTCTTCAAACAGTTCAGAAGGTGTACCATCAGAATTTTTATCTACATGATAACCTTTATTCTTATCCCAAATATAATAAGCAATAGGTTCCCCCAAAGCTGTTTTAAGTTCATTAAAGTCTCTTCGTATTGCGGGATCAGATAGATTAGGACAAATCATAATACAAATATAGTTTATTATTTATTGTTTTTTACAGTTTAGTTTACTAGGTTATTTTTTGGGTTTACCAAATTTAGATTTGATATTTTTACCAGCACCTTTACAGTTGTTTTGAGCCTCTTCGCCTTTTTTAGTTTCTTCTTGGTCAAATGCATTTTCAACAAAAGGATTCTCAACAGGAGTTTCTTCTACTGTTGTTCTTTCGTTTAAAGCTTTTTCAAAGAAAGTTACAGGACCTTCTTCTTTAGCGTTTTGTATATTCTGACCTACAACAGTTTTTTGACTATCTACACTAGGAGGACTAGTTACAGATACAGAATTGATAGGAGCCCCAGTTAGACTAGAAATAAAAGCAGAAATAAAATCTGCAGGATCTGCGTTTTCTACTACTTCTTTAGGAAGTTTATTTCTGATAGCAGTAGATTTTCCATACTTAGCTGCTTCTGCTTGGGCAGCATAAAGAACTATTTCAGAGTCTTTAATGTTGATAGTATCAAAGTCTACAGGTTGTTCTGGTATATTTTCTGTCTGTTCTCTACTATTTATTATAACATCAGAAGCATGTTCCTCAAGATAAGTATTAAAGTTTTGAGTATATGCTTCAATAGGTTTAATTAAATATACAAAAAGAGGTTTTCTGCCTTCTAAAAAATCTACGGTTTGTGTATTTTTAGCATAAAAGATATTTGTAGTTGTTTTACCTTGTAGAGTGACTTTGTATTTATTTGATTCAGTTGGAGAAGTTGGTAGATTTTCAAAGCCTGCTTCGGCAAATTCTTTACCTTTTTTAGCGTCTTTTACTAGTATTTCTCCATTATTTGAAATAATAAATTTCTTACCTCCAATAACAACAATAGCTTTTTTTCCAGGAAGTATACCAATCTTATCTGATTGTTCTTTATTAAATAATATACTTTCTTTTGTTTCTGCTAAAACTTTTTCAACTTCATTATTATCTAACTGTAGTTTATCTTCGGTTACAACATTTTTTGCAGGTACTTGTAAAATAGAAAGAGTTAATTTAAGTTCTTGTCCTTTAGGATATTTGTAATAATAACTTACTAGACCATTAGACTCTTGTACTACCTTTCCTTTGTTTTCATCGGGAAGAGCTTCCCAATAAGCTTTCATAATAGCATTATATTTTCCTATTACTTCTCCTAAAGGAAATTTACCAGTAACTGTTCCTGTAGGTTGAGCAGCAACAGTAGGTTTTACTTCAGGTTTTACTTCTGTAGGTTTTTTTCCTTCTAAAGCAGGAGCTTGGGTAGTCTTTGGAGTCTTTGGAGTTTCAGGAAAAATAGATCTATCAATTTTTACTTCAAGACCGAAACTACCATCAGTGTTTTTATTTAAAGTAGCAGATGTATAAGTTTTATTTACTTGGATAGGAAACACAACAAGTTTTTCAACTTGTATGCCAGTACGTTGTCTTAGCAACTCAGCATAACCTGATAGTTGTATTGAGTCTCCGCCTTTAACATCGTAACGATCTGTTCCTCCAGGAGCATAAGCACTTACTCGGTTTGTTGAAGAAGTTTTAAGATCTATAATAAATAAAGTACCTTTACTTGTTATACCTAAAATATCAATTGTTCCGGCAAAATTTTCTCCATCTATTGTACCCCACAATGTAGGAACAGAAGGAATTAGTTGTTGGAAGTCTACGTTAGCTCCTATCTCTGTAAAAATATTAAATAGGTCCTCTAACATAGTTTCTGAAAACTCTTTTACTTGTTCTTTTAAAGGGTTACTATAGTAAACTTGTTTAAGTTCTTCTAAAGTAAGAGTCCCTCCAGACATTAAAGCTTCTAGATAAGCTCTTAGCATAGAGTCAATTATAGTTCCTCTGTCAGCAGCATCTGTTACAGCTCCTGTAAATGGACGCTTAAGAGTAGATATTCTTTTGTATTCAGGGCTGCCTTCTACCTTGTTTTCTTTTTCATCTACTTCAATGTAACTATCTTTATTTTCTGGGTTAACAGCTAAAGTTTTATCATTTAAAGGAGTTAACGCTTCTTGTATTTCTTCAACACTTAAAGTAGTAGAGACAGAAGGAGTAGCTGTTACTACAGGAGAAGAGGGAGTAGGGGCAACCACAGGAGTAGTCTTAGGTTTAAGTTGACTACGTACACTCTGCTCATCAAGCACTACTTGTTTATTTCTATAATTTTTATCTTCAGAGATTAATACTTTGTGGGTTTTTCTAATAAAATTTTCATAAGTCATTTCTGTAGGAATAACCTCAATATAAGTATTGCCCTCTTGGTCTATAGATTCTTGACTACTAAACATTACTGTAGTAGTTCCTATAGCATTTTTAGTTACGTTGTATCTAATACCAGGAGTATCGGTTCTAGACATAAAGTCCATAAAGTCTTGAGCTGTTTCAAGCTTAGTAAACTTCTTGGCTTTTCCTTTTTTAATTTCTACAGAAAATACTTCTAGTTGTCCTTTCTTTAAAGAGAATTCTAGTTTGCGACCCCCTGCTTGGAAAATATTGTAATGGTTTGCAATATAATCAATAAGGTCTTTAGGTTGTTCAAAGAATTGTTCTCTGACTGCAGCGTTATAAATTAACTCAGCTAAAGCAGCAATCTCTGCTTTACCTCCAATCTCCTCTACAAATCTGTTAAAGAGTAAATGAGGCTCGCCTTCAATAATTGCAATACCAGAACCTATGTTACCAGGATAAGCAACTCCATTGTTTTCTACTTCTTTGCTTTTAAAAGTAATATCTTCAATAGGTTGTTCTACTTCATCAAGCACTTTAACTTGTGTTCCTGGGCGGTTGCCTTTAGTAATTCTAGCTAGATCTACTACTACTTTTTTGTTTACATCGGTAGTAACTTCTTGTCTTAAGTTATTAAGTAACTCAAGACCAGACTGAACCATTTCTTTAAACTCATCTGGGTTTTCTTTTTCAAAATCTTGAACTACTGTAGGAACTTCATTTCCTTGTAATCCCTTAGAGTCTTTAACAGATTCTTCTTGTTTTTTAGCAGCAGTAAGATTTGCATAAAAAGGATATTTCTTTCCATTGAAATCAAACATCTCTACTTCTCCATTCATTGTAAAAGTTACAATAGCGGCAGGATCAGTAAGAAGTCCTTTACCTTCATTCTCAATTAAATAAATTAATTCAGGAGTTCCAGTAGCTGTAGGAAATACTGCAAAGAAATCTCCACCAAAGAAATCTTGAAGTTCTTCTAAGGTGTCAGGGTTTGTGTCTTTTTTAGCAATAGCTTCTTTAAGTCTATTTACAAAAGCATCATAGCGAACTCCAAGAATTTGTTTATAAAAAAATTCTCTAGAGCTTACTTGTACTTGTCTTAAAGGTGTAGGATTTTTTTGTACTCTTTCAAGTATTGCAGCATTTCTAACTCTGGCGGGATCTTCAGAAGGAACATTATTATCAGTATCAAAAGCAGCGGTTCTTAAAGGGTTTGCCCAAGACTGAACTTGTGCTGTTTGCTTTTCAAGCTCTGCTTCTTTTAATTTAATATCTGGAGTCTCATTTACAGGAGTAGCTTCCTCTTCTTCAAAAATAGGAACAAACTTATCATCTTGATCTATGTCTTCCTCGCTAATTTCATAGTCATCAAATAGTCCTAAGTTTTGAAGTTTGCTTTTAATCCCATCTGCTATGTAAGCAAAGTCATTAACAAGAGTTCTATAACCTTTATTTTTTTCAGTAGTACCAGGAATAGATTTGTCCATTTCTACTTTAAGAGCAGCTAAGCCATTTAATAGATTAGTTTTTCCTAAAAGTATACTTTGAAGAGTTTCTACTATCTTTTTATGTACTTCTTTATCAGGTCTTACACTTAAACCTTTTTTAGTTTTTGTGTTTACTGCTTCAGCAAAAGTAGCCGCTAGAGTAGTTGCGTAATTTTTTAAACTCTTTTTATAGCCTTTGCCTTCGTGATAGTCTAGAAAGTTTTGTGCAAGTTTAGCTGTCTTATCCTGTACAGGAGATTCTTGAGTCTTTTCAAATTCCTCATTATACACACTACTAGTTTGGTCATAAGCAACTTCAGAAGTTTCAGCTTCTACACCAGCACCTACAGGAGTACTTATATCTGTTGCTCCGGGAGGTGTAGCAGAAACAGAAGCATCTACATTACCAGCTGCTCTATTAGCTTGACGTCTTTGATAATAAACAGTTTGGGCTTTATTAAATAAGTCCTCATCAATATCAGCTATAAAAGGTTGTCCGTCTTTTAATACTGTCCAATCTTCACGTAGAGTTTTTAGTTCAAATTTATGTTCAATAGGAGCAGCCTCAAAGTGATTAATAAGTTTTTCTATCTTTTCCTCTTCTGTAGCTTGATTAAAAAGAGTAATTTCGTTATCTAATCTTTCTAAGTATTCTTGTTCTAGCTCTGCAGCTGTTTTGTTATCTACATATCCAGCTTTAGCTTCATTTTCTAAAAAAGTAAGTTTACCATGAAGATCAGAAACAGTAGCTTGTGATAGATCCTCATCTATTAATCCCTGAGCTAAGTTTGTTACTCCATTCTCATTTACAGTAACAAGTTCCGCAAATCTTTCTTCCGCTACTTGAGCAAGTTTTTCTCTTAAGTTATAATCAAGTGGATTTAAACTATTAAATCCGGCTAATACTTTAAGTTGATTTTTAGTAGATTTACTTAAGTTTTGTACTTGAGTAGCAGAGTTACTATTTCTAACATCTTGATAAACCTCTTCAAAAAGATTAGTAACTAAAGCGTCTTTGTCTTCTTTAGACATGTTTTCATACTTAGCAGCTAGTTCTTTGTATTTGTATAAAGAAGCATCTGCATCTTGAATCTGTTTATTTAAGTCATCAACTTTTGGTTCTAGATCTTCTTGTTTTAGTATTCCTGCATTTACAAAAGCTTTGTAGTCTTTTTCGTTAAGAGAGGCCCTGTCTACAAGTCTTAGTTTGGATAAATCTGAATAAAATTTATACTGAATTTCTTCTAGTATTGAGAGTTTTCCTCTTTGGCTCAATTCTTCAAATCTTTTAGTCTCATCTTCAGTTTTTTTAGACTTAGCTTTTAAGTTAGTTAGTTCCGAAAGCTCTTCATCAGATAAAGCTTTTTTCTTTTCTTCAAGTTCTGCTAAAGCTTTTTTGCCTTTTTCTCCAAGCCTATCAAGTACAGTGTACCGGTTAAGTGCTGTCTTTTGTTCTTCTGTTAATGCTTCGTAATCTATTTCAGCCAAGTTAGCCCTATAAACCATTTGGTTAAAATATTTTCTTTGGGCATCATGATCATCTAAAAGAGTTCTTAAGTCTTTAACGTTACCAATATCCTCCATAGACTTTAGAATGCCAGTCAGTTTATTAACCTCATTAACTCTACGTTGAGCTTCTTCTGTGGTAATTTTTCCGTTGTCTTTTTGTGACTTAATATAAGAGATAGCTTGTTCAGGATTATTTGCTATACTCCATTGAGCAACTCCTAGTCTGTTTCCTTTTTTAAATTCTGAAACTGCACCAACAGCATTAGTCATTCCAGTAAAAGGAAGCATACTAAAGAAAGCCTCACTAAATGTATTTTGTAAACTTTGTGCAGAAAGCGCATCTTCTCTTTGATAACCTTTGTCTGCACTTTTAATATAAGAGGTCATCATATAATTACCTAAGTCAGCAACTATCTCCTCACTAGACTCAGCTATACTTTGTCCTAAAACTCTTGAACCTACAGTTTTTAATCCAGATAAAGCAACAGCAAGTCTTTCTGTTTTAGTTAAGGCTCCAGGAAGAGTTGCATTAGCAAGTCTTCTTACAGACTCACTCATACCTATACCAAACTTTCCTGTTCTAAATATACCAAAAATAGGAACGCCAATCATCTCGGTCATTCCTTCTATAGTAGCTCTGCCAAGTCCACGACTTTTTGCAGTATTAATGTCTTTGGTGTACATTAATTCTTCATCTACCATCATATCATAAGTAGATGCAGTAACAGTTGCAAAAGTACCTATCCTGTCTAGTATTCTAAGTTCTTGTCCTAAAACTTTAAACTTGTTAATTTCAGAAAGAGCCTGCGCTGTTCTCTGTACTTTGGTTAAATTAGCAGCAGCTGTAATTCCTTCAATACCTACAGCAGCTTCAGGGACAAGAGAAAGAGCAGCTCCCTCTGTTAAAGCAGAGGCTACAATAGTAGGAACCATCTGTCCAATTACCCTAGAAGATACTTCAGGTAATCCAGCCCAGTTAGTTTTCCATTCTCCATCTTTTCCTCTATAGTGAAATCTATCACTAAATACAGGATTACCGTAGTAATCAAGATCTAAGTTATTGACTTTACCATCTGAGTTAATATCTAAAGGAATTGCTATAGGAACATCTCCCATATCTACAAGTCGGTCTACATCAGTCCTAGAAGAAAAAGGATTAATAAAATTAATAGTAGACTTAGTAGCAGAAGAAGCTGCTCTGCCGAAAGTTTGTGCACTTCTTGAAACTGTGTTTAAAAACCCATTCTCAACTTTAATGTCGGGATTATTATTTTTAAACCAAAGTTGAATTTTCTCTATACCATTCTTAGCAAGATTTTGTAATTGTTCATCATTTTCTTTAGCAGCCTTCTCGTAAACTTTTACAAAGTATGCGGCCTTTTTCTGTAAAGCATCTTCTAAAAACTTCTTATGAACATTTAAACCTTTTTCAATGTTACCAAGATCCTCGGTAGCATATTGACCTAAAACACTTTTATAAAATTGATTAGGGTCTTTAACTCCATTTCTAATTTCTTCTGAATTAGCTACTTTAAATAATTCTGTACCTGGATCTATAGTTCCTCCTTCTAAAGCAGAAGATACTATATTTTGAAGAAAAGGATTTTCTGAAAGAAAAGTACTTCTAGATTCTCCTCCTACCAATCCAGTACGTTGTGTTTCTGTATAAAATTTTGAATCTTGTAATAAATATTTAAAAACATTTATTTGGTTGTTAGCATATTTGTTTACATCAATTTTATCACCTTTAAAATTATTATTAAAATCTACTAAATAGTCATAATCATTATAAAGATTCATATTTTGACGTTGAGCTGCTTCTTGGGATATTCCTTTTTTGCCTTGAACCCATTGTCCTTTTTGAGCAATTTTATCCAGTAGTTTATTTTTAGCATCCTCAAAATTGCTTTGTGTATTATTAGTGTATTCTACTTCCTCCTCAACAGCGTCAAGTCCAAAAAGCCAATTTGTAGGAGATAAAGATGTAAAAAAATTAGCAATACTTCTTAAAGGACCTATAGGGTTTTCTAAATTCCTTACCCATAAATTAAGTTTGTCTAACTCTTCAGAAGTAATAGAACCATCATCTAGTTTATTAAAAAGAGGTTCATATTCTTTTACAGAACCTGCTATTGCACTTTTAAGTTTTACTAATTCTTCAGAATCTTCTATTTGTTGTTTTCTTTCTAACTCGTTACCTATATTTAAAAGACTTGTTAAATCTTCAGATAATGTTTTAGCATTAACAACAGGAAGAGCAGGGGCTGTTTCATAGTTGATATCTTCGGGTGTTTTAGTTATTCCTAAAAGGTAATTTCTTAATCCACCAGAATCTACTCTAGCACCTGTTAAACTTCCTACAAGATAATCTCTTTCATATAAAGATCTATTTATTGCACTTAGTTCTTCTGGACTTTCTGCATTTTTTAAACTATAAAGTTCTCTTAACGATGAAGGCATAATTTACTTTAGTTTAAATTATTTAGATAGTTTATTATATTTAAATAAGTCAGGAGCTATAGTTTTCATATAAGATTCAAAAGTTGGACCTGGTGCAATAACACTTTGTTGCTCTGTACTATAGTTTTTAAATAAATTATTTATTGTGGTTAATTCTTCTAGTTTTTGTTTTATACCAGAATCATATAATTCTACTTGGCCTGCATACTGTATAAGCTCATCTAATGGTGTAGTTAAAAAGTCATCTATAGACAACTCTTCAGGTTGACGAGTTCCAGCATAAACTAATCTAATTTTAGCAGAAGGATGATCTTTTCCATAACTCTGTATAGTTTTATAACTTGTTATTAAATCTCCTAGATTATCCATCAAACGGTCTTTTTCTTTTTGGGTTCGAAGAATAATATTACTTACATATTTCGCTTTTTGATCATCTAGTTCTTTGGCTATTTTAGTATTACCTGCGTCTTTAGCTTGTTTTATTAGATTATCAAAGTTATCAGTTTTTTTATTAAATTCTTCACGCATACCTAGTATTGCAGGAGAATCGTATCTAAGTTGTAATAGTTCTCTCAGAGCAACCATTTTTGTTAAAGGAGTTCTAGCCTTATCGTATTTTTGTTGAGCAGTCTGCCAACGTTTTTCATCTTTTTCATCAATAAGATAATTTTTTCCAGCATCACTAGCTACTGTAGTTAAATAAGCAGACGCTTCTCCTTTACCAGGAATCATAGGAGCAAACAAACTAGTAAATCCAGCCCCAATAGTAATAAGATCCATACCTTCAAAACGTTTATTAATCATTTTTCTTTCTTCAACTTCAAGCTGATTCATTTTATCAATGTTTTTCAAAGACACATCATGAGAGAATCTAACTTGTTCCATAAAGTAAGGATCTTCTTTTATAGTAGTTTCTTGAGATTTATAAGCATAGGCATTAGCCAAATTACTTATAAATTGGTTTTTATGATATCCTACTAATTCTTCTTCACTAATTTGATCAATTGTTTTAGTAGCATTATTAGCAAAAATATTTCTTCTAATTTCTAGTTCGTTAATTCTCTTTTTAGTTTCTTCTATATTTTGTAAAGTAGCAGGATCTTTTACTCTAGAATAACGAGCAGTAAGTTTATCCAATTCTAATTTACCTGACTCAATAGCTTGAGAAGTTTGAGTAGAGTATAACTCATTTGTAGCTTTATATTCTTGAGCTATATTATCTTTACCTCTTGCGTGCATATCATAGCGAGTATCTATCCTAAGTTGGTTTCTGTCAGCCTCGTCTAATGTAGCCTCAAAAGCTTCTCTTAATCTTGCAGCGTCTACTCCCTCTACTTTAGTTTGAATAATCCATTTACCGTCAGGTGACATTGTAGGCCCGCTTATAGTGTTTGGTTTAATTTTAGAAAGAACATCTGAAAACTTTTTTGTAAGATCTCTATAAGGAGTATAAGCTCTTCCTGAATTATTTATTTTACTTCCTACTTTTCCGTCAGATAAATAGTCATAAGCATCTTTCATAAAATCAAAGTCATTTGCTGCAGCTCTTTCTTCTGGTTTTAAAGAAGCAAGCATTTTCTGTCTTCTTGTGATTTCTGCACTTCCTTGAATAGCATTAATAATGTTAGGATCATTTTCTAAAGGTTTGCCAATAGAAAGAATATTGCGAACATTAGCCATATTAGAAAAATCAGTTTTTGCTGAACTTTCATTAACAGCATTAATAAACTTATTCATTTCCCTATTGAAGTATTCTTGATCTTGAGGTTTACGAATAGAAAGACCAAACTGATTTAGTTCTTCAATACGTTTTTCAACTTTCCCAGCTCCTTCATCATAAAGAGACTGTTTCTTTAAAGCTACTTTAACTAACTCATCAGCTGGTAGTGGGCTGATGTAGTCAGAGTATTTATAAAGTTGGTGTTTAGCTGATATTGCCATTTTTATTTAATTTATTTGGTTTACGTGGTTTTTTCAGGATTAGTGGGAATGGTTGGAACTGTTCGAGTAGGTTGATACATAGGAGGTGCTAGAGGATCTAGATTAATAGGATTTCTAGGATCTCGACCATTATAATAGTAGTTAGGAATAAGACTATCAAAGTAAAGCATTTTTAAATACTCATCTTGTTGATACTTACCGTATTTATCAGTTAGATTAAAAATTGCTCCAAGTCTTTCTGCTTCAGCTAGGTCTTGAGCTGATGCCATGTACTCGTTTTTAATCTGAGCTGCAACAAGAACATTTTTGTTATTTGCATCAGCTGCTGACAAAGCATTAAACTTATCAGTTTCTCCTCGAGCATTAGCATCATAGTTTTGTTTTCTAGAAAAAGCTTGTTGTTTTGCAGCTAAAGCTTGGTTAAACAAAGCAGTATTTCTAGAATTATCTATTGATGGGTTTCCTGTAGTTTGATTCATCATAGCATAAACTGTATCATCTATAGATTGAAGTTCAGAATCAATGTTCAAAGTAGGAGGTGCTATGTAAGCAGGCTTAAGATCTGGTGTATAATAACTATAAGGATTTAAACCAGCTAAATACCCCATTACATTTGGAATAGCTTGATAAGCAGGAAACCTTCCCATAGTACTCATAGTTTGTCCTACTGGATATACAGGCTTCATTACATTTCCTGGTTTAGACTCTTCGGGGATAACAGGTCTAGGTGCAGGAGTTGTAGGCGGAAGTTGTTTTCTTCTTAAAAGTTGTCCTAAGGTAGTATTACCAAACCAAGAATCAGCTAAAGAAATACCTTTTCCACTATAAAGTGAACCTTGCCACTTAGTATCGTCTACACCTATAGGAGTTAATTCATAAGTTTCAAGATCTTTTTTAAATAAAGGATCCTCTTGAAGTTTAGCTAAACTTCTATAAACTTGTTGAAACTTTTTAATTTTATTTTCACCAGTTATAGGAGATACTCCGTATTTTTTAGCTAGTTCTTTATATTTACTATTTTTAGTGCCTTTATCAAGATCTATATCTCTTAGTTCAGCTTCAGAGGCTTTACTACGAATTTGATAAATATTATCAGTAACTTCTACAAAACTATTTAAAAGATCTTCAAGAGAAACGTTTTCATTTTTAAAATCTTTTCTGTAATAATTAAATACAGCTTTAGCAAGCTCTGGATTATTTTTAATTTTTTCAATTAGTTCTTTGGCTGTTTCTGTAGGAGTTTCAGCAGCAGTTGCAGTAGCTGCTGTTTTTTGCATACCAACTTGTCCAAATGCAGGAGAACCTTGAGTAGTTGTGGTGTTATTAAAAATTGAAGGATCAGGCATTACACCGTTATAAAAAGTAGAAGCATTGTCTCCCATCATAGGAAATTGTCCTCCATCCATAAAATATCCCCCTCCATAAAATTCTGCAACTCCTCCAAGATATTGACCTCCTTCTTCATAATTAGCTTCAGGTTCAATCTCCATATCTTGCTCGTAATCTGGTTCTTCTAAATAAACAGGAGGAAGAATTTGATTAAGATCTGATTGTATATATCCTTCTAGGTCTGCAGGGCTTTCATAAATCATACCCTCTTGAGCTGTTCTTTGTATATCAATACCGCCCATATCATCCATAGCTTGATCAGTTCCATCAGAGTTACCATTTTGTAACTGTTGGTCATTAAAAAGTTCACTTAAAACCCTTTCATACCTATCAAAGATAAGTTTTGCTGTATTTCTATCTATATCACTAGAATAAGGATTTTCTAAAATGTCTTTCCATTTTTGGGTATCATACTTTTTAGCTAGTTGAGCATAAGTTTTTTTACTACCTGCAGGTTTTAAAAAGTCAGAAAATACTCTTGCACCTTCTGGTAAGTTAGTATGTACTCCTCCTTTTGCATGAGAAGGTCCTTCAACATGTTGGGTATTCATGTTGGGAAGTTGTATAAATTCTCCGCCTTCTACTTCTACATCAGTAATGTCGGGAGAAGTGCCTCTGCGGATATTAGCTCCTTTTTTTGCCATAATCATACTTTGATATTGTGTGCCTCCACTAGAGTCTGGTCCGTAGAGGTAGTTATAATCGTATATAGGTTTTTGTGTA
>Ga0172367_10002118_pt1 | contig 27661 bp, 21 predicted proteins | sample Lak10m_FD_114542 | JGI IMG/M metagenome (GOLD analysis project Ga0172367, IMG submission 114542) | Freshwater microbial communities from Kabuno Bay, South-Kivu, Congo - kab_022012_10m | ecosystem: Environmental > Aquatic > Freshwater > Lake | place: Democratic Republic of the Congo: South-Kivu...
CATCAAAAGCATGGGGGTAGGCGAGGGTGCGTTCAGTGATGACAACTATCAGTGGCAGGCCGAGTTCAATCGGACCGCCCCCGCCACCGACGCCGCCCGTCAGTGGACCGGGTGGGGCACCGCGCTCAAACCCGCCTACGAGCCCGTCATCCTCGCCCGCAAGCCGCTGCGGGGCACGGTCGCGGCAAACGTCCTCGCGTATGGGACCGGAGCCCTGAACATCGACGGTTGCCGCATCGAGACCGACGACAACCTGAATGGCGGGGCGTATTCGGCTGGGGGTAGAGCGTCACTCCCCGGGGATGAGAGGGTCGGTGCGGGTGCTGGGATGTTCGCCGAAGGCGGTGGTCGAATCGAGGGCGGTTTCGTTCCGCCGTCCGGTCGTTGGCCAGCGAACGTCCTGCTCGACAAGGCCGCGGCGGTTTTGGTCGACGGGCAGAGCGGGGAGTTGACGAGCGGGAGCCGGGCTGCTGGCGTGCGCAAAGGGCTCGGATACCACGGTGCGAAAGGCGATGGAGGCCCCGCAATCCACGGCGACTCCGGCGGCGCCTCGCGCTTCTTCTACGTGGCCAAGGCCAGCCGGTCGGAGCGCGAGGCCGGCCTCGACGCAGCGGAGGACGAGCGCGCGAACGTCCACCCGACCGTGAAGCCTGTGGCGCTCATGCGCTGGCTCGTGCGCCTCATCACGCCCCCGGGTGGCCTTGTCCTCGACCCGTTCGCCGGGTCCGGATCCACTGGCGTCGCGGCCGTCGCCGAGGGCTTCCGGTTCGTCGGTGTGGAGCGCGAGTCGCAGTACGCCGACCTTGCGCGGCGGCGCATCTGCCCAGCGCCAGCGGTTCGCCCGGAGGAGCCGACCGGCCAACTCAGCCTCCTCGATGGAGACGGCAATGCCTGACCGCATCGACGCGGAGTTGGCGCCCAAGGGCGACGGCGTCGGTTCGTCCTACGCCTTCGTCGAGCGGCTGTTCGTGATCGCACTGCGAAACGCCGTGGCGCGCTTCCAGGCCGAGCCGAAGCGGTGGCGCCGCATCCTGCATTTCCTCGAAGACGACGAGATCGACCTCGTGCAGCGTGTGTTCGCCGCGCGCCCCCCGATCATCCGCGCGGGCTACGCCACGGCGCAGGACCCCATGCCGGTGATCGCCGTCGCGCTCATGCAGGAGCGCCCCGATCAGGAGGTCCTGGGCGATCTCATCGAGCCGGAGACCGACTACGACGAGTTCGACCGCGGCAAAGCCGAGCTGCGCGGCGCCATCCACGAGCAGACTCTCGAGATCACGATCTACGCCGACCACCCGGACGTCGCGCTTTACCTGTACCACTGGTCCAAGTACGCTCTGGATGCGCACCTGGACTGGTTCCTGCGTCACGGCCTCATCGAACCCCGGTTCGTGCAAGGCGGTGAGGTTCGACCCGATCCACGGTTCGTCCCGGAGAGGTTGTTCGCTCGCTCCCTGACCTGGACGGTTCGGGGCGAGGCCGTCTCTGCCGAGCCACTGCCTACCCCGCCGCGCTCCCTGTCGATCTTCCTACAAGGCGTCATCGTCGAAGGCCACGTTGGCCGCGTCGATCCGACTCTCGCGCACGCGGAGGACGCCGATGGCTGACGGGGTCGAGACGGGACAGGCGCGGCGCAGGCGGGCACAGGCGGCAGACGACGCGACGGGGGTCATGGAAGTCGAGCCGGGCCGGTGGGCCCTCCCTGGAGTGGATCTGGACACCTTCTTCGCCATGCGCCGAACCCCCGTCGAGCACCGCGCCGGTCTCCGCGCCCTGGTGCGCGAGCACGACCGCGCGGCGGTGAAGAAACGGCACCTGGCCGAGTGGGACAACCTCTTGCGGGCGCTCGCGTCCGCCCCCCTGAAGTAGGAGCAGCACCATGCCCGCATCCAGCGTCGTCGCCGGTGGCATCCGCACCCGCCGCCCCGGCAGCTACAGCACCATCGACGGCTCCGGCCTCGCGACCATCGGCCCCGGCATCAAGAAGCTGGTCCTGATTGGCGAGGCCGAGGGCGGGAAGCCCGGCGCCGTCCTGACCGGCGGGTTGCCCACCTTCCTGTCGGCTTCCGGGCCGCAGAAGGTCATGGACCTGTTCCGGGCCGGCAACTGCCGCAAGGCCGGGCTCGTCGCGTTCAAGCCGAGCAACGATCCGCAGCTCCCGAACGGCCCGCAGCAGGTGCTCTTCTACAAGGTCAACCCGGCCGCCCAGGCCGTGCAGACCCTCGACAACGCCGACGGCGACGCGCTGACGGTCACCACCCGCGACTATGGCGCGTTCTGCAACCAGGTGAACATCAGCCTCACCCCCGGCACGACCAAGGGTCGGTCCATCGCCATCGCCCGCGAGGACGTGCTCGAGGGCGGCGACGACATCGGCGGCGACGACCTGTTCACGGCCCGCTACGACAGCTCGGGCGAGCTCGACGCGGTGACGCTCACGGTGGACTCCACCGGCACCCGCGTCTCGTTCACCGACCAGCTCGCGGCGGCGGTCGTGGCCGCGGCGCACGACGCCGGCGAGAAGGCCATCGTCGTCAGCGCCAGCGCCTACGACACCGTGCAGAAGGTCACGGTCTACGGCGTCGACAGCAGCGACGAGCCGGTCTCCGAGGTCCTGGCGCTCGACGGCGCGTCGTCCGTCACCGGCGACCAGGCCTTCAAGGCCATCACCGGCGTGCGCATCAACGGCGCGACACGGGGGGCCGTCACCGTCGCCGACGAGAGCACCCACAGCGCCTTCGTGGTCGCCGCGACGCTCACCGCCTCGCACGTCGACGGCGAGAAGGCCGAGGTGGTCTCGGCCAACGCCGCGGACGTGGGCATCGTGGTCACCGTCTACGGCTACACCTCGGGCGGCATCGCCCAGACCGACACGGTCACCCTGAACGGCACGACCGCCGTGGCCGGCACGAAGGCGTTCGGCAAGATCACCGCGGCGCAGCTCAGCGGCGTGGCCGCGGGCAACGTCACGGTCCGCTCCGACGCGAGCAACGCCGCGGCCTTCACCATCGCGGCCGGTGCGCTCTCGGCGGGCATGAACGTCGGCAAGGGCGTCTACATCCCGGCGAAGGCCGCCGTGGACGGCGTCCTCCAACTCAAGCACGCTGCGGCCCCCGGCGCTTCCCCCTACGTGGTCGTGCGCGGCAAGAGCAAGGCCGGTGTGGTCACCGCGGAGCGCGTGGTCCTCTCCGACACCTACGCCAGCACGACGACCGAGTGGGCGAGCCTGACCCACATCGAGATCGGCATGGGCGAGGCCGCCAACGCGATCGACTGGAAGGGCAACGCCATCGACTGCCCGCGCACCTCGCACCCCTACGTGCAGCAGGTGGTCGACGCGATCAACGGCAAGCTCGGCTTCCACGCGACCGCCCTCGTGGACGGCGCCCAGGCCTATGCCCAGGCCAACCTCGACGCGGCCGCGGCCGGCATCAAGGGCGCCAACGACATCGGCTTCGGCGCGGATCTGGACGCCCTGGTGGCCTGGATCAACGCCAACAGCACGCTCGTCAGCGCGGCCCGTGCGACGGGGGCCACCGGCGCCCCGAACAACACGCCCGCCCCCGTCTACCTCATCGGCGGCAGCGAGGGCGTGACCACGGCCGCCCACTGGCAGGCCGCCTACGAGGCGCTCAAGGGGAAGAAGGACGTCATCCTCGTCCCCCTGACGAACACCGCGGCCATCCACGCGATGCAGGTCGCCCACAACCGATTCATGGAGGGCAAGGGCCGCGACGAGCGCAACGGCTACGTCGGCCTGGCCACGAGCCTCGACCGCGCCGCGATCAAGAGCGCCATCCGCGCGCTCAACGACCGCAACACCTGCGCGGTGGCGCAGAAGCCCACCCTCTACGACGAGAACGGCGTCGCCACCGAGTACGAGACCTGGATGCTCGCGGTCATCGCCGGCGCCATGCAGGCCGGCGCGCCCATCGCCGAGCCGCTCACCTGGAAGGCGCTCAACGCCCTGTCCCTGTCCCAGAACACGGACTGGACGCCGGCCAACGACGCCGAGGAGATGCTCGAGGTCGGCCTGATGTTCGGGCGCCTCGACGACGAGCGCGGGGTCATCTGGGAGCGGTCCATCACCAGCTACCGCAAGGACGACAACCCGATCTTCACGGAGATGTCGGCCAACGAGAGCGCCAACGAGAGCACGAAGCGGTGCCGCCGCAACGTCGAGACCCAGATCGGGCAGCGCGGGTTCACCGGGCGCGCCGCGGTCATCCAGGGGCTCGTGCAGGCCGAGCTGGCGAAGCAGGTGGACGAGGGCATCATCAAGGGCTTCCTGCCGTCGAGCGTGCAGGTCATCGACGCCGGCGACACCTATGAGGTCTCCTACGAGATCGCCCCCATCGAGCCGACGAACTTCATCAACATCACCGCCCACCTGCGCCGCCTGCCGGCGTCGGCGGCGTAACCGGAGGTCCAGATGGCCAGCGCCAACTCGGGAGTCCAGCGGGGCAACGTCGTCACGGGCGCGCGCGCCTTCGTGACCATCGACGGCAAGATCGCCGGGTACATCCCGAACATCAGCTACACCGTCAACAAGAACTACGCCCCGGCCGAGGGCCTCGACGACATCGAGGTCCTGGAGCACGTCCCCACGGGCTACACCGTCTCCGGCAACATCAGCCGGATCGAGACCGTCGAGAGCACCCTCGAAGAGCTCGGCCTCGAGAAGGACAACGAGAACATCTTCGACGGCCGGACCATCACCCTCGTGGTCATGGACCGGGTGAAGGCGAAGAAGATCGACACCCTCGAGGGCGTGACCTTCACCGGCATGTCGAAGCAGATCCAGAAGGGCATGATCACCACGAGCTCGTGCCCGTTCGTGGCCATCCGACGCCGCAACCCCGCCGGCAAGGTCACCTGATCCCAGCGGCCCGACGGCCGCTCCCCAGCACAGCCCAGGAGAACCCGCAGATGCCCAGCGCCGAAGAGCTGCTCCAACAGATGGACGAGGAGGTCTCCACCCCGGAGACCGTCCCGTCCGACGTGGTGCCCGAAGAGATGCCCATCGAGGTCAGCTACCGGCTCGGCAACGGCCGCGTCCTGGCCGGGCTCTTCGTCCACAAGGTCCCGTCGGTGCAGGACGAGATCGACATCGCCCGCATCGCGGCGACGCAGCGCGGCGGCATGTCGGCGGCCTCGTTCCCGATGGACGCCGCGGCGCTCATCGAGGCCACGGCCTACATCGCGGTCACCATGCGGCAGCGGCCGGAGTGGGCGAAGAACTTGGCCGTCGCCGTCCAGGGGGCGCCCGACCTGGTCCTGAAGCTGTGGCAGGAGGGCATGAAGCACCGTGCCCGATTTCTCGACGCCGGCTGCGATCTACGCCCGAGCGAGGGCGCTGTTTGACGATCCGGAGGCCCAGGTCAGGCGGAAGTGGGAGGCCAAGTACATGCAGCCGAGCCACGGCAACCCGGCCTTCGAGCACGTCCCACTGGAAGAGCACGTCGCGCAGTTCCTCTGCGACAGGTTCGTGGCGCAAGGCCACGTCGAAGACACCCCCACCGAGCCCGGCAAAGATGACCTGAGCCGGCGGATCGCCGAAGCGGCGGCCCGCGGCGAGAACCCCTTCGCGCAGATGCAGGAAGAGTTCGAGGACCTGCTCGCGCCGCCCCCCGAGGACGACGATGGCTGACAAGAAAGAGTTCGTCACCAGCCTCGTCGTGGAGGCGGACGACGCCCAGGTCGCGAAGCTGCGCGACACCCTCCAGCAGGTGTCGAACCTCATCACCGGCATCCAGAGCCGCGGCGCGCTCGGCGGCGGCATGGGGGGCGGTGGTGGCGGCGGCGGCGCGGGGGGGGCAGGCGGTGGCGGTGGTGGCGCGCGTGGTTCCGACGGTGGTGGCGGCCAAGGCGGCGGCGGTGGTGGCTCCGGTGGAGGTCCCGGCGGTGGGAGCGGCGGGACTGCTCCGCCTGCCGGCCCCGGCGGCCCGAAGCAGATCGGCGTCGGGCTCGCCCAAGTGGTCGCCCAGCAGGACGAGAGCATGATGGCCTCGGCGGCGGCCGCGCTGCCCTCCGCGATCCCGATCCTCGGGGCGGCGGCGGGCGTTGCCGTCGGCGGCCTGGTCTCGGCCGCACTCGCCCGCGGGCGCATGGCCATCGAGTTCGACCGCCAGCGCGCGGTGACGGCCGGGCTCCTGGGCCGGGCCCCCGGCATCGGCTCCGGATCTGGGCTCGGCTTCACGCCCGGCGAGACGCAGACCATGGCGCAGACGCTCGCGCGCAGCGGCCTCTCCGCCGACGATCTCTTCGATCGGGCGAGCACGCCGGGGATCTTCGGGGCGGCCAGCGTCAAGCGGTCGCCGAGCTCTCTGTTCCAGGCCGGGCTGCTCGCGGAGCGCGCCGGCATCGGGGCGGGCAGCGTCGCCGACTTCCTCAGCATGTTCCGGGCCGGCGGCGGCGGGGCGATGTCCTTCGGCGTCCGGCCCGACGGTTCCCCGATCCAGGGCATCACCGATCCGATGCGTATGGAGCACGCGCTCAACCTGGCCATCGGCGGGGCGCTCCGGGCGGGGCTCCAGAACGCGGACATCCCGAAGTACCTCAGCCGCATCCAGGGCGCCGTGACGGCCATGGCCGACAAGGGCGTGCAGGTGGACCCGCGCAACCTCATCATCGCCGCCGAGCAGCGGGCGCAGATGGCAGGCCGGTCCCAGTCGGGCACGGTGGACATCGCGCAGACGGCGCACCTGCTCTCGCTGGGGCAACAGGTGGCGGGTGGCGGCGGCTCGTCGCTGGTACAGTTCCTCATGCGCGGGGCCGCCGGCTTCGGCCGTGGCCGCGACCTGCTCGACACGAACATGGCGCTTGAGGAGGGCGGGTACGATCCGAACGACCTGTACCGCATGCTCCGCAACGTCGCGGGCGGCTCCGAGGCCGGCCGCCGGGCCGTGACGACTTTCTTCGCCCCTCAGATGGGGCTGGGGCACCGCGACCTCTACAACCTGCTCGGCAACGCTCAGCCGGAGGGCGTGGTGCGGTCGCTGCTCGACATGGCCCGCGAGGGTGGCGAGGGGCTGCTGCGCCTGGGCGGTCGCGGCGTGACGAAGCTCATGCAGCAGGACGCCTCGACCCAGGCCGCGGACATCGACGCGGGCATGGCCATGGCCCCGGTCAACCTGGCCCTGCGCAGCGCCATCCACAGCCTGACCAACAGCGCGACGAAGAAGATCGGAGCGGGCGTCCAGAAGCTCATGACGCTGGTTTCGGGCAACCCACAGCAGTCCGCTGCTGCCGCCGCCGATCTGCTGGAGGCAGGCGCGGATATGTTCGGCGTGCCCGCCGACTCCCGTCTGGGCGGCTACATCAAGAACACCGTCCGCACCTACCGGGGCTCCATCCCCCAGGCGCCCGGCATCCCCGGCCACCCGGCGACGCAGATCCCGCAGACGCCCGAACCGAAGAAAGGCGGCGCCTACATCGAGATCCGCCCCGCCCCCGGCATGGAGCGGTGGTTCATGTTCTCGCCGATGCAGGACATGAGCGCGTCGGAGATGCCTGCCTGATGCAGCGCGCACTCCCCCAGCACGCCCGCAGTTCCCGGTGGAAGGCCGAGGCCCACACGCACGACGCCGGGGCCATCGACCTGTCCGCCGCGGTCGTTTCGGCCAGCACGCGGAAGTCTCTCGCGGAGCCGACCGGCAGCTTCACGATGACGCTGAAGCCATCGGCGCGCCCCGGCGGCAACGACGTGGATCTGCTCTCGCAACTCCGCGACGACGACTGGATGCTCGTGGGGGCCACCGACGCCGACGGCGTGGACTGGATCACCACGACGGGGCTCGTGGACAGCGTCCGGCGCCAGCGGGTCGGCACGGCCGGCGCCACGACCTACACGGTGGCCGGCCGCGATCTGGGCAAGGTGCTGTTGAAGACCGACATGATGGACGTGCCCTGGCTGGCCGCGAGCCGCGAGCTCGGACTGCGCAACGCCGCCACGGCCTTCGACATCATCAACGGCATCGCCGACCGGACGCCGGGCCGGATCGTCGCTGAACTGCTCGCGTACATGCTCCAGGGTGGGCAGTACCGAGGTCCGACGCAGATGTGGGCGGTGCCCGAGTCGATGCGCTTCCGGCCGGAGCCGGGCACCCTGCCCATCGACCCGATCATCCGCCAAGCCAGCGACGTGCTGCTGACGTCGCACATCGACACGCGCACGCCGGGGCTGCTGCCGACGAACGTCCCGATCTCCGCGGGGCTCGGCTCGGGCGGCGCGCTCTGGTCGATCCTGATGCAGTACGCGAACCCCGTGCTGAACGAGCTAGTCCTGGACCAGCTTCCCCCGCCGGGCGATCTGAACTCCCCCACGGCCTACGCCATGGATCGGGACGGATTCTCGATGGCGAAGCCGGCCATGCGCCTGCGGCAGAAACCGTTCCCCGCGCTGACCACCATCGAGTCGAGCGACGGAGGCGATGTGTTCGGCGGCGCCTTCAGCCAGTCGGACAACTGGCGCATGCTCCCGGCCAACGAGTTCCCCGAGTCGGATCTCGAGGCCTACGACGTCGGGCGCTCCGGCGCCGAGCGGTTCAACTGGTTCTCCATCGACCCGGCCGAGAGCGAGATCACCAGCCGCGGCATCACGGCGATGCTGTTCGGCCAGGTGAAGCCCGAGGACTACTGGGACGCGGTCCCCGCCATCCTGCGGCAGTCCGCCGAGCGCCATGGCTTCCTGCGCTTCCAGCAGACCACCCCCTACATCAACTCCACCGCGGAGCAGCAGGCCGGCGTGGATGCCGCCGACGCCGCGCGCCTGGAGCTCATCACCGCGGCGCAGTGGGTGAAGATCCTGCGCGACTGGTACGCGCCCAACCACGTGTTCCTGTCGGGCACCGCCACGATCGCCTACCTCTGCCCCGGCGTCCGCGTCGGCGAGCGGTTCCGGGTCCACCTGCGGGGCGGCGCGGTCGAAGAGTTCTACATCGAGGCCGTCGAACACCGCTTCGCGAAGCGCCCGGACGGGTCCGCGCACGGCTCGACCACGCTGTCGGTCACCCGCGGCTGGCGCCTGCCCGACGCGCGCGCCGACTACGCCACGACGGTCGAACGGTGGCTGGCCGATAACCTGGAGGTGATGGTGTGACGCCCCAGGCCGGCATCCCCATGCGCCAGGTGCCGCCCCCCGGCGCGGCGCCCCCTCCGCCCCCGACGATGGGCATCGTGATCGCCGTCTACTACGCCGACGACCTGGAGGCGCAGCGCGGGCGGCGCACGCGGCAGGTGCTCTGCGACGTGGTGCTCGTGCGCGGCGGTTTCCTGCCCCGCGTCCCAGTGCTCCAGCACGGCTACAGCATCACCAACGGCTCGCTCTGGGAGCCGTCCCCCACCACGGGCACCGTCTCGGGCGCGCCGTTGCGCCTCGTGGCGTCGGACGAGGGCCCCGCCACCTTCTTCGACGACCTGAACGGCGAGTGCGTGCTCGTCGAGTTTCTCCACGGCACCAGGCTCCAGCCGGTGATCGTCGGTGCGCTGCCCCACCCGGCCACGCAGCGGCTCCAGGGCGGCCACGAGCCGGCGCCCCTGCCCACGTACACCCCCGGCGAGGCCGAGCGGCTCCAGGGCGCGCCCAGCGGCCCGGAACGGTGGCTCGCGCACCAGGGCGTCGTCGCCCGAGTGGACCGCGCCGGCAACCTGCGTGTGGACCTCGAGGGCGCGGGCGTCGCCAACGACGGGCGCACGCCTGCGGATGGCGCGGCCGAGTCGGACGCGGTGGCCGCCGCTGGCGCCGCAGCCGCCGTCGCGGCCGGTGTCGCAGCCGGGGCATCCACCGGCGCGAAGGCCGGCACTTCCGGTGGGAACGCCACCCAGGCCGCCCGGTCCGCGGCCCGCGTGGTCGCCCGCAAGGCGGCCCGTGCCGCCAAGATCGCCGCCCGCGCTGCGGAGCTCGCCGGACAGGCCGTCGAGGTCGCCCAGAACGCCCCCGACCTGGTGGCCGCCGCCGCGATGGCCGCCGCCGAGCAGGAGGCCGCGCTGCTCATCCAGCTCGCCACGGACGCGGCGCGCGCGAAGGCCCGCGATCTGCTGGCGCTGGAGTACGCCGGCGGCGCTGGCGCGGGTGCTGCGCTCGGGGCTGCCGCGGGTGCAGCGGTTGCCGCCGAGGTCGCCGCCGAGACGCCTGCCTCCGGCGTGGGCTGGGTCGACCTGAATTTGAAGGCCGGCGCGATGGTGCTCATCCGGAGCGGCGGCGTGCCGGTCTTCGTGCTGACCGCTGAAGCCGACGGCCAGGTCGTGCTCGACGTGGGCAAGGACGCCAGCCAGCGCGCGGTCCTGGGCGAGCGGCTGATGGCGATCTTCGACGGGCACCGGCACATCGACGCCTTCGGCATGACCGGGCCGGTGGTCGCGGCCGATCGGATGTCCACCGCCCAGGGCGATCCGCTGCGGTGCGCCCTGTCGGAGCGCGTGCGGCTGCCCGCCGCGGATCAGGAGTAGCCCATGGCCATGACCTCCGCCGCGCTGACCGCGGCCCTCACCCCGACCATCAAGGCCGCGCTGACCGCGGAGTTCGCCGCCGAGACGGCGGGCTCGCCCGAGGCCTTCGGCGCGAAGCTCGACCGCATGGCCCTGGCTCTGGCCACCGGCATCGCCGCGGGGCTCGTGCCGTACATCCAGCAGCAGGCGCAGGTCGTGGACGCGAGCGGCTCCCCGCTCGGGAAGGTGGTGTGATGGACGGCCTGGACTTCAAGAGCCCGCTCGGCTTCGAGGCGCCCGACATCTCGGGCACGTTCCTGGACTCGATCTTCAAGGCCCCGGTGTTCCGCCAGCCGCAGGCCCGGAACATCCCCTCGCGCTTCAACCTCACCTACGCCTTCGAACTCGTCGCCGTGGGCAGCAACGGCGGCGGCGCGAACCGGGTGGTAAACTTGCCGATGCAGCCCAACCGCTACGAGGTGGACGAGCAGCCGGGCCAGATCATCACCCCGACCGTCGGCGGCGTGTCCGTCGAGGAGAGCGGCTTCATCCTGCGGTCCTGCACGGTGGCGGGCACCTGCGGCCTGGCGCCGAAGCGTGGCTGGTCTGCTGGCACGCCGTCGGACAGCGGCGGCCTCATCTACGCCGACGGCAACTCGCTCTGGCGCGAGCTGCGGTCCCTGTTCCGGCTGTACGCGCACTTCCGCGCGAACCCGGACAAGGCCCCGGCGAAGTACGTGATGGCGTTCCACGACTTCGTGAACGACGACCATTGGATCGTCGTGCCGCAGTCGTTCCGGTCGCCGCGGGATGCCTCGGCCTGGCGCCTGCACTACCCCTACGAGATCACCTTCACGGCCGTCGCCGACTACGACAACACCACGAAGAACCTCTTCGACGATGGCATCCTGGGCGAGATCAAGGGTTTCTTCGCCAAGGCCCGCGCGGTCATCAACGCGATCACCGGCTACGTCGAGGACGCGCGCGCGTTCGTGGGGGCAGTGAACTCGGCCATCTCCGGGGCGATCATCGGGACGATCAACGCCGTCACGGGGCTGCTCGCCGCGGCCAACGACCTGAAGAACGGCATCAAGGACTTCATCAACCTGCCGAAGCGCATCGCCGCTGCGATTCAGGACCTCGTCGACCAGTGGCACCAACTCGTCGAGGACCAGGAGGCCGCCGATCCATGGTCGCCGGCGTCGCAGGTGGCCTCCGAGCGCCTGGCCAACCTCGAGGTCGCCGGTCGGATGGCGGATGCGCTCGACGGGCTGCTCGCCGCGGACGTGTGGCAGAAGAGCTGGCGCGAGACCGCGGCGGAGCAGTCCTCGCTCCAGACGGGCGAGGCCGCGCTCACCCGCGCCGAGTTGGCCGCCGTCGCCAACCGCGGGCAGGCCGGCGCCCCCAGCGCGGCGGCGGCGCGGGCGCTGACGGCCCGTGCGACGCCCGGCAGCGCCTCACGGCTGACCGGGCCGGGTAGGCGGCAGGGACGCGCCCAGCGGGCCTACACGGGGCAGCGCGAGTACGTCGTGCGCAGCGGGGACACGCTCCTGGGCATCGCCGTCCGCGAGGTGGGCAACCCCGACGCATGGATGGACATCCGCGACGCGAACGCCCTGAAGTACCCATACATCACGCCCCTGGGCCTGCCCGGCACCGTCCGGGCCGGCGACCGGATCATGATCCCCACCGTGGGCAGCGCGGCGCCCGTGGTCGGCTCACGGGGCATCGACGGGCAGGAGCCCACCGAGGACCAGATCCTCGGCGTGGACTGCCTCCTGACCGGCGATGGCGAGTGGGTGGTGGACCCGACCGGGACGGACGTGCAGCGGGTGCGGGGGGCGGCCTGCTACGAGCAGGACCTCCGCATCAAGTTCGACACGCAGCTCGGCACGAACCTGCTCTACCCGCACGTCGGCATCCTCGCGCCCATCGGGCAGCAGAACGGCCGCGGCGTCCCCCAGGCGGTCGCGCTCTCCGTGCGCACCGTCGTCGTCCAGGACCCGCGCACCGCAAGCATCGGGCCGCTCGCCGTGCGTGACACCGGAGACGGTGTCGCGGTAGAGATCACAGCGTTCCCGCGCGGTTCGCGCGAGGGGCGCGTCCTCCAGAAGGCAGTCTGATGATCTTCAAGGTCCGCACGTACCGCGAGTTGCTCCAGACCATGATCGACCGCGTCGTCGCGCGGTCGGCGCTGACCGATCTGGTGGACGGCTCCAGCCTGAAGCAGGTGGTCGGCGCGGCGGCGCGGATGGGTGAGCAGCTCTACCTGGAGACCGCCCGGCTGCTGGAGCTGTTCAGCATCGACCGGGCCCAGGGCGCCGATCTCGACGACCGGGCCCGCGAGTACATGCCCGACGGCTACGAGCGCATCGGCGCGACCTACGCCGTCGGCACGGTCCGCTGGAGCCGCCCGGCCGCCGCGGTGGGGCAGGCGATCTCCATCCCCATCGGGACGGTGGTGGCCAAGGCCGGCAACGGGCAGACCGCCACCTACGTCACGACCGCCGAGGGCGAGATCCCCGCCGACGCGACGCAGAGCCAGGTCATCGGCGGTGGCGGCGACATCCCGGCGCGGGCGGTGCAGCCCGGCGCCGACGGCAACGCCGCGGTGAACACGGTCACCAAGGCCGTCTCCAGCGTCGCCGGGGCTTCCGGCGTCACCAACCCGCTGCCCTTCACCGGGGGCGCCACCCAGGAGAGCGACGACGCCTTCCGGGCCCGCATCCGCGAGCGCACCCGGACGCTGTCGCGCTGCATCCCCGAGGCGCTCGAGACCCGCGTGCGCGAGGCCATCATCGACGGCCGCCGCATCACCGTCTCGCGGGTCATCGAAGACGCCTTCCGCCGCGGCAACGTGACCCTCTACGTGGACGATGGCGCTGGCGGGCTGACCGACCTGTTCACCGCCACCGCTGCGCCCGAGGTGCTCCTGGCGAGCGCCACCGGGGGCGAGCGATACCTCTACACGCGCTACAAGCCGCTGAAGCAGACCGCCTGGACCATCAAGCGCAACGGCGCGGTCCTGGTCGCGGACGTCGACTACAAGGTCGTGGCTCCCTGGGGGCTCGTGGCGCTCTCCGAGGAGAGCTTCCCGTCGGGGCTCACGGCCGGCGACCAGGTCACCATCGAGCCGTACCAGTTCTGGCTCGACCTCGTGGCCGAGGCGCAGCGCCTCGTGGACGGCGACCCTGCGGACGTCGAGAACTACCCGTGCTGGCGGGCCGCCGGCGTGGTCGTGCGCTGCAAGCCCCCGGTCGTGCGCCAGCTCCAGGCCCGGCTCACCGCGGCGGTGCTCGACGGGTTCAACCGGGCGGCCGTGCTGACCCAGGTGGCCGTCGCCATCTCCGACTACGTCAACGGCCTGAACATCGGCGAGGACGTGATCCACGCCGAGCTCGTGCAGCGGGCCATGGACGTGCCCGGCATGTACGACGTGCTCTTCTCCCTGCCCACCGAGAACGTGCCCGTGGCGGACGACGAGGTCGCCCGGCTGCTGCTCTCGAACCTCACCGTGGAGTAGCCCGTGGCGATCCCCGTCGCAGTCACCGGAGGTCCGCAGACCTTCGCCTACACCGACCTCCCCGCCGCGGTCTCGCTCGACGGCACGGACTCCTACGACCCGGACGGCGACCCCATCTCGGCGTACTCGTGGACCGTCGTCGAGATTCCGTCCGGCAGTTCGGCCGCCCTGGACGACGCGACGAGCTCCACGCCGAGCTTCACCGCCGATCTGCCCGGCACGTACCTGTTCCTGTTGCAGGTCATTGCCGACGGCGACGACTCCGAGACGGGCGCGCTCGACGCCCCGGCCTCGGCCTACTGCGCTGTCACGGTCACGACCGAGCACCTGGAACTCGCCATCCCCGCGACCGGCGAGCGGGACTGGGGCGCGAAGGTGCAGAACGCCCTGGCCGAGCTCGACGCGCTCGCCGGCGATCTGGCCGATCACGCCGCCGACACGGCGCTGCACCCGCCGAAGGCCACCGAGGTCCTGTACGGCAAGGTGAAGCTCTCGGCGGCGCCGGCGGCCAACACACCCATCGCCGTCGCCACCACGGACGCGAACTGGCTCACCCTCATCAGCGGCGGCAACGCGGACGCGCTCCACTCCCACGCGGGCCTCGGCGGCGGGGCGGGCCGGCACCACGACCTGCGCCCGGACCTGCTCGTCGGTGCGAACGACAAGACCTGGACCGCAGGGCAGATCGCCGCGCTCACCCGGTCGAACGCCGCCGGCGGAAACCGGGGCGTCTTCGCCTCGGCCGAGGCCGGGGACGGCATCCTCCAGGTGGACATCGAGAAGGAGAACAGCGGCGACCTCGCCGGGGTCATCTGGAACGCGCCCGTCGGGGACTGGGAAGCCATCATCGACCTGCGCATCGGCTTCGACGGCGACATGCTCGCCCAGGACGTGAACCAGAACCTCGAGGCCGGCTTCGGGTGGATGCCGAACGCCGTCCTGGGCGCGGCGAACCATCTGCTCGGCGCGGGTCTCGTCCTGTCGAACTGGGGCCTGCGCGCGGCGCGCTTCGGCCTCACCGATCCCAATGGCGTCGGGGCCACGACCGACTGGAACGCCGGGATCGGGGCGATGACGCCCGTCGTCGAGACGGGGCTCCTGGTCACCGAGTTCCTGGTGAAGCTGCGTCGCATCGGCGCCGACACCTGGGCCGACATCAGCGTCGGGGGCGGCGGCTACGTGCAGCTCGGGCACTGGAGCGTGGTCAACGCCGCCGGAAAGTTCTGCATCTTCGGGGCGCTGAAGCGTGCCGCGGTCGGCCTGAAGATCAAGTCCACCGGCTTCCGCCTGAAGGAAGCCGACAAGTGGTTCGGGGCGTGATCGCATGAGCGTCGCCTCCCTGCTCGGCTTCGGGCGCGTCTTCGGTACCCACCCCATCGGCTTCGGCGATCCGTTCATCTCGCCGTGGCAGAGCGTGGCCATCCCCGCGGACGGCATCGTCCCGGACGACGGCGGCGTGAAGGTGACGGTGGCTGGCGCGTTCGATCCGGAGCTTCGCCACGAGGTCTGGCTTTCCGCCGGCTCCGGATGGCGGCGGTGCTACTCGGGCGTCTCGGGCCAGGGCTGGGGGTGCTACCCGGCGGCCGACGGATCGCTCGCCTTCATCGTGCCCGGCGGTCTGGCCCTGGGCGCGCACGACCTGCGCATCCGGTGGCCCGGACGGCAGATCACCCAGGCCGGCGCCCTGACCGTCGTGCGGCGCCACCGCCGCGCGAAGAGCTACGAGGTGGCCCGGTTCTTCCCCCGCCCCTTCGCGGCCGGCCGCGGGCCCGTGGACCCGACGCTCGACGTGCTCTACGAGGACGAGAGCACCAACGTCGCGCCCCTCTACGGCCCCCTGCGCGCGGTGAAAGAGGCCGTCGCGGACATGGGCAACCGCATGGGTGGGCTCATCCTGACGCGCCTGCGTCGCGACCTCCCGCCCGCGCCGTTTGGGCAGACGCCCGCGGCTGAGGCGCTGGAGGCCCTCGTCGAGACCACCTACGGCTTCCCCGCCTCCGACGGGACGATCATCTGCCGCGGCGAGGCGATGTTCTACGAGCACGCCGTCGATGGCGCGATCTCGGGCCTGATGCGCGACGACGCCGTGCGCGAGCTCCGCCCGAAGGGCGAGCCGGTCGCGCTCTGGACCCGCGACGTATCGGATCTCGACCTCGCGCGCCGGGCGCTGCTCGTGGACACCGCCGAGGGCGACTACCTCAACGTCCTGGGCCAGAACTACGGAGTCCCGCGATACCTCGACTGCAACGACCACACCTACCGGCGCCTGATCCGGGCGCTGGCCTTCCAGCCGGCCAAGGGCTCGCGCACCGCCATCGAGGAACTGCTCGCCGTGCTGCTTGAGGGCGACGGCATCACCCTCGACGACGGTGTGATCGACCGGGCGGCCCGCACGCTGACCTCGGCGTCCGCGCCGTTCACGCCGGGCATGCAGGACCTCCGCATCCGCCTGCGCGGCACCGGCCGCAACATGAAGGTGGTCCGCATCGCCGAGGTGCAGAGCACGAGCGTCGTGCGCTTCGACCCGCTCGGCGGCCTCGGGTGGGAGCCCGCGGATCTCGACGACGAGACCGACGTGCCGTGGGATCTCATCCCCTACGACGTCATCGAGACGCCCTGGAAGGTCTGCACGGTCATCATCCGGATCTTCGGGGCCCCGCCCCAGGACGCCACCGGCTTCGCCTACCTCCAGGGCGGCGAGGTGGTCACGAGCACCGACGCGGACACCGTCGAGGTGGCGGCCCCCATCCGCCAGGTCACGGGCGTCTGGCTGGCCGCCGACACGCGCCGCGAGGGCACGAACTACGCGACGACGAACCAGTTCTCCGGCTCGACCATCACCCTCGACACGTCGCTCCCCGCCGCGAACACCGAGGTCATCGTGGACTACGGCGCCATCAGCGCGCCGGCCAACCCGCCGACCGGGGGCGCGCCGGGTCGCGCTGACGGGCCCGCCACGTCGCAACTCCTCGACGGCGTGGACACGCTCAACACGGGCGTTCCCGCCCGCTACCCGCTCTACCTCGGGGATCGCGCCGGCGTCCTCAAGGCCATCTTCGACACGATCACTGTGGCCGGGGTCATCCCCGAGCTCGACGTGAGGACCTGGTGACCCCATGAAGAAGAAGCTGAACTGGCTCCAGAACGAGCGGGTGGACGTCCCCGACGCGAGCGCCCTGCACGACCTCGCGGACGACACCCGCCGCGGCGACGCGCGCGGCGTGCTCTGCCAGGCCAGCGAGGGGCCCGTCGTCATCCGGGGCTTCACCTGCCGCGTGAACCCCGCCGACGACACCCAGATCCTCATCACCCCCGGCGTCGCCCTGATGCGCGAACTGCTCCCGGATGGTAGCGTCGAGGAGGGGCAGCTCGTCAACCTCGAGGGCGAGGACGACGAGGTCATCGACCTCTCCGGGCGCCTCCAGCCCGCCGACTACGGCGTCTGGGTCCGGTTCATCTACCGCGCCGGCGAGACCCGCAACCGAGCGAAGTGGCGCCCCGACCTGGCCCCCGAGCGTGAGCAGGTCGTGCTCATGGAGACCCGCCAGATCGCGGGCATCTCCGTCCAGGCGGCCACGGACAGCCCCGGCGAGGAGTGGTTCCAGATCGCCTCGGCGCACTGGGATGGCGGCCTCGTTGCGGCCGATCTCACCGACGCGCGCACGCTCTTCTTCGAGGGCACGCCCTCGGGCACGGGCAACCCGGCCGCGAGTTGGAGCACCGCCGACTTCTCCCGCTCCGCCGACCGGAGCACCAACGGCGTCAAGAGCCTGCGCCAGCTCGTCGCGGCGGTGCAGCGCCGGCTGTTGGAGCTCGCCGGCCGGCCGAAGTGGTACACCGCCCCCGTCTGGGGCGAGAACGTGCGCAGCGCGGGCTCCGCGGTCACCGTGCGCCCCGCCGATCACGACGGCGACGCGACCACCGCGCACCTGACCCTGGGCACGGCCGCGCAGAACCGCGTGACGCTGACCCTGATGATGGTCGCCGGGAACCTGAACCACCGCACCGCCGGCGATCCACGCGACGAGGTGGTCTTCCTGCCGATGGTGGGCGCGGGCAGCGTCGTCGAGGTGGACTGCTCCAGCTCGGGCGTGGCCCCATCCGGCGACACCTTCCGGCGGCGCCTGCGTGGCGGCGCGAACCTGCGTCGCTCCGCGGGCAACAACGACCTGATCATCACCCCGGCCGCGGCAGCCGCGCACGGCTTCGTGGCACACTTCGACGGGCTCACCTTCTCGTCCGCCGATGGCAGCGGCGCGCTCGTTCGGACCCGTCACGCCGGCGACGACCTGATCTTCACGAACTGCGTCTTCGACGGCACGCTCGACAACACCATGTCGGTGCTGGTCCGGGTGGAGTCCGGCGCGGGCGCACGCATCACCTTCGTGAACTGCCGATTCCTCCTGGGCGACGGCTTCGGGCAGACCGGGATCTTCGTCTCCGGGGGCGCCGACGTGCGCCTGATCGGCGGCAGCATCACCGGGGCGGGCGCGCGCGGCCTGAACGTCACGGCCAGCCCCACGGGCATCGTCTCGCTCACCGGTGTCCGCATCGGCGGGATGCAGACCTGCGTGAAGGCCAGCGACAACGACGGCCTGCACTTCGCCGGCTGCGTATTCGAGCCCACCGTCACGCTCTTCGACATCCCCGGACTGCCCGCCGCCGGGAACAGCGAGGCCTTCTACAACGCTGGCACGGCCGCCCGCGGCATGCTCTCGGGCAACTGGCTGGAGAGCCGCGGCGGCACGATCTTCTTCTCGACCGCCCGCGACCGCACCCTCGTCCACACCGACCGGACTATCACCGGCACGGGCAGCGACGGCGACCTGGTCGACTTCGTCGGGCGCTACATCCGAGCCGCGTCCGGCCGTGTCCACTTCGACGCCGCGAACCTGCGCTTCCAGAAGCTCAGCGACACGGTCGTGGCGCTGCTCGACGCCGCGGGCAACGCCCCGGTCTCCAGCACCATCCAGTTCGCCAAGCTCGTCCTCGGCGCCCAGACGAACAACGCCCTGGCCACCTTCAATCGAAACCTGCTCCCGAAGGCCTGGGGCGTGATCGAGATGAACAACGCCTGGATCGCCGGCGCGGCCGTCGGCGACAAGGCCACCGGCGCCGACGGGTACTACCGCTCGCGCACCGTCCGCGGCGACGGCGAGGCGCTCACCGTCCGGGCCTACTACCTGGGCGACAGCGGCGCGGCCTGGAACCTCACCGCTGACCCCGGCATCGGCGAGCGCAACGCGGCGATCTTCAAGGTCTCCGGCCTGGGCCTGCCCGACGAGCGGTACGTGGTCCACGCCTGGGCCGTCTACGACGGCACCTTCAGCTACGACTACAACCTCAAGGCGCCGGACAACCGGCTCGAGGTGGACGTGTTCTCGCAGGGGGCCGACTCGTTCTTCCTCTCGGCGAACAAGGTCGTGGACGACGGCAGCCGCGAGGTACTCGACCCCGGGGCATTCCTCGGCGCGCCGAAGCCCGAGGTCCGCATCTACTTCACCGTCCACGCCATCTGCGACAGCGGCACCTTCGTGAACGGCGGCGCCGGCTAATCAGAACGGGAAGTCGTCGACGTTGTCCCAGCCGCCGCCACCGCCACCGCCCCGCTGACCGCCCTGGCCGCCTCCCTGGCCCCCGCCACCGCCTCCACCCTGACCACCACCGCCCGCGCCACCCCAGCCGCCGTCGTTGCCGCCGCCGCGCCCGCCGGAGCCACCCTGGTTGCGGTTCCCACCGCCGGAGCCTCCACCACCGGAGCCGCCGCGGTTGCCACCCTGGCCGCCGCCGCTGGAGCCGCCGCCCTCGCCGTCACGGCCGCTGCCGATGAAGACGACCTTGTCCGCCTGGATCTCCCAGACCTTCTTCGTGACGCCTTCCTTGTCCTGGAACTCCCGGCTCTGGAGGCGGCCCTCGACGTAGGCCTGCCGGCCCTTCTTCAGGTACGCGCCGCAGTGTTCGCCCTGCTTCCCCCAGACCGAGACGGAGTGCCACTCCGTTCGCTCCTGGCGCTGGCCTTCCTTGTCGTTCCAGGTCTCGGTCGTGGCCATCCGCAGGTTGCAGATCGCTGTTCCGCCGTTGGTGTAGCGGACCTCGGGGTCCGCCCCCAGGTTGCCCAGCAAGATCACCTTGTTGACGCTGCTCATCTTCGCTCGCTCCTTCCGCCCACGCGGGCGGCTGCATGTGGTTCGGCGCGCTGCGCGCCCCTGTGCCCCCGGTAGAGGCACAGGGCCGGGCGGCCCGTCGGGTCACTCCACGTTCGGGTTGGGCCGGGCGATCCCGGCGTCGATGAGCACCCGCGACGGGTGCCGAAACTTGCCGCGCACGAGCTGCGGGCAGACCAGGGCGAGGCCCTCGGAGGCCCGCGTCATGCCCACGTACAGCGCGCGATCCCACTCGTTCTCGCCCTCGGCGTCGCCGGGTCGGACCATCACGGGCGGCAGGCAGCCCTGGGCGGTCCCCGCGAGCACGACCTCCTTCCACTCCAGGCCCTTCGCGCCGTGGAGCGTGGAGAGCGCCACGCAGCCCTCGCGCTGCACCACGGCGGTCGCCGTCTCCGACGAGGCCAGCCACACGAGGAAGTCGCGTGGCGACGAGCGCCGGAAGTCCCGCGCCCAGGCCGTGAGCGCGTCCGCCGCGGCGATGATGCCCAGGCCCGCCAGCGAGCGCAGGTCGTAGGCCAGCATCGCGAGCACGCCAACGCCCGCGGCCGCGTCGTAGCCGTTCGCGGCGACGGTCTGCCACCACGCCGGGGCGCAGGGGAACCGCGTCCGTGGATTGTTGTCGAGCGCCTGGGCCAGCGGTACGCCGCGCTCCATCGCCGCGAGCTCGGCGTCCGCAAGCCCTTCCGTGTCGCGGGCGCAGGCCCGCAAGACCAGCGTGGCGTCCAGGCGCGTCCAGAAGCCCAGGTCCGCGGCGCGGATCATGGCCACGAGCGCGCGGCCCGTGGCGGTCTTCCAGGCGCCCTTCGCGCGCTCGATCTTCTGGGCCGGGATGGCCGCGGCCTCGAGCGCGCTGGCGATCTCGTCCAACTCCGCGTTGAGCGGCGAGAGCACCACCACGTCCTCCGGCCGGTCGGCCACGCACAGCGCGCGCTGCACCGCCTCGACCACCCGGTCCGTGTGCGGCGACTCGGGCGCCTGGGTGTGGTCGAATAGGTCGACACGGCCCTGGGCCGCAGCGCGGGCCGGCACGAGCGGCAGCGGCGAGCACGCGCCGCGCTCGGCGAGCCGGGTGCGGACGGCGTCCGCCGCCTCGACCAGGAACGGGCGGCTGCGGTAGTTGCGCCCGAGCTGCACCACCACGGCCTTCGCATCGAAGGGCGCGCGGGCGGCCACCGCGGCCTCGTCCGTGCCGCACTTCTTCGCGATGAACCCAAAGACCGCCTGTGCATCATCTCCGACGTAGGTCAGGCACTCAGGGGCCCAGGCGCCGATGATGCGCCAGTGCTGCGCGGAGAGGTCCTGCTGCTCGTCCACCAGCAGGCAAGGGTGCAACTCGCGCAGCGTGCGCTCCAGGGGCCCGGCCGCGGGGGACTCAACGGCCGCGCGCAGCATCACGAGCAGGTCGTCGTAGGTGGCAAGATTTCGGTCGTGGAGTTGGCGCCGCGCCTCGGTGTGCGCCGGCCATCCGGCGATGTCGCGGCCGACCAGGGCGAGCCCCTCCTTCAGCGCCTTCTGCGTGATCTTCTTCTTCCCGATGGTCTCCTGGACGAGGTCGATCATGTCGTCCACGTCCTCGGGCATCGCGAGGCCGAAGTCGTGGTCACGCACGAGGCCCAGGGCCTTCACCCGCCCCCCTCCGGCGAGGTCGCCCTTGAGCGCGAGACGGACCCACTTCGCAGCGAGCGCGTGCAGGGTCCCGATCACGACGCCCTCGGCCGAGAGCTTGCCCGTGCCGTAGCAGGTGCCGCAGTCGAAGCCCGTGGCCCCGTCGTGCTCGGGCGGGAAGTTGCCCCGGCCGTCGCATGCCTTGCACGGGAGGTGCTCGGGCAGGGCCGCCCCGATGCGCCGGCGCAGGTCCGCGGCCATCGCCCGCGTGAAGGTCAGCGCGACGATCTGATTCGGCAGGTAGCGGCCGGTGGTCAGCATGTGGACCACGCGGGCGGCCAGGGTCTCGGTTTTCCCGGCGCCGGGGCCGGCGTCGATGCGCAGGCACGGTGCGGGGTGCTCCGCGGCGGCGCGCTGGTGTTCGTCGAGGCGGGTCATCGGTCGATGCCCCCTGGGATCAGATCGTTGATGTCCATGTGCTCTCCTTCCGGGACCACCGCGGCCCCGACTTCGTTCGTCTCGTCCTGGGCACCATCGCCCGTGGTGTCCGGCTTGTCAACCGTTTTCACCTTCGGCGGATACGCCGCCACGAACTTCGCCACCATGTCGGCCAGGGCCGACGGCAGCACGCCGGCGAGGTGCAGCCGGGCCGCGATCTCGTCGCGCCGCTTGCCGATGGTCATGTTGGCCTTCACCGGCACGTTGGCGCACTCGGCGCCCAGGGCCTTCAGCGCGTCCGCGCCCATGCCCTTGATCGCCGCGCGGGCCTCGTCGGGGGTGACTCCGGCGCCGTCCATGATGGCGAGCGCCGTGGACGTCTCGCGGGCGACCTGGGCCTCGGTCTTCGGCGGCGGGGCGTGCTCGGGGAACTCCGGGTGCAGGAAGCGCCACAGCTTCTCGCCCTTGCCGGTGAGCCGGTCCTTCGTGAGTAGCCCGTGCTCGTCGAGCTCGGCCGCGATCTCGTCGGAGAGGCCGTGCGCCTCGTAGGGCCCGGACGCCCCGCCCGGCCACATGGTCAGCTCGTTCATCGTGCGAGCCGAGAGCTTCGCGACGAGCGCGTCGCGTTCCTCGTCCGTGAGCCGGGAGAGCCCCGGCCGCCAGAGCCAGTCGGCGACACCCGGCGGCGGCACCTTGGGCAGCCGGGCGCGGACCTCCGCGGCGGTCTTCTCGGCCACGAACGCGGGCGCGTCTGGGGCCATGCGCCGGGCCAGGATGTCGCGGGCCTGGGCGGGCGTGAGCCCCTGCGCGGACAGGCCCAGCGCCACCAGGGACGCTGCGGCGTCCACGTCGGAGAGCGCGGTCGCGTCGGGCATCGACTGCGAGGTCGGCGCGGGCGGCGGGTCCTTCGGAGCGACACCGCCCAGGGCCATCTCGGCCTGCGGGGCGGGCTCGGCCAACACCTCATCGACCGCTTCCGGCGACACCGCGACCTGCACGTCGGCCTCGACGATGGAGGCGAGCACCGCAGCGCCCTCGGGCGTGAGCGGCGAGGGCTGTGCCTGGGGCACCGGCGTGGCCTCGCTCGTCGCGGGGCAGTAGTGCGTCAGTCCGCCCGTGTCCTTCTGGCAGTCGGGGCACACCCAGACGCCCGGCTCGTCGTAGGCCCCGGGCTCGTCGTCTTCGGGCATGTGGTACAGCGTCGCGGAATCGCCGGGGTCGTTCGGAACGGCGGCGGGCGAGCGCACCACGTCCATCTCGACGGCAGGCAGGATGAACACCGGGCCGGGGTTCTTGTTGTGCTCCGCCAGCAACGCGCGGAATTCGGCGGCCTGCTCGTCGGTCACCTTCCCAACCGAGAACACGGGCGGCGGGGCACCTCCGTCCGGATGCTCGCCACCACCCGGCCCCCGGGCCGGCGACTGCGGCCCGACGTGGATGCGCCGCCACTGGTCGGTCAGGCGCGTCGGCTCGTGGCAGGAGAGCAAGAGCGCCGCGTCGAGCAGCCCCATGTCCACGTCACCCTCCAGGGCCGCGCAGACGTGGTCCAGCGTGTCGTCGTCGAGCGCCTCCGCCTCGATGAGCGCGAGCCGCAGCTTGCGCCCCTGGATCTGGTCCAGCGCCCGGTCGATGGCCAGCGCCAGCACGAGGCGCTGCGCGCTCGACAGGCCCGGCCCCGACCAGAACGCGGCGCCCTTGCGGATGCCCACCGCACCCTCGAAGACCAGCGGCTCGCCGAACGACGGCGGCAGGTACATCGAGGCTACCGCGAGCAGCTCGTCAGCCCCCGCCTTGGCGAGCGACCGCTCGGCCGTGCGCACCGTCTCCATGAGCACGTCCGCGGCCTTCTTCCGGGCCTCGGCGTCCGTGCGGGCTTTCAGATCCCCGCGCCACCGCTTGTACTTCTCGACCTTGGCGAGCAGATCGTGGTGCTCGCGCCGGAGGACCTGGAGCGCGTTATACAGGCGCTCGGCCTCGGCCGACGCGCTGTTGGCCTGCGCGATGGCGTCGGCCGGCTCGGCGGGCGCCGGCTGCTCGAGGAAGGCGCGCAACTCGGCCTGGGCGTTCTCCATGGCGGTCTTCGCGCCGTTGTATGCCTCCAGGGCCGCCGCATTGCGCCCGGCCGCCGCGCTCAGCGCCCGCGCCTCGTCGAGCGCGCGCTGCGCCTCCCCGCGCTCGCTGGCCGCGAAGTTGAGTTCGTCGCGCTGCTGCTGGAGGTAGACGCGGGACTCGTCGAGCGCCGCCTTCGCGCTGGCCTCGGCTGCCTTGGCGTCCGTCAGCGCCCGGTCGAAGATCGCACGCACGTCGCCGGTGATGGCCTGCCGGCAGGTCGGGCAGTGGCCGGCGTCGAGCACCCGCAGCGCCGCCGCAGCGCCCTTCGTGGTGTTCTCGGCCTGCCCCCAGGTGAACATCGCGTCGCGCTCGGCCTTCGCCGCCGCATCGCGCTCGGCCGCGACCTGGCTCTCGTACTCGCCGGCCGCGTTCAGGGCCGCGCGGAGGGGCTCGTCGTCCACCGCGGCCTTGGTCGTCTCGTCGGGCACGGGCAGGCCGCCCAAGCGGCGGCGGGCGTCCTCGACGCGGGCCTCCAGGCGGGCACGGGCGGCCTTCCAGTCGGCGAGCGGCTTCGCCCCCTGCTCGACCGCAGCGCGGGCGCGGGTGGACGCCTCCTGCGCCGTGCGACACTCCGCGTCGGCAGCCTTCACCTTCGCGTCCATGCCCGACACCTCGTCCGGGCGGACCTCGGCGGCGGTGCTCATCTCCCGGCTGCGATCGGCGCTGCCCTCGATGGCCTTGAACGCCTTCTGCGCGTCGTTCACCTCGCCCTTGGCCACCTCGCGGACAGCCGCCAGCAGCCGCGACAGGTCGCAGCCATCGACCGCCGCGACCACGTCTCCGGCGCGGGCGTCGAAGGCCGCCTGGGCGACCTCCGGCGTCGCCTCGGGCGGGATCTCGGGCATGGGCGGGCACTTGGCTCCGATCTCGGCGCACAGGCGCGCGGCCAGGGCGCCGCGGCTGTACGCAGCCACCTGCCGGACGGCATCCACCACCGAGGACTTGCCCGCGCGGGCCCGCGCCCCCAGGCGCGCCAACTCGGCCAGGAGCTTGTCCTCGCTCATGTCGAGCCAGGACTGCCCCGCCGGCGCGGACAGGTCGCCCAGGAGCGCCGCGAGCGCGTCGTCCGTGGATTCGACGCCGTCGAGGAAGACCTGCGGTCGCTTGAACGTGCCCTTTTCGACGCGGCGCACCCGCCGGATAAGGTGGTTACTGTAGTGGTCGATCCCGTCCAGAACGCGGACGTGGAGCGACACGTCGAGCTCCGCACCCTCCAGGGCGGCGCGCAGTTCCTTCCCCGCCGCCGAGACGCCGCCCACGTCGCGCCCCAGGGCGAAGTCCAGGGCCTCGCGGATGCGCGACTTGCCCTGGCCGTTGCGGCCCGTGACGAACGTCAGCGGGCCCAGGTCGTAGGTCGCGGGCGCCTCGCCCTTGAGACCGCGGATCGTGATGCTCCCGAGCGTGGCGCCCATGTCAGGCCCCCGCCAGCGCGCGCAGGTAGTCACGCAGGAACGCGATGGTCGGGCCGCCCGCGTTCTCGGGGCGACCGATGGCCACCATGGGCGCGTTGAAGTTGTGCCGCTGGGCGACCGCCTGGAAGGCAGCCTGGGCCTTGCCGGCGTTCCCGTTCGTCGAGAGCCCCCGGAACGCCTCGCGGCACTGGTTCACGAGCACCGTGCGGTCCTCGCCGCCGCCCTGGTTGCCGCCGTTGCTCTGGTTGTTGTGCTGCTGGCCGCCGTTGTTGCTGCCGTTGCCGCCCTGGCCGTTGCCCTGCTGCGACGACTGCGAGGTCTGCGACGAGCCACCGTTGCCGCCCTGCTGCGCGGGCTCGCGCCGCTGCTGCTCCTGCTGCGGGCGGTCCTGCTGCTGCGTGGACGAGGTCTGCGGCGGGCGCTGCTGCTCCTGTGGGCGCCCGGCGTCGCCCTGCGGCAGTCGGTCGGTGTCGCGGGGCTCCTGCACGATGCCGGTGCGGCTGTTGTACGTGACGCCGTCCTCGGTGACCGTCTCGCCGTCCTCGTCGTCGAGATCGTGCTCGATGGCCGTGGACAGCCCGGCGAACATCGGCGGCCGGGGGCGGTCGCCGCTGGCGTTGCGGCGCCAGTTGATCGCCGTGCCGCTCTCGTCCTTGCCGGCCCGGACTGTGTCCAGGCCGAACTGCCGACCGAGCGTGATCGCCGCGTTCTTGATCGCGTCGGTCATCGCGGCCTTCGTGGCGAGGCTGACCACGTCCTTCATGTTGGAGGACGTCTTCTCGTCGGTGCCGATGCCCGACCGCTGGAACGTCGTTCCGTCCTGGCAGCGCACGGTCAGAATGCCCTCGACCATGTAGAGGGCCTTGAACTGGTCCTTCCCGTCCTTCTGGTACTTCTCCATGTGGACGCGCTCGACCTTCGTGGTCGTGAAGCTCCACCCGTCGAAGCAGAACGCCGTGTTGAGCTGCGCCAGCACGAAGTTGCCGGGGATGTAGACGTTGCCCTTGGCGGCCTTCGGGTCCTGGCGCAGAGCCGGACCCCAGACGGGGGCGTTGAGGAACCGGATCTGGTCCGGCGAGAGGCGAGACAGGGAATCGCTCATGGTGTCGTTGCTCCGACGTGGTCTGGGCCACCCGGCACCGCGCCGGGCATGGACGGACCCTACGATGGGCGCCGGGCCGCGTCAATTCCAAAACGGAAAGCGCACGCCGTTTTTAGGTTGACGGCCGATGGGCCGCCGGGCGAACCTCCAGGCCATGAGCAAAGCCAAGATCATCGTCGGACGGCGCGTCGCGGAGCTTCGATGCGGGCGCGGACTGACGCAGGAAGAGTTCGCCCGCGCCCTCGGCGTCTCCGCCCGGACAGTCGGCAACGTCGAGCGCGAGCAGTCCATGCCGGACCTCGCGATCGTGATCGGCATCGCAGATTTCTTCGAGGTCAGCGTCGACTACCTCGTCGGGAGGTCTGCAACGCCATGAATCCAAAAGGGAGAAGTTGCAAGTGGGGCCGGTACAGGTATCGGACCTACAAACGCGCCGCGAAAGATTGCACAGAGCGCCAGGCCGCTGGTGAGGACGTCCGCGTGTATGCGTGCGGCGCCTGCAACGGCTGGCACATCACCCGCCGCGAGATCGAGAGGCCTGCGTGAAAGACGTCCACCTCACCTTCACCGACGAGATGGTCCGGGCCATCCTCTCCGGGCAAAAGACGCAGACGCGGCGACCGATGAAGGACGCCCAGCACCAGCTACCGCCCACCGACGCGTTCTTCCGCGAGTATCACTGGTCCGTCCCGGCCGCTTGCTTCGACGCACCGTCGCTCGGAAACGGGCTGCAATGGTGCGCTCGCATTGTCGCGCCAGGCGACGTGCTCATCGGGCGGGAGTGCCATCGCGTGTTCGGCGGCATCACGGGCGTCCGTGTCGACTATCGGGCCGATGGTGAACATCGCATCGTCGAGCGAGAGACAGAGCGCGTCGG
>Ga0172367_10002119_pt1 | contig 27648 bp, 30 predicted proteins | sample Lak10m_FD_114542 | JGI IMG/M metagenome (GOLD analysis project Ga0172367, IMG submission 114542) | Freshwater microbial communities from Kabuno Bay, South-Kivu, Congo - kab_022012_10m | ecosystem: Environmental > Aquatic > Freshwater > Lake | place: Democratic Republic of the Congo: South-Kivu...
AATTGGCTGGGATCGCTTTGGTCGGCACGTGATTGTCAACGGAGGGTGTCTGGTGGACCCGGCAAAGTTGGCGTATGTGTCACTTGACGACAGCAAAAGCGCCGCCATGAAACAAGGTTTCGTTATGCTGAGGGCGGGCGTGCCGTATATTTTCGGGCGCTCACCCATAACGGATTGGTCAAGATGGTTGTAAAAGTGCTACTCGCAGAGTTAGACGGTTTACTTGCCCGGATTGAAGCGGGCGAGACAAATAAGGATGACGCAAACCTACTCAGGGCGATCATCCAGCAGATGCAAGGCACGATCAAAGCGCTAGAGGAGTTAGTCGATAATGACAGATAGCAAGGCCGCAAAACCGGACATAAAAGTTATCGGGCAAGTCTACAAAGTACAGACGCTTGTAGACGGTGGTATCAGGCTCACGCTTGACCTGCCCGAAACTGCCGTAGATGTCATGGGTAAACTGGCGGCGTATCAGATCAACGCAATACCTGTGCAGGCGATATTCAAACCTGCCGGAGGTGACAAATGACAGACAGAGACGCAGGCGGCAAGTTCGTCAAAGGGCACTCGAAGCCCGGCCCAGGAAGGCCAAAGCGGGCGACTGAGCAGGAGTACCAAGATATCCTTTACGAGGTGATACCGCTTGAACGCTTTCGCAAAATCATCGAAGCGCAGGCCAAGCGGGCCGAACGTGGTGAGATTATGGCATTTAACGCCATCGCAAACCGGATTCTGCCGATCCTTGAACGGCGGGAACATACGGGCGAAAATGGCAGCGCAATAAAAATTGAGATCATCGACAAGACCGATGAACACGATACAAATTAGCCTCCCAATAATGCATAATGCGCAGCGTACCATAAATAAATGTGGTACGCGTTTTGTCATTATTTGTGCAGGGCGGCGGTTTGGAAAAGACATCCTGCTCGAACGCAGGGTAGCGAAGAAAGTATTAGCGGGCGGGGTGGTCGGCTTTTTTGCCCCCACTTACCGCATGATGCAGGACAACTATCGAGACATCAAAAACCTGTTAGCGCCAGCCGTTACCAGAGCAAGCGAGAGCGACCACCGTCTCGAATTGGTGACAGGCGGCAGGGTTGAAATGTGGTCGCTTGATAATGTGGATGCTGCAAGAGGGCGCAAGTACGATCATGCCGTTATCAACGAGGCGGCTATGGTGCGCAACTTATCCGATGCCTGGAATATGGTCATCAGGCCGACACTCGCAGATCGTAAAGGGAGCGCAGACCTTGCAAGCACCCCCAGAGGATTGAACGATTATTACCGCATCTGGCAGCAGGCGTCAGACCTGAAAGATTGGTCACGCCATCACTACCGCACAGACGATAATCCATATATTGCGCCAGAGGAAATCGCCGCCATGCGTGCCAGCCTGCCCGCCAGGGTGGTCACACAGGAAATAGATGCAGAGTTTGTCGAGGATGGCGCATATTTTCAGCGCATCGCAGAGCGGGCGATAATCGCACAGCCTGACAGGCCCGATCAGCACACAGGACATTACATAGTCGGCGGGCTGGATTGGGCGCAGTCGAGCGATTACACCGTATTGACATTAGGGTGTCGAGACTGTAATCGGGTTGTGGATTGGGACAGGTTCAACAAGATTGACTATTCTTACCAGCGCCTGCGAGTGCTGGAGATGTTAGGCCGCTGGAACGTGGCTGGCATCCTGCCCGAAACGAACAGCATCGGCGCACCGAATATTGAACTACTCAGGGACAAGGTCGCCATAATTACGGGGCCGGATGGGAAACCAGGCTTCACAACCACCGCAACCAGCAAGCCCGCCTTGATACAATCTCTCGCCAGCGGATTAGAGCATGACGGATTCGGCGTGCCAATAGAATATGCTGATGAACTGAGAAGTTATCAGGTTGAATATGGGCGATCAGGACACCCGGCCTTCGGCGCTCCCGATGGGCAGCATGACGATAGAGTAATAAGCCTCGCCCTTGCATGGTGGGCGATGACAAGCACGACAAACTGGCTAATGAGTTAGCAAGAGGACAAAACACAATGGCAAAGATATTTATGACCGGCACGAAGGGAGTAAAGGGCATCGACCTTCCACAGTACCCCGATGAAGCCTGGGATTGGATCATCGGCAAGCCCGAAGGCGACACAGCGCTTTACAATAGCGTGGCTTTTCTCTATCGGGCAATAAACCTGACCGCTGGGGCTGTGGCTGCTATTCCGTTTGCCATTGTGGATGAGGCAAGCGGCGAAGATGTAGACACCTCTGCGACCTGGAAGAACCGCCTCGGCTTCCTGCCCAACCCGAACAAGATCATTCAACTTGTCGAGATGTCGCTCATCATGTACGGTCAGGCTTATCTATTCCGAGAGCGCAACCGAGTTCGCACACTTGGCGTGCGATACGTCACGCCGACCAGCATTACACCCCTGTTTGATCCTGCTCTGGGTGTCAAGGGCTTCAAGCGCATGGTAAGCGGAGAAGTGCGTGACCTCGAACCCGCTGACCTGCTCTATTTCTGGGAGCCCGACCCACGTGTCGAAATCGGGCCTCCCCTCGGCTGGCGCATGACTGCCATGCTTGATGCCGCAGGGCTTTTGCGCTGGTATGACTATTTCGTGAGTGAGTTTGCCAAGCGCGGCGGCGTGCTGCCGACCATGCTCATGGTCAAGGGTATTCCAAACGTGCAGGAGCGTGAACGTGTCGAGAACTACTGGGATCGGTTTATTCGCGGCACTTTCAGGGTGGCGGGTAAAATCTTCAACGGTGACAGCATGGATGTCAAAACCGTTGGCGAAGGGCCTGGCAGCATGGGCGACACAACCCTGACCGCCGATAAGCGCTCCGATATCGCCGTAGCCGCTGGTATCCCGCTCAGCCTGCTGATGAGCAACGCCGCCAACTATGCCACAGCACAGGCAGACCGCAAGAACTGGTATCAGAATACTGTCGTTCCTGAGTGTAACTTTATCGCTGGCACCATCAATGCACAGCTTCTGGGGCAGGTCGGTATGCGGCTTGAGTTCAGGCCCGAAACGCTGGACGAGTTCCAGGAAGAGGAAACGCAGCGGGCCGCAGCCTGGAAGACCTATGTCGATGGCGGTATGAAGCGAGACATCGCCGCTCAGGTAGTCGGCATCGAACCTCCCCCAGGTGTCGAATATGATGAGATGTTCGAGAATGACGATATTCCAGAACTTCCAGCGCCAGCCGCAACCCCAGCGCCGCAGCTGCCCGAAGAGATCGACATCGAGGACAACATCGAGGACGCCGCAGAGGAAACGCCAGGCGCTCCAACCATGAGCGCACAGGCATGGGAAGACCTTGAGACATGGCGCAGACTGGCGTTGAAGGCCATCAAGAAAGGCGGCTCACCTTCGTTTGTTTTCACCACCGCTGAAATCCCAGCGGGCATTTACCAGACCATCGCAGGAGGCTTGCAGGCGGCGCACGACACCGAAACCGTAGCCAGGGTATTCGATGCAGTTATCTCAGGCAGGGCCAGTCAGACCGACCAGACCGCAGAGGTCAAGGCACTATTGGAGGGCATCCGCTTAGGCGTGGAGGCGCTCAATAAATGACACAACTCAAAGCCGCAATTGAGAACGCTATCCTATGGTTTGAAGAGCGGAATATACCCATTGACGATGACCTGCTGACGGGTTATAAAGCCCTGGAGCGTGACAGACGGGAACCAGGGCGCAGGCGCAAGGCAGAGTTCGAGCGCAAGTTATCCGCCCTGATGAAGCGCATCTTTCGCAGGCAAGCCGGGCAGATTGAGCAGCGACTACAAACGGTGGTCAAAGCGAAACCGCCAGACTATACCGATTGGTTTGATATTGACCCAGAGGACGAGAGCGACCTTGTAATGCTATTCACCTTAGCGGCGCAGGATGGCGTCAATCTGTTTGGAGATCAAATCGGCATCGGCTTTGACCCAACCCTGACCAACGCTGAAGCGGCTAAATGGGCACGTAAATACACCGTAAATTTTATCGAGGGCATCACCCGCACCACAGGCCAAAAGCTGGCGGAGGTTATCGCCATGTTTATCGAGACGCCCGGAATGACCATCGGCGATGTGATGAAATTGCTGCCGTTTGACGAAGAGCGGGCTTTGACTGGGGCGACCACAGAGGTTACCAGAGCATACGCCGAAGCCAACCAGATAAGCGGGCTTGAGATGGCGAAAGAATACCCTGACCTTGAAATCACGAAGACATGGTTTACGAATAACGATGACCTTGTCTGCCCTATTTGTGGCCCGCTGAACGGCAAAGAGATCCCGGTCGAGATGGCCTGGAATGCAGACGGCGACCCAACCAGCGCAGCAGATGGGATATATACCCCGCCCGCTCACCCACGTTGTCGATGCTGGACAGACTACGGCACTCGCACAGGGAGGTAATATGTCAGGCTTTTTCAAGATCGAAATAACCGATGCTGACAAGCTGACCGCCGCCTTGAAGCGTTTCCCAGCAGAGACGCAAAAGGCGCTTGAACAGGCGGGGCACGACAGCGCACGCCTGATACTTGAGGTGGAAGGTTTGCGGGCATATCCGCCAGCGACTGCGGCGAACTCGCCCGGACGCGTGCGGGAGGTGATCTTCGGCACAGGCAGGCGGGCAACTTTCAGGGTTGGGTATTATGTGCGCGGAAGAGGTGCATTCGTGCCGGTCAGGGGTGGCGAATATCGCTTCCTGGCCAACTCGGAGCGCTATGGGTCGCAGTGGTACACACGCAAGATCAGCGGCGGGGTTGAGATCGGCAACCGGGCCTCGTATGCTCAGTATCTCGCAGGCGACAATCAACCTGATTTTATGGCGGCGATTGGATGGCGCAAATTGTCAGAGGTGGCGGGTGAAAAGCTGCCAGAAATCACCGAACTGTACAATGACCGGATAGGGCAGTTGTTGGCCCGGCTGGATTTGAATTGACATCGGGCCGAATATCCTGTACAATGTTCATTAGTTGAATATTGGCTGACAGCCGCCCTCAGGTGAGGGAGCGAAACAGCTTAGCGTGACGATACGAAACACATCGGCGCAGTTTACCCGCAAGGGAGACTGCGCCTTTTTATTTGAGGTGAACATGCCTAATAATGTACCGGAAGACCTGAAAGACAAATACGACAGCTGCGTTCAGCAGGTAATCGAGAGCGGCGAAAGTGAAGAGGCCGCATATCCAATTTGTTATATGTCAGTTGTCGAGGGTAAGAGCCTGGCGCACGCCAAAGCTTATTATTTCGAGAGCCTGAAAATTGGCGCACGAAACAGTGGGAACGATGCAAAGCGTCTCCAGGATATCCACGATTTAGCCGTTGAGAATGGCGCAAAGTGTCACGACACTTACCCCGCCATGATGAGCCTGGAAGATGGTCTGGTAACGTTTGGCACAGCCGTCAAGGCCCTGGATAACGGCAGGGTTGGCGGATACCTTGTCAGATTCAGCACCGACAAAGACCCAGACCTTGCAGGTGATTTTTTCACCCCTGACACCGACTTCGGCAACCACAAAACCGCCGATGTGTATTACAACCACGGACTTGATGCAACCCTGAAGCGGCGCAAAATCGGCAAGGTAGACCTGACACCTGATGACGTTGGCATCTGGGCCGAAGCGCAACTCGAACTCAGGGACGAATACGAGAAGGCGATTTACGACATGGCAAAAGCTGGCAAGTTGGGCTGGTCCAGCGGAACAGCCTCGCACCTGATGGAGCGCAAGTCGGTTGGCAGCGCCCAAATGATAACCCGCTGGCCTCTCGGACTTGATGCCAGCCTTACACCGACACCCGCAGAACCCAGAAACGGGGCGGTATCAATCAAAAGTTTACTTCCGGCAGAGGTGACAGGCGTCACGCTGGAAGATGACCCACAAGCTATCAAAACCACGAATGAGGTAAATATGGAACTCTCAGAAGAAAAATTAGCATCCATGCTTGAGGCGGCTGCAACCAAAGCCGTTCAGGCTGCACAGCCTCCGATCAAATCGGCTGGCTTTGCCACTGGTGCGGCCGAGGTTGTAAGAGACGAAGCCGATCAGCCGTTCAAGTCCTTTGGTCATTACATGCAGGCAGTCGCCCGCGCCGCAAACGGCAGCGAAGATGTGCGCTTGAAACCGATGAAAGCCTCCGGTCTGAACGAAGCGACCCCTTCACAGGGTGGGTATTTGGTGTATCCTCAGTACGTCAATCAGATCGTGAACAAGATGTATGCCACTTCCGGCATCCTGAACGCCGTGCGCTGGTTTGACCTCGGCCCGAACTCCAATCGCCTGATTATTCCGGCAGTCGATGAAACCTCCCGCGTGGATGGCTCCCGCCAGGGTGGCGTCTTATCCTACTGGATGGCCGAAGCCGCAACCAAAACCGCCAGCAAGCCCAAGTTCCGCCAGATGGAAATCATCGCTCACAAAGAAGCGGCACTGGTTTACTCGTCCGATGAACTCCTACAGGACGCAACCGCCCTCGAAGGTTATCTCAATCAGGCTGTGGCTGATGAACTGCGCTTCCAGGCTGAGGCCGCAATCTTCCGCGGCGATGGCGTTGGCAAGCCTCTGGGATGGATCAACTCGCCCTCTCTGGTGACTATCACCCGCGACACCGGCAGCAAAATCCTTGCCGCTGATGTAATCGGCATGTGGACACGCCTCTGGCCGTCCTGCCATGCGAATGCAGTCTGGTACATCTCGCCCGAAGCGTCTGCACAGCTTTACCAGATGTATCTGACCAGCTCTCTGGCGTTCCCCTTCTACACCATCGATCAGGCTGGCGTTACCCGCATGTTTGGCCGTCCGGTTATCGTGACTGAGTACGCCTCGGCCCTGAACACCACCGGCGATATCATGCTGGTTGATCCCACTCAGTATTTTGCAGTCCGCAAGGGCGGCGTTGAAGCGGCATCGAGCATCCACGTTCAATTCGTGACTGACGAAACCGCTTACCGGTTTGTCTGGCGGGTCGGCGGGCAGTCCAGCTGGTCGTCTCCTGTGACACCCTACAAGGGCAGCTCTACCCTGTCCGACATTGTTGTTCTCTCTTCAGCTACCTAATAGGAGGTATTAGATGGCTATTCTTCACAACCTTGACGAACGTACTCACATCGTCCCGCTGATCGCTCCCGTTGATGCTGCCGCCAACGCAAAGACTACCGGCTGGGTTGATATGAGTAAATACAACCAGGTGCAGTTCGTGACCTTCTTTGGCCTCGCTGACACTGTCGGCACGATTGGCCTTGAGCAGTGCGCGACCGCTGACACCACCACCGCAACCGAAACCGGCCTGGGCTTTTTCTACCGCCTGTCCGGTGCGGTCGCATCGGACACAATGGGCGCCATCACGCACGTTGCCAGCACTGACACTCTCGCCACTGCCGCAACCGATGACAGCGTGATCTTCACCATCGAACCCGATCAGCTGACCGATGGTTACAGGTTTGCCCGTCTGGTATTCACTCCCTCCGGTACTTCCGCTTCTTGTCTGGTCGGCATCCATGCTGTCCTGATGGGCGCACGCTACGCCGGCAACGTTATGGTATCTGCTACCTAAGCGACAGTAGGTAGGTAATGGGGAGGTGGGTAAATGCCCATCTCCCCAAAGCTGGCCTTGTCGAGAAAGAAACTACTATGAAAACTGTCGCCATCGTAGGAAGTCACCCAGCAACCCGCAATAATGCGCCCTGGGACAATCAATCAATAGATATCTGGGTATTCAACGAGGCTGCGAACGAAGCCTGGGTAAAGCGCTGGGACGCTTGTTTCCAGATGCACAAACCTGTTATCTACTCTAACCCGAATAATCGGACTGACCCCCATCATTGGGATTGGTTACAGCGTGACCACGGCAAGGCAATTTACATGCAGGCCGCAGATCCGCTTGTGCCAGGCTCAAAGACTTATCCCCTCGACCTGATTTCTCGCCGTTTCCTGAACAAGTTCACCCGTGGAGACGAGAAGCGCAAATTACAGTACTTCACTAACTCCATCTCATACGCCATCGCCCTGGCCATCTTTCTCGGATATGAGCGCATTCTGCTCTATGGGGCAGAGATGCAATCAAATACAGAATATTCTTACCAGCGTGATAACGTGGCGTTTTGGGTGGGCGTTGCGGCAGGCTACGGCGTGAGTGTCGAGATACACTCAGCATTCAACTTATTCGATCAGCCGATGTATGGCTATAATGGCGACCTGACCTACACCGCAAAGATGTTTGCGGACATGGCAGACCAGTATCGGGAAAAACTGACTGAGGCGCAGGCGAACCTGACCAAAGCGAACGAAGCACTAAACGGCATTGATGCCACAAATACGGAATTGATGCAGACCTTGATGAAGGCGGCATTCGATGCCAATGCCGAACTTGGGCAGATTGAGGGCGCTATCACTCAACTTGATGCTTACGTGAAAAAGTGCGAGGACATGGCGAACCGAGGCGGCGAAGCGCTCATCAGCCGGCAGGAATTTGAGTATAACGCCGCTGTCGGTAATAATGCCTTCAGCGAGCATAAAAGCAATATTGACCGGATAGATGGGCAGTTGTCTTACCTTTACGGCGTCTTTATCACGACAAAAGACCAGAGGGCCATGATGAACTTTGCGCAGTTGTCCGCAAGCGAGCATAAGCTGGCGCAGGCGATGGGGCGCTCATATGGTCAGGCGGTGGTCAATACCGAATTGATGATTGACGCAGACAAGCGGCTGAGAGCAGCAGGCGGCGCAAAGTCGTTCGAGGCTCAAAAAGCACAAATGGCGGTAGCATGACAGTACAAAACGGATATATAACCCTGGCTGAATTCAAGGCCAGTTTAGACATTAGCGACACCGACACCACAGACGACAGCGCTCTGGAGCTGACCATCGAGCGAGCCAGCAGGTCGATTGACGGCTACTGCGGGCGAGCATTCTATCCTGAGCGCAGGGTAAATTATTTCGATGTGCCACAGGGGCGATGTTTGGACATGGGATTATATGACTGCCTTGAGGTTGTCACCCTGACCAATGGCAGCACCGGCACACTCGCTGCAAGCAATTATCAAACTTACCCTTATAATCAAACGCCATTTTACGAGATCCACCTCAAGCCGACAAGCGGGATCATCTGGGAAAGCGACACAGACAGCAACCCCTATGGGTCAATCTCGATTGACGGCGTCTGGGGTTATCGGCAGAACTACGCCCGCGATGGGTGGACATCTGTCACCACATTGGGCGCAGCGCTTGCCAGCGACAGCAGCACCGCAGTTCTGACGGCTGAAAATTCGTTCGTCCCTGGCGACCTGATGAAGATTGACACGGAGATGATGTTAGTCACCGCAAGCGACACTTCAGGCGCCACGATTACCAGGGCTTATAACGGAACGACAGCGGCAGGGCATCTCATCAATGCGCCCGTGTACCGATTTACCCATGAGCAGGTGGTAAAGCAAGCGGCATTATTGCAGGCACAACGCTACTGGAAGCGCAAAGATGCCCCCTTCGGCGTGGCAGGTGTAAGCCAACTTGGGCAGGCGGTCGCCATCAGTGCAATTGATCCTGATATCACGTTCCTGCTTGATCCCGCTCGGAGGCTATTCTGATGGCCGATCTCAGCGCAGTTATCGCACAGGTCGCCACAACTCTGGCGGGAGTGTCGGGCATTCGCAAGGCTCCGGTCAACCCAGAAGAGCAGATGAACGTATTTCCCTTTGCGGTGGTTTATCCGCTGGAAGGCGTAAGCACTTTCGGCACGCCTGGCGAACGGCTTGCGCTGGATAGCATCGTTATCGAGGTACACGTGGCGCGCAAAGACCTGCCCAGGGATGTGGCGACCTCGCTCCCATTTGCGGACAGCGTTCCAGCGGCATTGATGTCTGACATGACAGCGACACAATGGGCCGGCACGATTGACACGTACGAGGCTATCAATTGGACATTTACCGCTCTTGGATGGGGCGGAATTGAGACACTAGGCTTTAGGTTCACGATCAGCGGCATAAAGCGCCGCATATTGTATTAGGAGGCTTTATGACAACTGGTATTCGAGCATTACAGAAAATCGGTCTCGGGATTGAGAGTACATCAACCCCGGGCACATTGGTGGTATCGTCAACCCGCTGGCGTGGAATGGGCATGCTGCAGGACACAATGGCGACAGTCTTTCCCGAAGAGGCAGCGGGCAACTTGGGCGGGTCTAACTTGCAGTACATCTCCCGCTATGGCGGCGAGGTTGAATTGACGCAGGATGCCACATTCGAACAGCTCCCCTACGTGCTGACTTGCGGAGTGACCGCTCTCACAACTGGCGTGCAGGATGGGGCAGGGTCGGGCTATGTGTACGCTTACCCATTCGCGACCACAGCGACTACCGATGTCAACACCCTGACGATTGTCGGCGGGGATAACATCGCCCGCGAGAGTTTGGGTTATTCTTTCGTCCCCACTTTCAGCCTGACGGGCACGGGCGGCGAGGCTCTCCAGTTGTCTGCGACTTTCCGCGGCCAGCAGGTCGCACCGTATGTCACAGCTGACACAAGCACCGTACCGGCTGTTGAACAAATCATCTTCAGCAAGGGCAAGTTGTACATCGACACTGACACCGGCACGATCGGCAGCACGCTTGTATCGCAGACCCTGCTGGGCATGACGCTGAATGTCAATACCGGCTGGCAGGAAGTCCACAGCGCTGACGGTGTTCAGACCTTTTCGTTTATCAAGCAGGCGGCGCCAGAGATTACGCTCAATGTCACATTTGAACACAACGCCACAGCGGTCGCAGAGAAGGCAGCCTGGCGAGCGGGCACGCCCCGGCTCATCAAACTGCTGTTTGAAGGCTCAGCACTCACCACAGGGGCGACCTACACTAAAAAGACGCTTGATATCCGGCTGGCTGGAAAGTGGGAATCCTTCGCACAGATTGACGAGCAGAACGGGAACGACATCGTAACCGGTGTATTCCGCTGCCGCTATTCGAGCGTTGCCGCTCTGTTTGCGAGCCTGACCTGCGTCTTAGATGCGGTTACGGCGCTGCCATGAAACTGATATTTTCAGAAGACCGGCTCACCCTCGGCGACCTATTGCAAATCGAGGACGGGCGCACAAATCGACAGGTCGCTCAGTTCCTGGCCAAGTTCGTTGTGGACGAGGCTGGCGTTTATGTCGAGAAGGCCGAAGCCTGGAAGTTTGTCTGCGGCATGACAATCCCCGAAAGTCGTGAGGCGATGGGAAAATTCTGGGAGTTTATTCGGAGTTTGCGGGAGGGTGCAGTAAACCCCACGAACGCCGCCAGCTAATTAGCGCCATTTACCACGGCGGGGCGGGGCCGTGGTGGATGGGCCTACTACTGGCGGCTGGAGAATGGGGCATAACGCCCTGGGACTTAGCAGGCGGCTCACGAATACAATGGTATCAGCGCTGGGTTGAGTATAAGAACCATCTGAACAAGTTTAGGATGCAAAAACAGAATGGCAACAAATGAAGTCAAGATCAAAATTACAGCGCAGGATCAAGCTAGCGGGCCGATCAGCAAGCTAACCAACACGCTTGATAAAGTCTCGCAATCTGTTTTAGGTATCAACCTGACCGACCTCGTCAACCCTGCCACTCTAGCGGCTGGCGCTATCGGGCTATTGGTTGACCAGACGAAGAAAGCCATCTCCGAAACGCTGGACTATAACAAAGCAGTTCGGGAGTTGTCCGACAATCTGGGGATAACGACAGTCGAGACTTCCATGCTCATCCAGACAGCAGACGATTTTACCGTCTCGCAAAATGACCTGACTTCTGCCCTGCAAATGGCGCTCAAAAACGGCTTTGCGCCCAGCATCGAGACTATCGCACAGATGGCAGATGAATACCTCACAATCGCTGACCCCACAGAACGAGCGGCGAAGCTGACTGAGGTATTCGGGCGCAACTGGTCAAAACTTGTGCCCATGCTCAAAGAGGGCGGAGACGCTATTCGAGCAGCCGCTGCCGCTCAGGATGAAGCCTTACTGGTGACTGAGGAGGCAGCGCAGGCTACCAGAGATTACGAAATCGCTATGGATAAGTGGGGCGACAGCGTCACGGTGCTAAAGAACAAAGTCGGTAACGCCCTGATACCTGCGCTGACATCGGTTGTCGATTGGGCGACCCAGGGTAAGAGCGCGATGGTGCAACTCAGCGAGGCTTATAAGTCCAACCTGATACCTATGGGTGAGATGCAGGATATCTCAAGTGCGCTGGCGGCGGGATCAATGACTGAGGCCGAAGCGATAGCGGCGCTCAATGCGGCTATTGCCAACTATGACACAAAACTGAGAGAGACCGACAAGATCGAAGAGATCCGCTTAGGGCGATTGGTTGAAACCAAAACGGCCACAGATGATGTCGCTACCGCCACAGTTGGGGCGACTGATATCATGAATGACTATACAAGTCAGTTGCTCTTCAACCTGGCAGCTTCAAAACTTGACGCTGAAGGAGCGATGGCGCTGGCGTATTCGATGGGTCTGGTAGACGATAACACGGTAGCGGCTTACGATAGCGTGGCAAGGCTGACAGAGATTTACGACACCAACAATGACGGCATCGTATCAGGAACAGAGAACGTTGATGCTTATGTCGCATCGTTGGCAGCGCTCGACAGGCGCATTCGTGACCTGCCAGACAAAACCAGCATTGATATTTATGTCAACACTTACGGCAGCGTTCCGAGTATTCCGACAGTTGGCGGAGGCGGTACAGCAGGGCCGGGAACGGGATCAGGTAAAGCGGTCGCCGATGCAATAGGCGGGCCAATGTACCCTGGCGAAACTCACATCGTAGGCGAAATGGGCTATCCCGAAACCGTTGTAGTCGGTGCAGGCGGAGGTTATGTTTACCCGACATCGCCGACCACTAACAATAATTACAATCTGACAATCAACAGCGCTGCACGATCAGAGCAGGTGTCGGCATCGTTTGCGCTTATGCGCGCTATGGCGAGGTGATATGACTACCGGATTATGGGATATTCTGATACCCAAAGAAACCACAAATTACGTCAAAAATCCATCATTTGAAAACAGCACGGTGACAGGATGGACGGCGTCCTCAGTCGGTGCGGGATCGTATAGCGCAGCCGTTACCAGCAACTATGCACTATTCGGCATTCAGTCGCTTGACATCTCCTGCACTGGCGTGATAACCGTCACGTTGTACCAGGATGTTACAGGGCTTACGATGGGTGATACCTATAATGGATCCGTGTACGTGCTATCTGGGGCAGCCAACACAACGCTTACCCTCAGTGATGGCGGCGGGACATCCAACCCAACTACAGCGACCAACACAGGCAGCACAAGCTGGGAGCGACTGACGGCTTCAAAAGTTGCGCCTATCGGTGGCTCTATTCGAGTGACTATCACGGTTGTGAGTTCGGTTTTTGCGGCAGTAAATCTCGATGGGGTCATGCTGGAGAATAGCGCGGTAGGCGAAACGACATACGGCATATCGACTTATTTTGACGGCGACACGCATAACTGTACCTGGAACGGCACACGTTACACCAGCGCAAGCCAGCGACCCGCTACGGCCTCGAATGGTGGTATCTGGGTTGACTTGCAAACATATTCGGCTTACGTGACAAGTGTCGTAGGGTTGGGTATCGGTGACAACGCCCTGACGATGGTGGAACACGCCATTAGGAACGGCGGAGAGGTGCGGCAGGTGAGAATACCCAGCCGTAACTTCACCCTGGGTTATACGATCAGCTCTACCAGCCAATCGGCATTGCACACAGCCCGCCAGCGGCTTGAGAACCTTTTCAGGTCTAGCAGATTCGGCGGGATTGATCCGGTATATTTTCGGTATCGTGGGGCAAGCAAGAATATCATTATTCCGGCCATCTACGAAGGTGGCATGAGTTATGTTCAGGTTGGCCAGGATGGATACGCCGAAAACATAGCCGCTCGGTTTGTACTTCAGGATGCGATGCTACTCAGGGAGACGCAGGGTATAAGCGTGCTGAACTATTCCAGCGGGATATTTACTTCGGCATTCAACATCGCCCGTTTTGACGGCGAGGTCTGGAGTACGCCAGGCATCGGGTTTAATAACACCGTCTCGGCGCTGGCTGAGGCTTACGATGGCACGATTTACGCAGCGGGCGGGTTCACCGACACCGGAGGAGGCGAGGCTTTCAACAGGATAGCGCAGTTTGACGGCGACACCTGGAGCGCAGTCGATGGCGGAATGAATGGCTACGTTTACTCGCTCGACATCTCCTCAAATGGCGACCTTTACGCAGGCGGGAGTTTCACCACCGCCAGCGATACGGCGGTAACGGTCAATCGGGTCGCCAAGTACAGTTCGGGCGCATGGAGCGCTTTGGACGGCGGGGTTGATGCTCTGGTGTATGCGGTCAAAACAGACGACCAGGGCGGTTTATACGCTGGCGGTATGTTCAGTTCGGCGGGCTCGACACCTGTCACAGTCGGCAGGTTGGCAAAGTACAGCGGCGACACCTGGAGCGCGGTACCGGCTGGTGACACGGGCGCAGATGGGGCGGTGTATGCTCTGGAGTTTGACGCAAGCGGAAACCTTTATGCAGGCGGCGATTTTGCGACCATTGGCGGGATCAGTGCGGCAAAGGTCGCCAAGTTCAACGGCACGACATGGGCAGCGATGGGAAGCGGCTTCAATGCGGCAGTAACTAGTCTGCTTTACGCCGCAGATGGCTACCTCTACGCCGCAGGGCCATTTACGGATACAGGCGGCGGGGAGACGATAAACTCAGTCGCCCGCTGGAATGGGACAGCCTGGGAGAGTTTGGGCAGTGAAGCGCTATCTGACCCGCGGTCGCTGGCATATCGAAATGGCTTGCTTTACATCGGCGCAGGCGGGATTGTTTCGGGTATGCCATTAGTGCGCTTCAATGGGTCCAATTTTTTCACGGCTGATATCAATATCCCCGGGGCAGGGCAGACGATAAACGCCATCCTGCCAACCCGCACAGGTAATAGGCTTTGGATTGCCGGAACGTTGAACGACACGACATCCACCGTAGCCGCTCAGACAGTTGTCACCAACAGTGGCACAGGTGATGCACAGCCGAAATTGACGATCATCGGCAGCGGCACGACTACAGTTTATTGGCTGGAGAACCAGACTACGGGGCAGATAATTTATCTTGACCTCGCAGTTTTGAATGGTGAGCGGGTGACGCTGGATTTCAAGAGCGGCACGATTGAGAGCAGCTTGGGTAGGAATGTCTCTTCGGGAGTGCTAAACGGCAGTGAATTCGGAGCGTTTCAGGTGGTCAGCGGCAGCAACTATATTGCAGCGTTTGCTGCCACAACAGGCACACCGAAGCTGGTGTTATCCTGGGGCGAAACGGAGATCGGGTTATGAAACAAGCCAGATGTAATGTTTGGCTGAAGACCGACCTGGGCGAAACGCTAGGAGCCCTGCAATACGATCAGCTTTCTATCGTGCGAGATGTCGAGAGTTATGACACGCTGGTTATCACAGCCAACCCGAAGCAAGCGCTATTGAACGGGGTCGCATACGATAGTTTTGTAGACCGCCGAATAACCATTGAGCGGTCTGGCGTAAACGTTCCCTACATGCGCACGGAGGGCGAATATTTTATTCGACAGGTGGTCGCCAACCGCAACAGTATCGAGTTTACCGGATATTCGGCGGAGGAGATGTTAGCCAGGCGCATCGTGGCTTACGCGGCAGGATCAACCGACAGCACGCCAACTTTACCCGCTGATGACATGATGAAGTTTATCGTGACACAAAATCTGGGATCAGGAGCGGCAGCGGCAAGGCAGCTTACAGGGCTGGCGGTCGAGGCTTATACCTCCCAGGCGGCAAGTGTCACGAAGGCTTTTGCGCACTCGAACGTGATGAGCATCCTCACCGAATTGAGAGAGATTACCCGCCAGGATGGGACGGAGGTATTCTTCAAGTTCACCCCCGATGGATCTGGCGGCTGGGTGTTCAGAACCTACGCCGGGCAGGTTGGGTTAGACCGGACGCAAAATGCACTGCATCTATCCGAGAGCAACGAGAACTTTATTCTTGACGCCATTGGGTTTGACGCAAACGAAGAGGTTACGTATATGTATGTTGGCGGAGCGGGTGTTGAAGCGGCCCGATTGATTGGGACGGCTGAGAATACCGCAAGGGTTGTTTTGTCGGCTTACAATCGGCGGGAGGCGTTTTACAACTCCAGTCAAGAAAAGACACAGGCAAGCGTAGATTTCACGGCTTCACAGGAACTATCACGCCGCAGGGCGCGCCGGATATTCAGCGGCACGATTGTGGAGCGGCCCGACTACCGTTATGGCATCGAATGGGATTTGGGCGACATCCTGACCGCTGAGCAGGATGGGCGGGCTTATACTGTGATGGTGCGTAAGGTCGGCATCAAAATAGACGAGACGGGCGAAACCATAGCGGCGCAGGTTGAGGTGCAATAATGGCGACTGACGATATCATCCGAAAACTTGACCAGCTGGAGAAAGACATCGCAACCCTGATGGTGAACGAGGGCTTTGGGACGGCTGGGGGCGCATTATCTGGCGCTGGCACTGCGGGAAGAATAACGGAATGGGCGACATCTAGCACGCTGCAAAGCTCCACTCTCATCAAATCGGGCGCTGGACTATTGACGCTTTCGGCAGGCGCAGACTACACCCTGACTGTGCCGGCGACTGGCACGGCGGTGGTGGGGAGCGGAGCGGCGGGACAGCTGGGATACTGGAGCGCAGCCAATACCCTGACAGGATCGGCTACTGCAAAGATCAGTGTTGGAGCGCAGGCTACAACGCTAACCCTGGATCACGAATTTGCATACCTGAAACTGTACGCGTCGGCTTATGACTCCAACTCGTCCAGCATTTATTTTGCACGCAACGGAATAGCGGGCGAGAACATCGCAGGCATCCGACTATCGCAGATAAGCGGGCCGGCAAGCCAGCCGCAGTTGGATATCGGGATAGTTCAACTGGGTATCACCGGATCGACGCTAAGTTTCTCGACCTACAATGACACGCTTGGGAATGTACCGGGTGTTGTATGGACGCCGACAGACGTGCGCCTGCACGTGTCGGGCATCCAGACAGGCAACCTGGCAAAGCTGGCAGTTGGCGGCGGGATATGGGCGAGCGGACAAATACAATCAACCGTAGCAACAGGCACCGCGCCGTTCGTGATTGCATCCACAACCGTGAACACAAATCTGAACGCCGACCTACTGGACGGACAGCACGCCAGTGATTTCGCAGCAGCCGGAAGTTATGTACCCACGGCGCGCACGATCACCGAGGGCGCAGGGTTGGCGGGTAACACCTACGACCTTAGCGCCAACCGGACGCTTGCGATGGGGACGCCAAGCACGCTGACGGTAAGCACGACCAACAGCGCCAGCGGGACAACCCACAGCCATGCCATAACCAGCAGCAGTAACCCTGGGGCGGCTGCAGCGGTGCTGGCAAGTAATGCAAGTGGGTATTTGCGATTAGTGCGGCTGGGGTTGGGGGTTGACCCGACCGCAGCGCTGTCATTTGTAGCGGGGACTACGGCAGCGGCGGGGATTGATTTCGGTGGAGATGTCAACCTGTACCGAGCCAGCACGACTACGCTGCAATCTGATAATTACATTCGGGCGGTCAGATTTGGCAGCGGGCGAGCTCCGCAAACGACATTTGACGCGATTGCCGACACGTCTATCACGCTTCAGGCGGTAGTGCACTCGGCAACATTGACAACCGATGGTAATTTCATCTTCACAAAATCACACGGCACAACTGCTACTCCAGCAGCGCTTTTGAACAATGATGTGATTGGATCGTTCCAGTTTAAGGGATACTATGATGCCACCAATGTCACGACATCAAAAGCCAAGATTTATGCCCTGGCGAATGAAGCATGGTCATCCACCAATCAGGGGACAAAGATTTCGTTTGCTGCAACGCCCAACGCCAGTACAACGCTGACCGATATTGCGGTGATTTATGGGGATGGGTTGGTTGTCAACGAGGGCGGAAACGCTGGGATTGACACCCGCTTCGAGAGCGACACCGAACCGAATATGTTATGGCTGGATGCGAGCGCGGACGCGTTGTATTTGGGCGGGGCAACCAACTATACCAAGATCGATAAAGCTGGACTGATAACCACCAGGGGACGGCGGGACGCGGTAACGACAAAGACCGCAAACTATACGGCAACCAGCAACGATGAGGTAATTGTCGCCAACAAAGCCACAGCGATTACGATCACCCTGCCGGCAGCGACAGGCAGCGGGCAGCATTATCACATTGCCAGCATCGGGGCCGGGGCCTGTACAATCCAGGCTGCTGGCGCCGAAACGATTTGGGGCAGCAATACACAAACCCTATACCAGTACGAGAGTATTGATATTTGGGATTATGCAGCAGGAGTGTGGACGCCATGAGTATTATTGGGACTATTCGAGACAGTGTTAGCGGTCTTGTCGCCAGTGTTGAAGCGCGCAAGCAGACCCCAACCGGAAATGCCCTGAATGTGCAAATTTGGCCGGGCGATATTATAAGCAATATACCTATTATGCTTGACCTTGAGCAACACCAGATTCATGAGGGCGAAACGCATCACGTACAATCTGAGCAACTTACAATTGGGACTACAACCGTAAAATACGGGTTGACAGTCCCAACTTACGCCACAACGATACAAGCGCCGCATCTGCTAATTAGCGCTGACGCTTACGATGGGACTGTTTTAGTAAGGCTCTACGAGGGCGCAACGTTCACAGGCGGGGCGCTAATTACAGCCTACAACAAAAACCGCAACAGCGCCACAGCTCCAGGGATGACGGTCACGGGCGGTATAACAAGCACAAATGGAACATTGATTGACACAATGTTTATCGGAGCTGGGCAAAAGGCCGCGGCGGGCGGGCGCTCTGAAAGTGAGTGGGTATTGAAAAGCAATACAATCTATCGGGTTGACGTTATCGGTCAGGTGGGCGCAACGCAGGCAATTATTCAATTTCAGTGGTACGAGGATTTAGGCGTATGAGCGCAGTAATTATCAAACCTACAGGCTACGGCACGCCGGCACAGTTTTGGCGATTGTCTGACGTGGACATCTGGCGCAAGCAGGGTGGTGGAATGCGGGTCACGATTGCGGGATATGTCTCGCAGGAAGCATACGAGGCGGGGGCGGAGCCGATCAGCTACTACACCAAAGAATTGACGCAGGACGAGATCCCGTTCGACCTGAACAACCTTGCGCCAGGCACACCCGCTTATGCACTGTTTGGCCTGATGTATACTCAGGTTATGGCAGACCCATTTTTCACCGGCGCAAAACCGATATAGAAAGGACACGACATGAAAGAGTTTATCGAACTTCGTGAAGCAGAACTCAAGGCAGACCTTGAGAAGATCGCCACCCAGCTGGCAGACCTGCAAGCCACTGCACAGCGCATCCAGGGCGCTCTGCTGATGCTGGGCGAGTTGAAGGCCAAGCAAACCGAAAGCTAACAGGGGGTTGACTAAAATACCCCTCAACCTGCGCTCCTCAGGCCAGTGTCAACTGGTAAACTGACTATTGACACCGTATGTATATATATGTATAATGTACATAGTTAGTAAACGATATCAAAAAGGAGCTTGAATGGACGAACCGAAAACAGACCTCGCAGTATTGAAGACCTACTCCCTGAACATGGACACCATCGGCAAAATCGCAGTATTGGCCGAACGCCTGAACATGAGCAAGGGCGCTGTCGTCCGGCTGGCAATCGATACACTCTACGCCGAAAACACCCAGACCGTCACCCAACCCGCATAAATAAAACGCCCATCCGCTGGGCCTCGAAAACACAGCGAACGGGCAAAAGGAAAGACTATGACCGATTGTAACACACTCCCCTCAACCTTTGAAGTCCTTCAGACAGCCCAGACCGCCCTGGTCAACTCCGAGTTGAAGAAAGACGCCGCATGGAAAGCATATTCAGAAGCGATTGACGACTACCAGCGGGGTTATATCACACACGCCAAAGTCGAACAGATGGCCGATAACGCCGCCGCTCTCGAAGCCCAGGCATCAGTCCTCTGGCGATCAGTCGAGAGCGCAAAGGCTGACCACCTCGCATATTTAGCCGCACAAGAGGAATTTGAAACCATGTGCGACTGCACGCCGATCTACACCTGCCCGATTTGCACCAGCCGGGCGCACAATTCCGAAATCGAATATTAGGAGCATATCATGAGCGATCAGAAGTCACTCACTGTTACCAATTATGACAAGGTCAAAGCCCTGGCTAAAAATACCCAGGTTATCCAGTCATTCGCCAGCATCACCGGCAGCAAAACCAGCGCCGTGGCCTATATTAGCAGCGCACTACTCGCAGTCGCCAGTAATAACGCTTTGATGGAGTGTGAACCCGCCAGCATCATGTCGACCGCTCTGCGTGCCGCATCTCTGCATCTGTCATGCGATCCATCGCTCGGACAGGCTTATCCGGTGCCATTCAAGGGCAAAGCGACTTTGCAACTTGGCTACCGTGGTATCGAGCAGTTAGCCCTCCGAACTGGCAAATACCGTTTTATCAACACCAGCTATATCAGCGAAGGTCAGTCTATCGAGATTGACGAACTCACCGGACAGGCACGCATTCACGGTGCAAAATCAGTCGGCGGTAAAGTTATTGGCTATTTCAACTATTTTGAACTGTTCAACGGATTTAGCCACGCTCTGTATATGACCGTTGAAGAAATTCAGGAACACGGCAATAAATACAGCCAAAACTTCAGTAACCCCACTTCAAAGTGGAAAACAGAATTTCACAAAATGGCGATGAAAACCGTTCTCCGGCTCAACTTATTGCGCTATGGCGTGATCGAGCAGCGTGAACTGGTGCAGGGCGAAATGCATCAGGAAAACACCGGCGATGAACCGATTGTATTTGAAACAACTTTTGAAGATGTCATTATCGAAGTTGAACCGCCAGCGCCCGCCCGGACAACGAATGAGGTTATGTCTGATTTAGGCTTTGACACTCCCGCTGATGAGGAATGGCAGTCAGTGGGCGCTCAACAGAATGACCCTGATCCTGATATTGATTACCAACGCCCGCCAGCTAAACCGGCAGCAAAACAACCCGTCCCCGCTCAACCCGCCAAGCTCTCCAATGGCAACGGAAAAACGCCCAGCACGCCTGCTGAATGGCTTATCGAAAACGGTCTAGCTGATAACGACTTTTCTGCCAATGGCATGATTAAGCTTTTCGGGAAGACAGTCACATCCGAAAACAAAGATGCTTTCAAGCAGTGGGCACGCCTTTACCGGGCGCATCGTGACCTGGGCGCAAAGTCCGAGGAAGCCGCCGCTAAGGCTCACAACGGTAAGGTAGTCAAGTGAAGCGCACATTTGCAGGCGCAGACCTGCGCACCTGGATCATCGCTATCATCGTGGTCGTGGCCTTCATCCTGCTGCCCGCCCTTATCCCCTAACTACCCCTCCCCGCCCGTGGGGATAAACGCGGGCAGGAGAGTTTTATGAACGCTTTGGAATTACTCGAACAACTGGCAAATGTAGAAGCACAAGCTGCTATTATCAACATTCACTTTGACGACCTGCGCAAGAATATCTTGACCCCTGAAATCCAGGCAGAACTGGCAGAGATCGAAGCAGAGCGGGCCGAAACGATGAAATCAGTCGCCGCTGGCATCGAAACCTTGCGCGAACAAATCAAGGCCGCCGTCATCGCCAATGGCGCAACGGTCAAAGGCTCTATGTTCCAGGCGGTCTATGTAAAAGGCCGCGAAAGTTGGGACACGAAAGCGCTTGACGGATACGCCGCCGCTCACCCTGAGATTATGCCATTCAAGCAGATTGGAAGCCCGTCTGTGACTATTCGGGGGACGAAATGAAACTGTACAAGGTACTGGACAATAATAAATCATGCTCAGGAGGATCGTTCGATTGGACGGATTATCTGCCCGATGGAGACAACCCTGGCAAATGGACGCCTAACCGTGATGCAGATTTATGCTCCTCCGGATGGCACGGAACGAATGCTAAACATATTATCGAATTTTTGGACGGAAACCAATTATTCGAGGTCGAAGCGCTAAACGAAGTTTGGGACGATGAAACCAAAAAGTTTACGTCTAATACAATGCGATTGGTGCGCAAGATTGACGCTTATAACGACAAAACATTACGCCTGTTTTCGGTCTGGTGCGCCAGACAGGTGCAGCACTTGATGACAGACGAGCGCAGTATCGAAGCTCTAGATATAGCCGAGCGCTACGCAAATGGAAATGCCACCTATGAAGAATTGGCGGCCGCATGGGACGCCGCACGGGCGGCCGCACGGGACGCCGCAAGGGACGCCGCAAGGGACGCCGCATGGGCCTCCGCAAGGGACGCCGCAAAGGACGCCGCATGGGCCGCCGCATGGGCCGCCGCACGGGACGCCGCAAGGGACGCACGGGCGGCCGCACGGGACGCCGCATGGGCCGCCGCATGGGCCGCCGCATGGGCCGCACAGGCCAATAAAATGATTGAGATGCTAGGAATTGGAGAATAGCGAAATGAGCGAGAAAGAACCATCCGTAGCAGAGGTGTGGGCAGTTGATAGCAACGATTGCCCATATGGCAATAATCCCATTGAAGATGACGAAGAAGAGACCCCCGCACCCGCTCTTATCGCCATTCTTGACGCCTACGATCCCGACAATGACGGCCCATCGGCACGCATCACCCGCACCGATTACAGGATCGCTGAGGCCCTGACAAACATCGAAAGCATCGTGCGCCGCCAGCACTACGAGATTGAGCAGCTAAAAGCGGCTTTGGCCGAAAAGCCGCAGGAGATGCCCTACTAATGGCTACTCCTGAGTACACCAGGCTTAGAGCAAGCATCACGGACGCCGATTGTCTGCGGGCGTTCGACTACCTTTGCGCCCATGTCGGCTACTCTAACCGGATCAGCATCGAAGCGATAGCGTCAAGCCTTTTCGGGGCCGGCACTGATGGCAATATCCGCAAGGCTCGCGACATCGTGGAGCTGCTGAGGACTGAGTACGGTATCGCAGTTTGCAGTTCGTCCGGCAAGTCGGGGCGCTGGCTGGCATCTTCGCAGGCTGAGCTTGACGAGTGCCTGGGCGACTTCGTGTCACGGCGAAACTCGCTGGACGCCACTATTTCGGCTCTGCGCAGGGCGACTATTCCGGTGCCGGCTGAGGTCAGGCGAGCGCCGGTTATGCAGCCGAGTTTGTTTTAGGAGATATAAGAATGGATTATCAAGACTTTTTAGAGAATAAAATTATGGTCGTGAAAGACGCAGGCTTCGAGATCGAAGAGGGTGACTTTACACCAGGCGTATTATTTCCACACACAAAAGACGCCGTTCGATGGGCTTGCAGGTTAGGCCGGGCGCTGATTGCGATGTCTTTTGGTCTAGCAAAAACCCGGACGCAGATCGAGATCGCAAAACAGATCGTAAATAATAACCCTGGGCGAAGCTTTCTGATTGTTTGTCCTCTCGGGGTCAAGCACCAATTTCAAGAAGAGGATGGCCCGGCCCTGGGTACACGCTGGCAATATGTCAGGACAGACGAAGAGATTACGGCGGCTAATTCGCCTTTCCTGATTACAAATTATGAGCGCGTCCGAGACGGTGACATTCATCCTGTTTTGCACCCGATCATAGGTGTTTCACTGGATGAGGGCAGCGTTATCCGTTCGCTAGGGTCAAAGACGTATGACGTATTCACCGATGCTTTCGAGCATTTACCCTACAGATTCGTAGCAACTGCCACACCTAGCCCGAATGACTATAAGGAGTTGATCTATTATGCTGAGTTTTTAGGCATTATGGATCATGGCCAGGCTCTTACCCGATTTTTCAAACGTGATACAGAACGTGCCGGGCATCTTACCCTGCACCAGCAGCATGAAAAGACATTCTGGCTATGGGTCGCATCCTGGGCGCTATTCCTCTTCACGCCGGGAGACCTGGGGTACTCCGATGAAGGTTACGTTTTGCCGCCTCTCCATGTCAATTGGGTCAAGGTTCAAGTCGATCAAACCAGAGCATGGAAACAAACAGACAAATTCGGGCAGCATCGTTTGATTTTAGACGCTGCCGCCGGTGTATCGGAGGCGTCCGCCGAAAAGCGGGAAACACTTTCCGCACGTGTCGCAGCGATGAAGGAAATTATCGACCAACGCCCAACCGATCATTGGCTTATCTGGCATACCCTAGAAGCCGAACGCCGGGCGATTGAAGACGCAGTACCGGAAAGTCTATCAGTCTACGGTTCGCAGGATCTTGAGCTGCGTGAACAACGTATTCTTGGGTTTGTGCATGGAGACGTGCAAATTCTGGCGACAAAACCGGAGATTGCAGGATCCGGTTGCAACTTCCAGCGACATTGTCATCTAAATATCTTTTTAGGAGTTGATTACAAATTTCAAGACTTTATCCAGGCTGTCCACCGCACCTATCGTTTTCAGCAGAACAAAGAAGTCGAGATATTTGTCATATATGCCGAAAGTGAACAGTCGGTGATTGACGTGCTAAAACGCAAATGGCAGCAACATAACGAACTACTGCAAAACATGAGGGACATCATCAAGCGCTACGGGATGTCTCACGAAGCGATGAAGAAAGACCTGAAAAGGAGTATTGGAATTATGCGCACTGAGATCAAAGGTAAATTATTTACGTTCGTCAATAATGATTGTGTCGCCGAAATAAAAAATCTTGACACAAACAGCGTAGGGCTTATTCATACGTCAATCCCATTTGGTAACCATTACAGCTACACGACCAGCGCCGAAGACTTCGGACATAATCCGTCTGATGCAGACTTCTGGGTACAGATGGATTATCTCATTCCTGATTTATTCCGAGTGTTGAAGCCGGGACGTGTCGCCGCTATCCATGTCAAGGATCGCATTCTTTACGGTCACCAGACAAAAAGCGGCTTCATGGAGGTATCTGAGTTCAGCGATGATTGCGTCAAAGCATTCCGAAAACACGGTTTTATGTTTGAGGGTCGCCGAACAATTGTTACTGACGTTGTCCGGGAGAATGCGTCTACATATCGCCTGGGTTATACCGAGATGACTAGGGACGCCTCAAAGATGGGCAGCGGATTACCTGAGTATTTGCTATGTTTCCGCAAGCCGCCGTCAAGCCCGGATACCGCCAGGGCGGACGAGCCTATCGTGAAATCGAAAGACGATTACAGCCGGGGCCGCTGGCAGTATGATGCTCACGCATTCTGGCGCTCTAATGGCGACCGGCCGTTAATGCCAGATGAACTTTACAGCTACGCTGATCAGGTCTCCGCCGCTGAAGAGCTTGACCGCAAAGACCGTCTTTCAAGCAGTTTTTTTATGCACCCGCCAAAGTCTCCGACTGATTGGGTCTGGGATGATATCGTTTCGATGCGGACGCTGAACTCTGAGCAAAGCCGAAGTCGTGAACAGAATCATATCTGCCCGCTGCCTTTCGATATCGTTGAGCGGTCAATCCGTTTGTACTCCAATCCTGGCGATCTTGTCCTTGACCCATTCGGCGGTATCGGCACCGTCCCCTATATGTCAATCAAGATGGGGCGAAAGGCTTACGGGGTCGAGCTCAAACCGGAATACTTCCAGTGCGCCGTGAAATACTGCCAAAATATGGAGCGCGAAGCCCTCGCACCAACACTATTTGATTTTTTGCAGGCATCTCAACCATCAGCCGTTGAAAGCTAAGAGGTCGTAGAATGGCCGATTATTGGATGAAGCTATATATCGAAGTTTTGGACGATCCTAAAATGGCAACATTGCCAGATCGTCTATGGCGGCGAATAATCGAACTGTTTCTGGCAGCTAAACGTTACAACAAAGACGGAGAGCTGCCGGAAACGGCACAAATAGCCTGGATTTTGCGAGTATCTCCAGACGATCTATCGCTTGACCTGCGCCAGATTGAAAGCATGGGCATTATCAAGCGTTTACCCGATGGCGGCTGGTATGTGGTCAACTTCCTGAAGCGCCAGGCTGCCGTAGGAACTAACGAGCGGGTAAAGTCTCATCGGGAGCGTAAACAGCATGAACAATATAGCGATAACGAAGATGTAACGAATTTGAAACGAAACGTTACACAGAGACAGAGTCAGAAGCAGAATACAGAGTCAGAAGCAGAAACAGAAACAGAAACAGAGAGAGAGCAGAAAGACGCGCGTCTTTATCTGTCCCCTGACACCTCCGATATCCAGCGGGTGTTAGAAAGCATCACCGGCATACCAGTCACCCCAGACGCCGCCACGGTAGTCGATCAGATATTACAGATGGGCGCCTCCAGGGAGGATATCCAGAACGGTTATAACTGGTTGAAGAACCAGGGCAAGCAGTTTCGATATTACGGCTCGCTTGTTGGCCCAACTAGAACGGCGATGGCTTCACGGCGTGGCAAGGCTCCCAATATGGTTATGGCAGGATACAGCCGGGTGGGTGAGGAATGAGCGATAATACCGAAACATTCCAGATATATTCGCCTGCCGCTGAAAAGGCCGTTATCGGTGCGCTGCTGATAAACCCAGAAGCTATTCGGGATATCGACCTGACCGCAAAAGACTTTTATATCTTTGCGAACCAACTCACTTTCGAGGTCATTCAGTCGCTTTCACAGCGGGGTGTGTCGCCAGACTATGTAACCCTGGGGACTGAGTTTGACCGCCGGGGAATGCTCAAAGATATCGACATGGCCAGCCTTGTGGAGATGATGACCTTCACGCCCAACAGCCTGAATTTCGAGGGCTATGCCGCTGAGGTCAAAGATCGCTCAATTCGCCGCCAAAAGCTGCTGCTGCTCACAAAAGCCGCTAAACTTTGCGGAGACCTGACAAATGACTTTACCGAAGAGTTCAGCAGATGGATAGCTACCGCCGCTTCAGATATCACAGTCGGCAAAGGCGCTGAACACTGGCAGGAATTTCTATCACTTGCAGATCAGTTTGTCCAGGAGCGGGCTGCTGACCCTGGCAAAGTCTGGGGACTTCCGACAGGCTTTGAGGATTACGACTTCGCTACTGGCGGTATGCAGCCGGGTGAGGTGATCCTTCTCACTGGTGAACCAGGCGTAGGAAAGTCGTTTTTCTTGCTTCAATGGGCGATGAACCTGGCGAAAAGCGGCACCGCTGGCGCGATCTACTCGCTGGAAATGCTAGCCCGCTCCGTAGCACTCAGGGCAATTTCGATGCAGTCTGGGGTCAGGTCAAAGTCTCTCAAACAGGGCCTGACCGATAGCACCGATTGGGAGAAATATTACCAGGCGCTCTCCGAATTATCCGAGATGCCAGTCTACATGTCAGACCGCCCAGGGTGGACGGTATCATCGATGCGTGCCGATCTTGCCCGGCTGAAAGTCCGCCATAATGCCCGCTGGTTTATGGTTGATTATTCTTACCTCATGGCCGATGGCGATAAAGAAGGTTGGGACGAAATCCAAAAAACACAGTTCGTTATTTCGGGTCTAAAGCGCATCTGCAAAGAACTGGACATGTCCGGGCTAGTCATCCACAGCATGAACAAAGCCGGACATCAGGATCCGACCAAGCTGACCTCACTTCGAGGCGGCGGTCAGGTGGCCTATGATGCTGACATCGTTCTCAGTCTGACTACGCCGGACGAAATGCGCCCCA
>Ga0172367_10002120_pt1 | contig 27629 bp, 20 predicted proteins | sample Lak10m_FD_114542 | JGI IMG/M metagenome (GOLD analysis project Ga0172367, IMG submission 114542) | Freshwater microbial communities from Kabuno Bay, South-Kivu, Congo - kab_022012_10m | ecosystem: Environmental > Aquatic > Freshwater > Lake | place: Democratic Republic of the Congo: South-Kivu...
ACAGGGCTACCAACTGATCGTCATACAGTTCTATGAGACCGCCTCCCCACGATGAGATGTAAGTGCGCTTGCTTTCAAATGGATCGACCAACACGCGTGTGTAATCGAAGAAGTCGACTGTTTCGGGGAAGCTGTACGCACTGATGTTCTTCCATTCATTGTCTTTGAACGTGTAAACACCTTCGCGACTGTAACCATTGGCCCACGTGTTTGTGAGGCTTCCTGCAGCCACGTAGCAACGGCCATCCCAAATGCTCATGTCGGTATTGCCCACTGACGTTGGTCCATTCACTGAAACATAGTTGAACGTTAAACTAAGCGGATGCCTCACCAGGCCTGCGAACTTATCAGCGATCCACATTACCCCGTCCTCATCAATGGTGGCGTGTCGTGGATTAGCCAACCGATTTCCGTAATCGTAAGCCAACCTCAGCCTTTCGTGTGCAGCATTGAATTCTGATACACTTCCCCAACCTACAACGATCAACCTATCATCTGTGCTTTCCAACGCAACAATGGATTCCGATTCCATGTCAGGAAGAATCTGCCACATGTTTCCACTCAGAAAATAGACCGTGTCCAAACCTACCGATGTGTTTAGGTTCACATAAACACGATCATTGAAATGCGTTACCGCGTTGTAAACACCTGTTGGCAGGGCAGTATCAAGATCCCAATTCTCGTAGTTGGCCAAGTTGACGCCTTGAATAGGTGCCCGGTAAACACCGCTTTCTGTGCAGGCGAACAGTTCATCGTCAGAGGCGGTCACATCAAAAACCTCCAATACCGACCCATTGGGGCCGATGTAGTACGTGTCTTTCACCTCGTGCTTCACAATATCGAGCACCACTACCGCAAAACCGCACGCCAAGTAGGCGTAATCGCCCTCAATATGAATATGGTGGATCGTCTTGTTTCCAAGGATGGATTTGTTCTTGATGTCGGGCACGTTGATGATCTGCCCGTCCTGGATCAGATCGATGTTCGTGTTGGCGTAAGCCACCACTAAAGTGTTGTTCGCTTGGCTCCACGCAATGGCCGAATAACCAATGTCTGACATGCCATTGACCTTGGATAATCGAACAATATCGCCACTTGGTTTGTGGTATTGGAACAGTCCGCTTTCTGAAGCCGAGTAGAGATAATCGCCAGCATCGGCCACCATTACGCCTTGGTTGTAAGGCAAATGATCTCGCCACTGACCAATGGCTATTTGCGCCAAAAGCGGCACATGAAAAACCGCTACCGATAGTAATAGGAAGAAATACCGTGACATGAACTGCAAAGATGGGATACGCATGCGAAACAAGTATAGGTGTTGCCGACCAATCAACGTTTCGTTCTAGAATTATTGTGTGATAGTTGCATTTTGTGGCTCAATTTGGCATTTGCCGTACTTTGGTCGAACGGCAAAAACCTCCGTTCAGCGTGTCAAACAATCTTCGCAGCGTTCTTGTTTTCCTTGCTCTGATCGCGGTTTGCGTTTTTGCTTATTGGGAGGTGGCCACGTTTCAGAATTCGTTGAAATGGGATGCGCTGGACTGCTATTTCCCTTGGCGGTTCATAGTGGGCGAGAGCATTCAGCACCGCGTATTCCCGTTTTGGAATCCGTATCAGCATCTCGGTTACCCGATCCATGCCGACATGCGTTCGGCCTACTCGCCCGAGGCGGTTCTCGTTGGGCTCTTGGGTGGCTACGATCTGCTTGTGCTGCACTTCCTGTTCATGTTCTACATCGTTGCGGGCGGTTTCGGTATGTTCCGATTGGCAACGGTATTCGTCAGAAGCCATTTGGCTGCGTTTACGGCAGCGATGGCATATGTTCTTTCCGGCTTTTTCGTGGGTCACGGCCAAGAACTGTTCGGTATTGTGGCCGGATGTTGGATCCCTTGGGTGCTGTTCTACTTTCTGCGTTTCGAGGATTCGCTGCGCTGGGCAGACCTTTGGAAATTGGCGTTCTTCCTTTTCCTTTTGCTGACAGGCGGCTATCAGGCGCTGAGTCTCATCCTGTTCTACCTTATGTTGTTGCTTGGGCTTTTTGCGTTCGGAAAGCGATCGTTTTTTGAGGGTTCAATAGCCGTGCGTTCTACCGTTCCCAAACATTTGGCTCTGGGAATCCTCGTCCTTTCATCTCTTGCCGTGTTGATCGTCACTTACGTGCAGGTTTCACCTTTGGTGCAGCGGCTGGGCGGAATGACGCTACGCGAAGCCTATTTCTGTTCCATGACCCCGCAGGCGCTCATTTCGTTCATTGCGCCCTTTTCGGTGGCGGGCAATGCCGATTTCCTCGGAACGGACATTTCAATGGCCAACATTTACGTGGGCACCATCATGCTTGCATTGTTTCTAGTAGGCTTGTTCCTACGAAAAGACATGCGGCTTACGCTGATCTTCCTATTCGGAGCATTGTGCCTTCTGGCAAGCCTCGGTCCGAGCACACCTGTTCGGGAATTTATGTTCAACCACGTACCTGGAATGAACCTGTTCCGAATGTCGAGCTTCTTCTCCTATTTCTCGCAATTGGCGTTGATCCTCGTTGCCTCTTTTGGGTTCGACCGCATACTCCAACGTCCAACAAATTACCGCGCGTTGATCTTTTCCCTGATGGTGGTGTTTCTTGCCACAGCAGCGGTTGCAACCATCACCTATTTTGACAAGGCCGCTGCGGATGGGCTATCGCTTCAATTGTTGCTCGAACCTGCGACATGGCTTCCCGATCTACCCTATCACCATCGGTTGTTCGTGCACGTGTGCATTCAGGCTGTCATTATCGTTTGTCTGATCCTGATAGTTTATGCTTTCAAGCGGAAAAATCTGGCATTGGGGATTCCGATCGTTTCGTTCGTGCTGCTTGAAATGCTCGTTTCCGTGCGGTTGAATTTCCCTGCAACTGTTGGTGATGTGACTCCTCCAACCGAAACGCAGTCCAAATTGGACCGACAACCGAAAGGATTTCCGATTCCGACCCTTGATGAGTCCATCGCGTTGAACGGAGAGAACAAACCCGACCTGCGACCGCTTTACCACAACACCAACATTTTTGCGAAGACCAACTCGTGGGACGGATTCAACAGTTTCCGCCTCGACCGGTACGAGAATTACACCGAGAACAACCGTGAAACCTATCTTCAAGACAGGCGCAACCCGATCGTTTTCGCCACCGACAAAACCGCTACCATCGAAATTGTCGACTACGAACCCGACCGAATCGTTTGCAACGTGAACTCTCATTCTGTCACCGACTTCGTCCTTCAGCAGATTCATTATCCAGGTTGGCAAGCAAAGGTTGACGGAAACCTTGCGGAAATCGGAATTTTCCACGATGCCTTTCCTTCTGTGCGCCTTCCCGAAGGCACCCACCAAGTAACATTTTCATACACGAATGCGCCTGTCAAATTGGGATTTGCCATTTCGTATTTCGTGTTTCTGCTGATTGTTGGTGGCTGTCTGTTTCACGTTTTCCACAAACGGCAGTCAGCAGGGGTTTCAATTGGCGCAACCGTTGGTGTGATGGCTGTCTGTTTGGCGTTCTTGGGTTTCCAGTGGTCGAGAACGGAGTCGATGGCCGATATCCGTGTTCGGAACTACCAAGAGTTAGCCACCAAGTTGAAATCCGGAATTGGAAGCGGTTCTGCCATCTTCCTGCAGGTAGAAAAGCCGCAATTGATGGACAGCATTCTGCAATCTGAAGGATTGACTTTGAACGTGAATTACATCGATACCCGAACCCAAAAAGGCGAAGCGAAATTCCTTCGGGCTTTCCGGCAGTTAGGAACACCGGAAAACGTCATTTACGCAGGAAGCATATTGCCTCGAAACCGAACAGTAACGGAAATACTCCGCATGTCGAACCCACATGTTTCTGCACAGGAATTCGACCGTTCTTTCATCCTAAAATTCGACTCAAGCACAGATAGGAAGCCGGTATATCAGTCCGCAAACGAGTTCGAACTTCCGAACGAAGCATGGAATTATGGCGTGCATCAGACCGACACGGCTGCTCAGACATTTTCTGGCAAGTACGGTTGGCGCATCTGCTCTTCGCAAATGGGAAGCCCACCGCTTATTCTGCGTGTTGGCGACCATACTTCCGAAACGCGGCTCAAAATGCTGGTTGGGATGAAATGCCTTGTACCATCTGAGCGGTGCAGCAACGCTAATATTTACATCGTTGTAGAACGGAACGGAGAGAAACTTTGGGAAGATGCGCGTTCAGTGAATGCAGCTTCCATCGACCCCGAAACATGGTCGGAAATGGTGTTTTTTACCGAACCACCGACCGACATTCAGCCTGACGATGTGATCAAAGTGTTCGTTTGGGGAAGCGAGGGCGAACCATTCTACTTGGACGACATGTGGTTTGCCATGTATCCGCCAGATTGATCATTTCCGTTTCCGAACGATATACGTTGGCCTGCGCTTGCCTTCCATGAAGCCTTTGCCCACGTATTCGCCCAAAATGCCCAGCATCACCAGTTGTACGCCACCAATGAAAAGTACGCTTGCAGTGGTACTCGCCCAACCGGTCACAGCCTGATCCGTAAAGGCAAAAATGTAAATGACATACAGGCCGTAAATGCCTGCCAACGAAGCAATGATCAATCCGAGAACGATAGAAAGTTGCAACGGCCGAATACTGAAGGAAGTGATGCCCGAAAGTGCCAGCGACAACATCTTGCGATACGTATAACTGGTGGTGCCCGAAAACCTTTCGCTTGCCTTGTACTGAACAGCCGTTTGGCGGAATCCTACCCAACTCACCAATCCTCTGAAAAACAGGTACGACTCGTTCATTTCCTTCAGCACATCCACCACTTGGCGGTCGAGCAACCGATAATCTGCCGTACCCGGATGGATCTGTACTGAAGTGAGTTTCTGTGCTAACCGATAGAAGAGTTTTGATGTGGCACGCTTCGGCCACGAAAGTTCCTCATCGGCCATTCGTTGCGTGAAAACCACTTCGTAGCCTTCCTTCCATTTTGCCACGAGCTGAGGTATGAGCGAAGGCGGATGTTGCAGATCGGCATCCATGCTGATGACGCAATCGCCCTGCGCGTGGTCCAATCCTGCTTTCAAAGCAGCCTGGTGACCGAAGTTGCGCGAAAGTTGAATCAGTTTCACATTCGCATCGTGCTGCGCCAAGGCTTCCACTTTCTGCGCGGTGGCATCTTCGCTTCCATCGTCTACGAACACGATCTCATAGCGACTGAAGCCCTTGAGTTCAGGCACAAGTTGTTCGTAAAGTGCCGCAATATTCCCTTCCTCGTTGTGGCAAGGAACAACAACCGAAACGAACTCGCTCATGAGCGTTAAAAGTAAGGCTTACTTGTTCAATCGACCCAACTGGTAATGGCAAGGTCAATTTGGCGTTTTTCCAGCGAAACGTCTACCACCTTCACCATTACGGCATCGCCCAAACGGTATGTGTTGCCCGTTGTCGAGCCGGTGATCGACATGGTTTCTTCATCAAATTCGTAGAAATCATCGGCCAGATCGCGCAAGCGGATCATGCCTTCGCACTTGTTCTCCTTTATCTCCACGTAAATGCCCCATTCGGTCATTCCGCTTACCAGCCCTTCAAATTCTTCTCCGATGTGATCCACGAGGTACTTTGCCTGCATATACTTGGTCGAAGCGCGTTCAGCGTCCGAAGCGCGCTTCTCCATATCGGAACTGTGGATGCAGCGATCCTCATAATCGTTGGCGTTGGCCGAATTGCCTCCGTCCAAATAACGCTGTAACAGACGGTGCGCCATTACATCAGGGTAACGCCTGATAGGCGATGTGAAGTGCGAGTAATAATCGAACCCAAGCCCGAAATGGCCGATGTTATCTGTGCTGTATTCGGCCTTGGCCATGCATCTGATGGCAAGGGTGCTCAGCATGTTCTCTTCGCCCTTTCCCTTGATGTCCTCAAGCAGTTTGTTCAACGAATTCGTCAGAACCTTCCGCGGGCCGAGCTGCACATGATAATCGAGTTGCGCGGCAATGCTCACCAGCAATTCCAGCTTTTCCTGCGATGGATTGTCGTGAACACGGTAAACAAAGGTTTTCGCATTTCCGGTCTTGGGTCGACCTACGAACGTGGCCACCTGTCGGTTGGCAAGCAACATGAATTCCTCAATGAGCTTGTTGCTGTCCTTGTACTCCTTTATGTAAAGTTCTATCGGGTTTCCCTTGTCGTCCAATCGGAATTTCACCTCGTCCTTTTCGAAAGCGATGGCACCATTCTGAAACCGCTTTTTGCGAAGATGTTGTGCCAGCGCGTGCAGCGTCAGCACTTCATCCTTCAGTGGCCCATCGCCACCTTCAATGATCTGCTGCGCTTGATCGTACGTGAAACGCTGATCGGAATTGATGACGCACCTGCCGAACCATTCGTTGACGATGTTGGCCTGATCATCCAATTCAAACACGGCAGAAAACACCAGTTTCTCCTCATTCGGGCGTAAAGAACAAACCTTATTCGACAGTTTTTCTGGCAACATGGGAACAACGCGGTCGACCAAATAGACCGATGTGGCCCTGCTGATGGCCTCATCGTCCAAAGCGGTGCCAGGCAACACATAGTGCGACACATCGGCTATGTGCACGCCCACCTCCCAGTTGCCGCTGGCCAACTTGCGCAACGAAAGCGCATCGTCAAAATCCTTGGCGTCCTCGGGGTCGATGGTCAACGTGGTGACCTGACGGAAATCGCGTCTTTTGGCAATCTCAGTCTCGGTGATCTCCTCTTTTATCATTTCGGCCTCCGCTTCCACATTCTCCGGGAAACAGATCGGGAAATTGAACTCGGCCAAGATGGAATGCATCTCCGTCTCCATGTTTCCAGGGCGACCTAGAACGGTAATGACGCTTCCGACAGGATTGTGGGCCCGATCGGGCCAATCGGTCATTTTCACAATGACCTTATCGCCATCTTTTGCTCCGGCCAACTCACCCAACGGAATGAAGAAATCAACTGGGATCTTCTGGTTGTCGGGCACCATGAAAGCGAACTTCTGACTGGTGTTGATAGTGCCAACAAACGTTTCGCGGGCACGTTCCACCACCTCCACTATTTCCCCTTCAATGCGATGTCCTTTGTGGTTGCCGTAAATGTGAACTTTGACCGTATCGCCCGGCAGTGCTTTGCGCACCTTGCGTGGCTGTATGTAAATGTCGCGGTCGAGGCCTGCAACAGTTACGAACGCAGCACCCGAGTTTGTAAGTTCAACCTTGCCAATTAGTTTCGGCTTCGGAACATCCTTAAGCTGATACTTGCCGCGCTCCACTTCGCGTACCAACCCGTCCGACTTCATGGCGTGCAGCGCCTGTGCCAACTGGTTCTTTTCCTGATGGTCGTTCACATTCAGCCGCTTGGCCACCTGCTTGTAGTTCAGGGCGCGGTTGGGGCTTTTGGCCAACGACTCCAAAATTGCATCGTGGAACTTGGAAACTGAACCTGATGCCCGCTTAGTCTTTCCTTTATCCTTTTTGCTTCCTTTCACTTTTCTCTGGTGTTCAATAACGTAAGTAGCTGTTTCAGTTCCGCATCTGTCAATGTACCTTGTTCAGATTTGTCGTAGATGTCTATTAAAAATACGGTGGTAGCATCAACCCGCACGTAGGTGATACCCTGGCACCGCCCGATTTCCCCTTTCCTTTTGACGAAATGCGCAAGCGAATCTTGAAGCAATTATTTCCCAGTGAAGTGGCCCTGTCCGGGTTCACTGACAATGCTTCAATAAGTTCGGGAAGATCAGCTTTGAGAGAACGATGTTTTTTGACAAGCCTTTTCAGTTTCCGTGTAAACGGTTCGGTAGCAAGTACCTCAAAGCTCATTCAACAGGTCTTTGGCGGATCGTAGATTCTTTTTTCCCTTCAAGTGGGCATCAACATCGTCAAATGCCTCCTTCAGATCCTGAAGGTGTTTTACCTTTTTCGTACCCTCAATGGTCGACTCAACCTTCACGAAGTCAAAGTTTCTTAGCAACTCTAAGAAAAACGAACTACGATTGTCCCTTATGTCGAGTATGACTTTCACGATACGAAGTTAATCAATACGCTCTCACGTTCTTACCCTCCATGTAGTTTATGAAGGCGCGGTTCACTACGCGGTTTCCGCCCGGTGTGGGGTAGTTGCCGGAGAAATACCAATCGCCACTGTGGTTCGGGCAGGCCGAATGCAATCCTTCCAAACTTTGGAAAATGAGCTTCACCTCCGCTTTTATTCCTTTGGGTGACACCAGCAGGGCCGAACGATCCGAAAGCTGCTCGGCCGTGAACGGACGGTAAACTTCCTTCACCACGTTCACCGTTTTCTCAAGTGGCATTCCCATTTGCGCCAGCGCCTTCTCGTAAACCTCTTCCAGCAGACTTTCCTTTCCAGCTTCCTTCAGAAGCGAAACCGCTGCGCGGAAAACCATGAAATCGCCCAACTTGGCCATGTCGATGCCGTAGCAATCTGGGTAGCGGATCTGTGGCGCACTTGATACAATGACGATCTTCTTCGGTCCCAAACGGTCAACGATTCGGAGAATGGATTGCTTCAGGGTGGTTCCGCGAACAATGGAGTCATCTATCAGCACCACGTTGTCCTGATCTCTTCGAACCGCACCGTAGGTCACGTCATACACGTGAGACACAAGATCGTCACGATGCACGTCATCCGTAATGAATGTTCGGAGTTTAGCGTCCTTGATGGTCAGCTTTTCAACCCTTGCCCGCATGGCAAGAATCTCGCGTACCTGTGCCGCATCCAACGACCGTTTTCCTGAAAGAATGAGGTCGGTTTTGAGCGTGTTGATGTAGTCTTCAACGCCTTTCACCATTCCGTAAAATGCGGTTTCGGCCGTGTTCGGAATGAAAGAGAAAACGGTGTTCTGAATGTCGTGATCGATCTCTTTCAGCACTGCATCCACCACCAAACGCCCCAGTTCTTTGCGTTCCTGATAGATGTCGCGGTCGCTTCCGCGCGAGAAGTAAATGCGCTCGAATGAGCACGACCTGCGCTCGACCGGAGCAATGAATTCCTGCTCACTCACCGTGCCATCCTTTTTGATGATGAGCGCGTGGCCGGGCTGTATCTCTTTCACCTGATCCCACTTGATGTTGAACGCGGTCTGAATGGCCGGTCTTTCGCTGGCCACCACCACCACTTCATCATCCATATACCAATGTGCTGGGCGAATTCCGGCCGGATCGCGCATTACGAACGCATCACCATGGCCGAACATGCCTGCCATGGCATAGCCACCGTCCCATTTTTTGGCCGATTCGCGCAGTATGCGTTGAATATCGAGATTCTGTGCAATCAGCGGTGTGGCATCGTGTTTCGAGTAGCCCCGTTCCTTGTATTCGTAATAAAGTCGCTCGTTCTCCTCGTCCAAAAAGTGCCCGATCTTTTCGAGCACCGTTACGGTATCGGCCTTCTCCTTCGGGTGTTGGCCCAAGCGCACAAGCTCATCGAAAAGCTCATCCACATTGGTCATGTTGAAGTTGCCTGCCAGTACCAGATTGCGCGTCATCCAGTTGTTCTGCCTCAAAAACGGATGGCAGTTCTCTATGCTGTTGCCGCCAAAGGTTCCGTAGCGCAAATGCCCCAGAAAAACCTCTCCGGTGAACGGCAGATTCTCCTTCAACCATTCGGGGTCGTGAATGCTATCGGGGTTCTGCGCGAATTCAGCTTCAAAACGCTGATTGACGTGCGCAAATATGTCTTTTATGGGTGTGCTTGAGTTGCTGCGGTGACGACTTATATAACGTCTTCCCGGAGGCACATCGAACTTGATGTTGGCCAATCCAGCACCGTCCTGTCCACGGTTGTGCTGTTTCTCCATCAGGAGATACATCTTATTGAGGGCGTAGAAACTGGTGCCGTACTTATCCTTGTAATACTGTAGAGGTTTCAGCAGTCGGACAAGGGCTATTCCGCACTCGTGCTTTATGGCATCACTCATGGGTGTTCACTAAGGCACAAAGGTAGCGATTGCCAATGGCTTATTACCTTAAAGGCAACAGGTAACCGCCATCCGAATCGCCACAGCAGGTAGGACACGGTAAAACACTTTTAAGGCTGTAATCCAATACGTCAATTACTTTATCTCCTTCAACATTTGCGGCACTTACCGTTATGGTTCTCAACATTTCCTTTGAACCGTTAGCAAGTTCAAAAACCCGTTGGGCAGGGCGCACGCGCAATCCAGTGCTTCCTTTGGTAGTGAGAAGTTCAACCAGCACATTCTTACTGACGAAACTCGTGTAGCGTATGAAGCTCTTGGAAGCATCCAAGTTCGAAACACACTGCTTGGCATAGGTTTTCGCCACCATTTTGGAACCGATGGAGCCTTTTTGATCCAATGCAACACTGAGTGCATAGTTCGGGTCGGCACCCAATTCGTTTCCTTTGGCATCAATGGCCACGGCAATCACGGATGCATAGTAGTTCTTTGCATTCTCCTTTCCGTTATAGAAGCGAAGGCCTGTGCAGCCTTCGAGGCTCAAGAGTTTTTCAAGGTCTTCCTTTTTGAAATACGCTCCGCTGAAGCCACAGAATCCCAGATTGTCGTACGCCTCTCTTTCCGACTCTTCAATGGACAATTGAACGGGGGTATGGGTTTCTACCTCGGGGTCAGAAAAAGCGCTGCTTTTGTTGTATGGCGTCAGTTTGTATGCGTCCTGAGCTGAAGCAGAAATCACAAGTGTGAAGCTGATAAGAGTGAAAAAAAGTGTCTTCATAGTGGGATTGTTGTTTGTCGAAAACTACATAAAGTTTCCAAACCGACCTATTTTACCAACCTTTACGTCCACGCACTACCGTGATTTCCAGCCCTGTCCAACACATTCTGAAGGCATTCTCCACGTCACTTATGCTGGTGATGATGGTTGTTTTCTGCCTTTCTGGACACTGCGATGAGGCACCCGCTGCCAACACCACCGATGATCAATTTGCACAATTGGACGAGCATCTCAAGAAGGGTGACTTCGTAACTGCTTATGCGTTAGGAGAACAATTGCTGCAAGCGGGCGAAACGCAGCACGACCGCAGTTTGCAAAGCCGCGCGTACTCCAAACTTGGTGTTGTAAGAATGTACGAAGGCATGTACGTAGAAGCATTGGGCTTCTTTCAAAAGAGCTTGGCAAATCTTGAGATTGAACGCGACACCGTAGCGGTGGCCAAAACCTACAACTATATTGCATCTGTCCACCACCTACAGAAAAACTACTCTGCCGCCATCGATTATTACAAGCGGAGTCTGAAACTACAGTTGGGCACTGACGATCGGCAAGCACTCGGAATCCTGTACAATAATCTCGGTTCGCTGTACGAAGACCTGAGCGATTGTTCACAAGCCACCATCTACCATCACCAGAGTAGATTGATCTGGGAAGAGTTGAAAGACACTTCTTGGATGGGTGTTTCGCTACACCACATTGCCTACTGCATGCAAATGGGGGGCAATACGGATGAAGCCTTGGAGACGTATCTGCGAAGCTATCAAATGGTGCAGAAAAGTAACAACACGTGGAACTTGGTTAACATAGGGGTTAGAATAGGAAACCTGTATGTGCAGATCGGAGACGTGAAAAAAGGCATCAAATGGTGCAATGAGGCATATCAACTGGCGAAAAAGAAGAACTACTCGCTGGGTATTCAGGAAAGTTGCGAATGCCTTTTCGAAGCGCACGATAGGGCGGCAGAAGTGGATGAGGCGTACAGGTATTACCGCGAGTTCGTCAGCACGCGCGATTCGCTAAGTGGGAATGACCGCGTGAAACAACTGACGCAACTGGAAATGAACTTCAACTTTGAGCGCGAGCAATTGGCCGACAGCTTGGAGTTTGCCAAGGAGGTGGCCATTCAGAACGAGCGCATCCAGCGGCAACGCTTTGGCCTTATTTCCATTGGCAGCGTGGTGGTGCTGGTGCTCGGACTGGCGTTTTCCATTTACCACGGCAAACGAAGGTCAGATCATCTGTTGTTGAACATTCTACCGGCCAAAATAGCCGAGGAACTGAAAGAAACCGGAACCGCCAAGGCTAAACGGTTGGAGAACGTAACGGTGCTGTTCACCGATTTTAAAGGCTTTACGGCCATTTCAGAAAAACTGACGCCAATAGAACTTGTGGCAGAGATACACGAGTGCTTCGTTGGTTTCGATAGGATCATTGACCGATACGGCATTGAGAAGATCAAAACAATTGGCGATGCCTACATGGCGGCAGGTGGTGTGCCCGAACCGAAGACGACACACGCCTTGGATGTGGTGGCTGCCGCATTGGATATTCAAACATTCATGCAAGAACGGGCCGAAATGAAGCGGCAACAGGGCGAACCGTTCTTTGAAGTGCGCATTGGGGTGCACACAGGCCCTGTGGTGGCGGGCATTGTGGGCATACGAAAGTTTCAGTACGACATTTGGGGCGATACCGTAAACACCGCCAGCCGACTGGAAAGCAGTGGCGAACCGGGAAAAGTGAACGTGTCGCACACCACCTATGAACTGATAAAAGACCATTACGCATGCACCTACCGAGGCAAGATAGCCGCCAAGGGCAAGGGCCACATCGACATGTATTTTGTGGAGGTGGGGTGATCGAAATCACTTGTGTAACCTTTCTATAACCTACATTCACCGCCCAATAATTTCCCATGCCCGACCAACTGAAACCCTGCCCCGAGTGCAAGTCGCCCTACGGCTATGCCATGAACGACACCCTCTTTGCCTGCCCCGAATGTGGGCACGAGTGGAACCCCGATGAACAGGCCGCTGAGGACACGCTTATTGTGAAGGACGCCAACGGCAACCTGCTACAGGATGGCGACTCGGTGGTGGTGATAAAAGACCTGCCCGTAAAAGGCGCCAAAGGCCCCATAAAGGCAGGCACCAAGGTAAAAGGCATCCGCTTGGTGCAGGGCGACCACAACATCGATTGCCGCATAGACGGTTTCGGGGCAATGGCCCTCAAGTCGGAGTTTGTACGCAAGGCGTAATTCTTTGCCGCGGTTGGTGGTTAGCACATAGTTGCTGATATTCACCATCCTAAACACCTCTTTATGCACCGTTGGTCGACCGTATTCCGGCACCTCTTTCTGATTTCTCTGCTTATCTCTTCTCAGGTCGGCTTCGGACAAGAGTTTTCAGCAGAAGAGCAGCGGCAGATTGACTCTCTGAATACCGTCATAAGAAAACCGAAGCACGATACTGCTTTGGCCTCTGCCTACGTCAACATGTCAAAACTACTGGGGCGGTCAGATTGGGACACCGTGCTTGTGCTATGCAACAAGGCTGTGGAAATAGCGGAAAAAAGCCTTGAGAAGCGTGCGACAGGCAAAGAGGCAGTGGCCTTCAAACAGGTGCTTATAAGAGCATACACAAACATCGGATTCGTAAACAATTTCCGAGGGAACAACGATGTGGCGTTGGAATTCAACAAACGTAGTTTGCTCATAGCTGAGGAATTGGGCGATAGAAATGCGCTGCCGACCACCTACCTCAACATCGGGGCCATTTACTACGACTTGGGCGACATTCCAACCGCCATCGACTATTTCAGTAAAAGTGCCAGCGTAAGCGAAGAACTGAACGACCTGAGTGGAATGGCCTATGCGTACAACAACATCGGTTCTGTGCATCAGGAACAGAAGGATTACAGATTGGCGTTGCCCTATTTTGAAAAAACACGACAGATATGTGTACAGATAAATGACCTTCCCGGTCTTGCCATGGCGTACGACAACATAGCGCAGGTCAGAATGAATCATGATGCGACAGACACCACAGCCTTCTGGTACTACACGGAATCTCTGAAACTGCGCCAATCCATCAACGACCGAGAGGGAATTGCCTCGTCATTTCTAAACCTTAGCACTGTTTACGAACAGAAAGGCGAGTTGGGAAAGGCAGTAGAACTTCTTAAGAACGCGCTGGAATTACAGGTGGAGATTGGCGACCGGCAGGGCGAAGGCATGAGCTGCACACACATTGCCGTTATCGGGCTAAAACTGGGTCCGAACGGCTTGAAAGATGCCATCTCGTACGGAAAACGTGGCCTTGCCATTGCGAAGGAATTAGGCGACCCACATGACATGTCGAGTGCGGCCATTACACTCAGTGAAGCCTACGAGTCAACTGGGGATTTCAAGGATGCCCTTGATATGTACAGACTGCATGTGACCATGCGCGACAGCGTTTACAACCAAGAGACTAAGCGCGAGGCAATGCGCCAGCATATGCAGTATGAGTACGACAAGAAAGAAGCCCTGTTGGCTGCCGAGCAGGAATCAAAGGACGCGCTCGCTAGTGAGAAACTGCAACGCAGAGGTCTCTATCTGGCGGCAGCGGCCGGCATCACATTCCTACTCAGCGTCATATCGTTCATCCTGTTCCTCTTCTACCGTTCGCGCACCAAGGCCAATGCCGAGTTGGAAAAGAAGAACAACGAAGTGGAGCGGCAAAAGGCGGTGGCAGATGCGCGCAACGATGAGATCATGCAGAGCTTCAACTACGCCCGCAGGCTGCAAGAGGCCGTAATGCCGGGCGAAGCGGCACTGAAAGGTCTCTTCACCGATTCGTTCCTTCTGTACAGACCGCGCGATGTGGTTTCGGGCGATTTCTACTGGACCACCAGTCGCAACGGCATCATTTACCTTGCCGTGGGCGACTGTACCGGCCATGGCGTGCCCGGGGCCATGCTCAGCGTCATAGGTCTCAACAGCCTCAACCGCTGCATAAGCGACCTCGGCCTTGCCCGCCCCAAGGATGTGCTGATGCAGATGACCATCGATCTGCTCATAACCTTCGAAGCGGCTGATGCGCAGGTGCGCGATGGAATGGACATTGCTCTCTGTGCCATAGACACCCGCACCAACACGCTGACCTTTGCCGGGGCCAACAACCCTTTGTGGATTGCCCGAGGCGAGGAAATGCTGGTGTTCAAAGGCGACCGAAGGGCCGTGGGTTACCACGATGGCGAAACGGTTTTCACCCAACAGGAAGTGGCCTTGCAACAAGTAGATGCCATTTACCTGATGTCAGACGGGTTTCAGGACCAACTGGGCGGCCCGGACGACCGCAAGTTCATGACCAAGAAACTGCGCGAAACCCTACAGTCCATAAGCCACCTGCCCATGGCAGCGCAGCACACCACCCTCGACCAAACCTTTACCCAATGGCGAGGCCTTCGCGAACAGACCGATGATGTGTGCGTGGTGGGGGTTCGGTTGGGTTAAGTGCACTTGTAGCAATTTGCTGTAGAAATGGACTAACTTTGATGGAGTTGATAGAAAAACGGATCAGATGAAATTCACAGCCATCATAGAAAGATCGGAAGACGGATGGTACGTTGGGCAGGTGGAAGAGGTGCCAGCGGCCATTTCGCAAGGAAGGACCATTGAGGAACTGCGCGCCAATCTGCTTGATGCGTTGACCCTTCTTTTCGAGACCAATAAACAAGAGGTGGAAAAGGAGTATGAGGGCAAGGACGTGTTGAGAGAGCCGCTGAAAGTGGCCTGATGAAACGTTCAAAACTCATCAAACACCTACAGCAGCACGGGTGCGTACTGCTAAGAGAAGGTGGCAATCATTCCATATATCAGAACACGGCCAACAAGAAACAGACCGCTGTGGGCAGACATACGGAACTTTCAGACCTACTGTGCAACAAGGTCTGCAAACAGTTGGAAATTCCTCCGATCAAATAGCAATTTCTCCTTTACAACGCTGCGCCCGGCCAGCGGATCAGCCCAAATGCTTCCAGCCCTGTGCCTTCAGTTCTATCATCTGCCCCGCGGAAACAAGGTTGTAGCCATCGGCACTGTCGGTAATGTGGCCAATGATGCGCACCGCAGGGTTGTCTTTGATGCGGGCGTGGTCCTTAATGTCAACCGTGAATAGCAGTTCGTAATCCTCGCCACCGTTCAGGGCGCAGGTAGTCGGGTCGAGGTTCAGTTCTTCTGCGGCCAATGCTGCGGTGTGGTCCACGGGTATCTTGTCCAAATAGACGCGGCAGCCCACATTGCTCTGCGTGCACAGATGCATAAGGTCTGAACTGAGGCCATCCGAAATATCTATCATGGAGGTGGGGCGTACTTTCTCTAAGGTCAGAATGTCGATGATGTCGGCACGCGGCTCGGGTTTCAACTGGCGTTCCAACACATAATCGTGTCCGCTCAGGTCGGGTTGCACATTCGGGTTCTCGCTGAAGATGCGCTTCTCGCGTTCCAACAACTGCAGGCCCAAATAGGCCGAACCGAGGTCGCCCGAAACACAGATAAGGTCTGTTTCCTTGGCTCCGTTGCGGTAAACAATGGCTTCTTCATCGGCTTCGCCAATGGCCGTAATGCTGATGGTGAGCCCCGAAAGCGAACTGGTGGTGTCGCCACCCACAAGATCCACGTTGTACTTCTCGCAGCAGAGCAGAATGCCCTCGTAGAGTTCGTCAACCGCCTCTAGCGAAAACCGGCTCGAAAGCCCGATGGACACCGTGATCTGTGTGGGTTTGCCGTTCATGGCGTAGATGTCGGAGAGGTTGACAGCCACCGCCTTGTAGCCCAAATGCCGCAACGGCACATAGCTCAGGTCGAAGTGAATGCCTTCCAACAGCAGGTCGGTGCTTACGAGCGTTTTCTTCTTGCCCGTGCCAATGACGGCCGCGTCATCGCCAATGCCCTTTACGGTGCTTTTCTGGCGCAACTCAACACTAGCCCTTATGCGGTCGATGAGGCCGAATTCGCCCAATTCGTTCAACTCAGTGCGTTCCTTGTCTTCAAACATGGGGCAAAGTTAGGGCAGATGGATCAAGCCTTTCCGAAGCGCTTCCGCTCGTGCTCTTTTAGGTACACCTTGCGCAGGCGGATGCTCTGGGGCGTTACTTCCACGTATTCATCGGCCTGTATGTACTCCAGCGCTTCCTCCAACGAGAATTTGCGGGCTGGCGCAATGCGCATTTTATCATCAGAACCCGATGCACGGATGTTGGTCAGTTTCTTGGTCTTGGTAAGGTTCAGCACAAGGTCGCCCGGACGGTTGTTCTCGCCCACCACTTGACCTTCGTAAATGGCCACACCCGGATCGATGAAGAACCAACCACGGTCTTGAAGGTTGTTCAGCGCATATGGAATGGCTTCGCCTGTTTCCATGCAGATCAGTGATCCGTTCTGACGACCGGGGATCGGTCCTTTGTATGGCTGATATTCTTTGAAACGATGGCTCATGATGGCCTCGCCCGCAGTAGCTGTCAGCAACTGATTGCGCAACCCGATGATGCCACGCGATGGAATGAGGAACTCGAGCAACATGCGGTCGCCTTTCGGGCCCATGTTCACAATTTCGCCTTTGCGATTGGTCACCATTTCCACCGCTTTTCCGTGTACTTCCTCTGGCAGGTCAATGCTCAGTTCTTCCACCGGTTCGCATTTCACACCATCAATTTCTTTGATGATGACCTGCGGTTGCCCGATCTGAAGTTCGTAGCCTTCCCTACGCATGGTTTCGATTAGTACTGAAAGGTGCAGTACGCCCCGGCCGAACACTTGGAAACTATCGGCACTGTCGGTCTTCTCCACACGCAGCGCCAAGTTCTTCTCAAGTTCCTTGTCCAAGCGTTCGCGCAAGTGACGCGAGGTGACGAATTTTCCTTCCTTACCGAAGAACGGACTGTCGTTGATGGTGAAAAGCATGCTCATGGTCGGCTCATCAATGCTGATGGGTGGCATTCCTTCAGGATTTTCCGCATCGGCAACCGTGTCACCGATCTCGAAGCCTTCCAAGCCCACAAGCGCACATATTTCGCCTGCTTTCACTTCGTCCACCTTCACTTTGCCCATTCCTTCAAACAGGTAAAGCTCTTTCAGTTTGCCTTTCACAATGGAACCATCGCGCTTCACCATCGAAATGGTCTGTCCGGCCTTCAGTGTTCCTCTGAACAGACGACCAATGGCAATACGGCCAATGTATGGCGAGTGATCGAGCGATGTGATCTGCAACTGCACGGTTCCTTCGGCCACTTTCGGTTCGGGAATGTGTGTGATGATCTGCTCCATCAGGTAGCTGATGTCGGTAGCTGGTTTCTTGTGGTCCTCACTCATCCAACCTTGTTTGGCCGAGCCGAAAACGGTCGGGAAATCCAACTGTTCCTCAGTGGCGCCAAGGTTGAACATCAGGTCGAATACGGCCTCTTGTGCCTCATCGGGTGTGCAGTTCGGTTTATCCACCTTATTCACCACAACGATCGGCTTCAAACCCAGTTCGATGGCCTTTTGCAGAACGAAGCGCGTCTGCGGCATCGGTCCTTCAAAGGCGTCCACCAGCAACAGGACGCCATCGGCCATGTTCAATACGCGCTCCACTTCACCCCCGAAATCGCTGTGACCGGGAGTGTCGATGATGTTGATCTTGGTTTCGCCCCACCGAACGGAAACGTTCTTGGCCAGGATGGTGATACCACGCTCGCGCTCAAGATCATTGCTGTCCATAATGAGTTCGCCTGGCGTTTCGTGTTCTTTGAAAACCTTGGCTGCCTGTAGCATACGGTCAACCAACGAGGTCTTACCGTGGTCAACGTGTGCTATGATGGCGATATTTCTCAGTGCTTGCATACCCTTGAAAATTGGCGCGCAAAGGTACGCTTATGTTTCAGGCTAAAACCGATGGTAACGAAAGTTTAAGGTGAGCCGTGAATTACCTTCGCCAGCATGAACGGAATTCCTACCCAATTGGAGCGCGGACTCTTCATCGTTTCGCTCGGTTTTGTGCTTATCGGGCTGCTTTTCACCATTTTGAAAATTCCGGCCAACGATCTTTTCTCGTGCCTTGGTGGTGCGGCAAGCCTGTTTTTCTACGGGCGTTTCCAGTGGGTGGCAGTGCAAAGGCAGCGTTCGGATTTTCCGCGCCACGTGGCTTTTTCGGCCTTCATTCTGGGGCAAGTGCTCAAATCATTGGGTGTTGCATTCGGCATTTATCTGTTCCTGCTGGCGCTCATTGCTTTTCTGGTGTGGGTGGGTTGGTCGGTTCTGTCATCGCTTCCACCGTTGGAAGAATAAGATATTGACATCTTTGCGGCATGGGTCAAGGTAAACTCATCATCTTTTCAGCTCCGAGTGGCGCAGGCAAAACCACCATTGTGCACCATCTGCTTTCATTACCAGAGCTGAAATTGGCCTTCTCGGTTTCAGCCGCAAGCCGTGCCAAGCGCCCCAACGAAACGGATGGTAAGGACTACTACTTTCTTTCTGCCGATGAATTCAAACGAAGAATAGCTGCCGGTGATTTTCTGGAGTGGGAAGAAGTGTACGAGAACCAGTTTTACGGCACGCTCAGCTCCGAAATTGACCGTATTCATACCCAAGGCAAACACGTGATCTTCGATGTGGATGTGATAGGCGGAATGAACATCAAACGGCAGTTCGGAGAACAGGCTTTGGCCATTTTTGTGCAACCACCTTCGGTCGAAGAACTGGAAAGACGTCTTCGCAGCCGCTCCACAGAAAGTGAGGAGAGTTTGGCCAAACGCGTTGGAAAAGCCACCAAGGAAATGGCCTTTGCCGACCAATTCGATGTGATCCTTGTGAACGATGATCTGGAAGCGGCCAAAGCCAAGGCCGTGGATCTGGTGCGTAATTTCATTGCATGAAAAAGGTCGGGTTGTTCTTCGGTTCGTTCAACCCGATCCATATCGGCCACCTGATCATTGCCAGCCACGTGGCAGACAACACGGATCTGAAAGAGATCTGGTTCGTGGTTTCTCCTCACAATCCGTTGAAAGAGAAAAGCTCGTTGCTGGCCGACCATCATCGGTTGGAAATGGTAAGACGTGCCATTGATGATGACCCACGTTTCCGCGTTTCAGACATCGAATTTCATTTGGAGCGCCCGTCTTACACCATTGTCACGCTGACGTATCTAAAAGAAAAATATCCCGAGGTAGAATTCAGCCTGCTGATGGGAGGAGACAACCTTGTTTCGTTGCCCAAGTGGAAGAACTACCGGTCCATTTTGGACAACCACCGCATTGTGGTTTACGCACGGGCAAGGAATGAAGCTGTTCCGCACTTGACGGGCAACATCATTGAATTGGATGCTCCGCTGCTTCATATTTCTTCGAGTCTTGTCCGCAAGAATATATCTGAAGGAAAAAGCGTCCGCTACCTTTTGCCAGCGGAAACGTGGCGTTACCTGGATGAAATGAATTTTTACAAGTAAGTACGTTTACACTAACTTGCACTTGCATTTATGTTGCACCCATGGAAGTAGCCAACTTCATTATCACTTGGGGTCTCCCCATCGTTTCTGTCATCATTCTTCTCTTCGCTTGGTGGACGCTAAACGGACGTATGAACCGTTTGCGCCTCAACGATCAGCTCGAATTGGAAAAGAAAGAGGCCGAGCGTCTAAAGCAGCTCGACCAAGTGAAGTCTGACTTCTTTTCGAATGTCACACACGAATTCCGAACTCCTCTGACGCTGATCCTGGGTCACCTCGACTCGATCATTCCGAACATATCTGATGAACGGGCCAAGCGTGAACTCATTGTGGTGAAACGCAATGCCAAGCAATTGGAAAAGCTGATCAATCAGTTGCTCGACATTGCGAAGATCGAGGCCGACAGAATGGATCTGGACCTGCGTAGAGGAAACATCGTTCCATTCTTGGATGAGATACAAAAATCGTTTCAAACGCTTTCCGAGCGCAAGAAGGTCGATCTGAAGTTCGACATTCAACGGCAGGTCATCAATATGGATTTCGACCCCGACAAGGTGGAACTCATCTTCTACAATCTGCTTTCCAACGCATTCAAATTCACCGACAAAGGCGAGGTCACATTGGGCGTTTCAACCATCCGCAAGGAGAATAAAGACTATGCGAAACTGGTGGTACAGGACACGGGCATTGGCATTGAAGAAGACCAGATCGGTAAAATATTCGACCGATTCTATCAGTCCGAAAACTCACGCTGGCGCAAGAATAAGGGAACGGGAATTGGCCTCGCTCTGGTCAAAGACCTGGTAGAACTGCACCGTGGCACCATCGACCTCAAAAGTATTTCCGGTGTAGGAACAGAGATCACGGTCCTCTTGCCATTGCATCAGCCCGTACTCAATAGCAATGGCGTCCCAGTGGATATTCCAGCTTTGGAGCAGGTCGACCCAGATACCGAAGTGTCTCAATCTTTCCCTTCCGTTCAGGATGTTTCACTCACAGAAGAGGAAATGCTTTCGCAGAACATCGTCCTCGTGGTAGAAGACAATGAAGACATCCGAAACTTCCTGAAGCTTTCCCTTGAGCCACGCTACCGCGTGTTCGAGGCTGCCGATGGCGAATCAGGCCGCGATCTGGCCATCAAGATCGTTCCAGACATTATCATCTGCGATGTGATGATGCCCGGCATGGATGGCATTGAATTGACCAGGATCCTGAAGAAACAGGAGAAGACCAGCCACATTCCGATCATCATTCTCAGTGCCAAAACAGGGCTCGAGAACCGCATTCAAGGATTGGAACAAGGGGCCGATGCCTATGTTCCGAAACCATTCAGTTCAGAGGAATTGCATGCGCGCATCAAAAACCTGATCGATGGACGCAAAAAACTGAAAGAGAAGTTCTCGCGTGCGCTGTTGGTCAAGCCCGAGGCCGTGGCAGAACCTTCAATGGAAGAGAAATTCCTGATGCGGGTGAAGGCCGTGGTGGAGGAAAATCTGGCGGATGAGAATTTCAGCGTAGAGCAGATGAGCAAACAGGTGGGCATGAGCCGTGCACAGTTGCACCGTAAACTCATTGCTCTTACAGGCAAAAGTGCCAGTCGTTTTGTGCGCAACTACCGATTGGAACACGCCCACGAACTATTGAAGAAACGCGTTGGCACGGTTTCTGAAATCGCCTACCGCGTGGGCTACAGCAGCCCCGCCTATTTTACCAAGTGCTTTACGGAGGATTTTGGCATCTCGCCAAGTCAGGTGCGCAAGGAGGTTTAGGCGCAGGCGAATTATGTTTCATTGATCGCCCGCAACGGATCTGAACGTGCGTTGCAACATTTTTACTCGTTTTTAGGGTAACCTTCCGCTCTATCGATCCTGTTTCGCGGTTTCAGGCAACAGGCGTAAAATCCTTTGCCACCAGCGCGAAACGCTCTTTCCCCACCTGCTTCTGACCTTTACGATAGTTACTCACCAAAAGCAACTGTCATGAAAAAGCAAGAGCAGCACCCCAGCCAGAATCAACTTCTGAACCCCCGATCCGATTCCTTCTCGCGTGTACTATTAATAGGCGCGGTTGTGGTCTATTCCATCACGCTAATTCTCTTGGCCAATCTGGCTTTGGCAGATGGCTCCACAGGTGCGCTCATCAAGGTGAACCACCGCCTGAACGGAGATGCCTTCGCCAAGCTGAACATCGAAGTGCATTCCGTACACGGAAACATCTTAGCAGTGAACGGCAGCCGGGCCATGGTAGATGCATCTGCAAGCGTTGCAGGTGTTTGTCAATTGCGAGTGGACAATGCTTCGGCTGCTACTTCTGCATCAATGGCCAACATTGGCGACAAGTATGCTGGCGCCCACGTGGTTGTCGGTGTACTTTCTGGGGCCGATGCCTCACAGATAGACCATGGTGCATTTGCCAAGATCGAGCGCAACCGCAACATCGGTTTCATCTCTTTTCTCGACCACGACCCGAATTCCACTGTCGTCATCCGCAATTTGAAAGGGGGTGAAAGCGAGCAATTGACCGCCTTGGCCTACTTCATTGAATATGCACAGACCGTTGGCGCACCGTTGGTCATCGAAATGATGGATAACGAATTGGCCCTTTCCAATCCGCTGTTCGTACAAGCCTGCCAGCAGCATGCCGAGGCAGGCGTCCAATTCCTTGGTGGTGCCAACATTGGCTCCATCAAGCTGGCCCATTCTGCGCAGCAACTATCATTTGCCATGTACAACCGCCAAAGCGGACAGGTTTCAGACGCAAGTGACTTCTGGGCATTGTCCGACTTGGAAGGCATCGAAACACAGTTGCTCGGCTCAGATGGAAACACCGGTTCATTCCGTGTTCAGAACGGTCAAATGTTCCTCAACAACAGTTCATCAGACCTTGTTTTGGTAAAACTGATCGATGCCGAAGGAAACCTCCACTACTTCCACATCGGCTCAAAGCACACCCACTTCGCTCCGGTCACCCTCCTCAACGGACTTCCAGCGTTGGTAGGCCAACAGCAGTTCTACCCGTTCCATTCAAAAGGGGCCATCTTCAATTCGGTTCCGGTGCAGAATCAGTTCCTGGCAATGAACGCACAGACCGAGATTGTAGGTGGCAAGGCCGATCCCATGAAACTGAAAGTGGAGAACGGCACCAACGGACGGTTGCAGATGTCGCTGTCCGAATTGCAGAGCGGCCTCAACATCGAAATCCGCGATATGACCGGCTGTGTCATTTACCGCAATCAGCCCAAAGAGGACGTAAGAAGTCTAACAGCAAGTATCGATCTATCAGCAGGAGTAAGCGGCCCTTACTTCCTTGACCTGACTTCCCAACAGTTCCACAGGTCGTTTGCCCTGTTGATGGATTGAGAAAACAAGAAGGCCATCCGTTCGGATGGCCTTTTTTTGTCGCCCATGTTACAGCGATCGTAAATAGATTACCTTCGTGCCCTTATTCAATTATTTATTCAATTCAATGAAAAAAGGAACAGTTAAGTTCTTTAATGCATCCAAAGGTTATGGATTCATTATTGACACAGAAACAAAGAAAGAGTACTTTGTACACGCAACAGGTCTTGTAGACGAGGTCCGCGAAGATGACACCGTGGAGTTCGAGCTGAAAGAAGGCAAGAAAGGTCTGAATGCCGTTAATGTGAAAGTAATCTAAGGGTTTCCGCCCTTCAAAAAAGAAAGCCCGACCAATTGGTCGGGCTTTTTTATATCCATCAGTTCAGCTTTCAGGCCAACACCGCTTTCAGCATCGATTCGAAAAGCGCCTTGCCATCCACATTCGAGAGGTTTTCATCGGCCGCGCGCTCTGGGTGCGGCATCATACCGAACACATTACGCCCCTTGTTGGTAATGCCCGCAATGTTGTCCAACGCACCATTGGGGTTAAACTCATCGGCCAATTCACCATTGGGCCCGCAATAGCGGAAAAGCACTTGGTCGTTGGCAACGATCTCGTCCATTGTTTTATGGTCCGCATAGAAACGGCCTTCGCCATGCGCTATCGGAATTTTCAGCCCCGCGCCCTTCTTCACTTGGTTGGTCACCAACGAATTGTTGGTCTCGCAGCGGATGTAAACGTTCTTGCAAATGAATTTCTGGCTGTTGTTGTGCAGCAGCGCCCCTGACAAAAGACCCGATTCGCAAAGGATCTGAAACCCGTTGCACACACCGAAAACATAGCCACCTCGGTTGGCAAACTCAATTACCTCGGTCATAATAGGCGAAAAACGGGCAATGGCCCCCGAACGCAGATAATCACCGAACGAGAACCCGCCCGGCAGCACCACCATATCGCAACCCTGTAGGTCGTGGTCCTTGTGCCACAGTCCGACCACTTCCTGCCCCATGATGTCGCGAAGCACATGGATCATGTCCTGATCGCAGTTGGAACCGGGAAATACAACAACACCGAATTTCATTGCAAAGAATTTGAGGCAAAATTAGCCCTTTCAATGGGTGGCATGGTTCGGTATAAGGGTATTTTTGAACCGATTTCAACATTTGTACACATGAACAGACGCGATGCACTACGGTCGGCCATGCTTGGCTCAGCCTCATTGGCCTTGGCCCCTTACGCCAAGTTGTTTGCAGCCGAAGATGGCCTTGGTTTCACCGCAGCCGATTTCGGTGACGATTTCCTTTGGGGCGTGGCCACGGCCGCTTATCAGATAGAAGGCGCTTGGAATACCGATGGAAAAGGCCCTTCCGTTTGGGACACCTTTTCGCACAAGCGCGGCAACATCAAGAACAACGATACAGGCGATGTAAGCTGCGATTTCTACCACAGCTACAATTCAGACATCGGCCTCATCAAGCAGTTGAACATGGATGTGTTCCGTTTCTCAACGGCTTGGTCGCGCGTGCTGCCACAAGGCATTGGGCAGGTCAACCAGAAGGGGATCGACTTTTACCATCGCGTCATCGATTCGTGCCTCGAACAGGGTGTGCAACCATGGATCACGCTCTACCATTGGGATCTGCCTCAGGCATTGGAAGACAAGGGCGGATGGCAGAACCGCGATGTCATCAACTGGTTCGAAGAATATTCAAACCTCATCACCCGTTCGTATGGCGATAAGGTGAAGAACTGGATGGTGCTCAATGAACCGATGGCGTTCACCGCCATTGGCTACTTGCTGGGCATCCACGCACCGGGCAAGGCTTGGCCCAAGAACTTCGTTCCTACGGTGCACCACGCCACCATGTGCCAGGCCGATGGCGGACGAATCATCCGTGCAAACGTGCCCAATGCCAACATCGGCACCACCTTCAGCTGCTCTCCGGTGGAACCGATCAATGAGAAGCACGCGCACGATGAAAGCGTTTCGCGCTTCGATGTGCTGGTGAACCGCATGTTCATAGAACCACCACAGGGGTTGGGTTACCCAACGGACGACCTGCCCATGATCCGCAGAATTGAGGACTACATAAAGGACGGTGACGAGAAACGCGTGGCCTTCGATTTCGATTTCTACGGATTGCAGAACTACTCACGCATGATCGTGCGTGGCAACGGCATCATTCCATATGTGGTCGGAACGCCCATGAACCCCAAGAACATGAAGCCGAAACCCGGCATTACCGACATGGGTTGGGAAGTGCACCCAGAGGGCATTTACAAGATGCTGAAGTACTTTGACAAGTACGAGAAGATAGACAAGATCATCGTTACCGAGAACGGTTCTGCCTTCCCCGACACGGTAGAGAACGGCCGCGTGCACGACCACAAACGCAAAACCTTCTATCAGGACTATCTGCGGCAGGTATTGCGCGCCAAGCGCGAAGGCGTGAATGTGGCCGGCTACTTCTGCTGGACATTGCTCGACAATTTTGAGTGGGCCGAAGGCTATCGCGCCCGCTTCGGTCTGGTGCATGTCGATTTCGAAACGCAGCAGCGTATCATCAAAGATTCGGGGCTATGGTTCCAAGAATTCCTCGCTCATCGATAGATCGGAACCAAATCTGAAACACTCCGTATGTGACTCTGTTCGGCTTTATCCGGTCAACATACGTTATTGAGAAACTACCTACTAACTGCACTTACTGCATGTGCTATTCTCGCATCGCAAAACGATGTGCGGGCGCAGTTGTATGACCTTCCGGTCTATGGTACAGAGAACGGCCTTCCCGGTCTGGTAGTGAATGACATTGCACAGGACAGCCTTGGTTATCTGTGGTTGGCCACGAATGACGGTGTCAGTCGGTTCGATGGCCTTCGGTTTGTCAACTATTTCCAACGCAACGGTCTGGCAAGCAACCAGACGACAACGGTTTTCTGCGATGCCGACAATCGTATTTGGGTCGGCCATCAATCAAGCGGGCTTTCGGTCATATCAACCGATTCTGTTTGGACATACGATGAAACGGATGGTTTGGCGAACAACGAGGTGCACGACATCTATCAAGGTGCAGATGGTCGAATGTGGGTGGCAACATTCGGTGGGCTTTCGGTTTTCGATGGCAAGGAATGGTCAACACTAACGGCCGATGACGGACTTACATCGAACAATATACGCTGCGTATCGGGCGATGATCAGGGTCGCATCTGGGCCGGCACTTTCGGTTCAGGTCTGTGTGTGGTCAGTGGAAAGACGGTATCCGTTTACCACGTTGGCAATGGCCTTGTAAACAACTTCGTTACCGACATCCTTTTCCGCAAAGGCAGCATGCTCATTTCCACCCTTGGCGGTCTTAGCATTTGGAATGACGGCAGATTCCTCAATACCTCCTCCGCTGCGGGACTCAACAACAGCCAGATAAACCGGCTGACCGTAAACCGCAAAGGCGATATCTGGCTGGCCACCTACAACGGTGCCAATCGTATCCGCGATGGCAAGGTCCTTTCCCTGAACGAACAGAACGGGCTTCCGAGCAATGAGATTCTCTGTGCTTTCTCATGTTTGGAAGGCAATACATGGCTCGGCACCAAAAAAGGATTGGTCAAGATTCGGAACATTGCCTTTACCCACTTCTTCTCAAATGATGCTGTTGACATTGAGCCAAGTGTCATCTTCACCGATTCGAAAGGACGCGTATGGGCAGGAAACGAAGCGGGCGGTGTGCTCAGGTATGATGGCTACTCATTCGTAAGAGCCTTTGACGACCCCGACATCAACGACCGGCAGATAAGCAGCGTGGCCGAAGATGGAAACGGAAACCTTTGGTTCGGCACCATGGATTTCGGTGGGCTTTTTCAATGGAACGGGGCGCGTTTGTTCGTTTACTCTGACGAGTTCGGCCTTGCCGACAACAACATCAACTGCCTGATGGCCAACGACAATGGCGAACTGCTCATCGGAACACCCAATGGGCTCAGTCTTTACGATGGTTCCGATTTCCGCATCATTCCGCTTTCCGAAGATGGAAACGACCATGTGACCACCATGCATCTTACCGAAGATGGCAATACACTCATTGGCACTTCATCGGGTGCTATGTACAGCAT